>Ga0181412_1000266_pt1 | contig 22915 bp, 11 predicted proteins | sample 35SPOviralmetaG_FD_130113 | JGI IMG/M metagenome (GOLD analysis project Ga0181412, IMG submission 130113) | Marine viral communities from the oligotrophic San Pedro Time Series (SPOT) site, San Pedro Channel, CA, USA - 35 SPOT_SRF_2012-08-15 | ecosystem: Environmental > Aquatic > Marine > Strait... | reverse complement strand
GATAGCATCTCTTCATACGTTTGTCGTGCTGATACTTTATCATCGTTGAGGTAATCATCGATCGCATCTTGCATACGATCTTTACGCTGTTTTGAATACTCATTTTTCCAGTTGATTTCAGTTGTCATTAAAGTCTTCATTGCGACGTTTGTCAAGGTATTCGATGATCTCACTACGCCATTCTAACAGTTCATGATAGCATTGCTGATCATGAGCGTCCTGACGTAGCTGATGATCTGGTTTTAAAACACTCTCATAGAAGATATAGAACGCATCTTTACGTTTCTCATGTTTCGTGGTGCTGTTCCAATCCATGGGTTTTTTGCTTGACTTTGTTATTTTAGACGATCAACCGTGTTGACGCAAGGGTTGTTACAGTTTCTTCACAATCTCTTTATAATTCATTGTTGTCCCCAACCGTCGTTCTCTGGTACAATATCGTCATCATCCACCTGATCTACAGATGCGATGTCAGCAACTGGCACCTCATTATCTCCTCCCACAAGATACCATGGCATTACAACACCATGATACTCTGGATGTGCTTTAAAGCTTTCAGGATACACACGATCACCAAGATATTTCAATTCACTTTCATGAATATTATTATCTCGCAACATTGCTTGCAATTGATAGTGTGTTAGTTCATACTGTGTGGGAACTTTCATCAAATTACCATTTACATTGTTTTACCATTGTACCACACAAGGTATGAAGGGTCAACATTTAAACATCTTCAAATTCAAATACATCTCGTACTTGCAATTGTTTTTTCACTAACTCACCAGAATCCCAAGTAAATCTAACGGAGGTTTGTTGTAATCTAGGTGCATTGTTGATGATTATGTCAAACTCATCTTGTGTTAATAGTCTAGAATCTACAAGATGACCGTAATATTCCGCTTTTAACGCTTCATAATAACTTACATCACGATTATAGATGATATCCCCATCTCTAAGTGCAAGTGGTGTTCTATCACTAATTTCAGTAACTATCTTATCATCATTAACGTTAAACCAATATGTTATATTAGTGTAACCTTGATATGCATTATGCAATCTTTGTCTCGTATCATTAAAATATTGATATGAATCGAATTCATGTATAGGTTTGTTTATAGTTCTCATGCCAGCAAGCACCCATTCAATATCAGAATTTTGATTGGCATAAAATGCATGAATAGCAATCTCATTGCCGTTTTTTCTGAATTCTTTTAGCTTGTCTGGTTCCTTATAAACAAAAGGAAATGACTGGATAGTGTGATACTTAGTTGTAGAAATATTAACACGATTACCAAGAATTTCATCGCCATCCCTGTATGTAATTACACCTTCAATTATCTTAGCACCATCTACACGTTTTTCAGCAAGACCACTTTCCATAGCGGCACAAAGATCAACAATTTCTGCGTCTGCAGGATTAAAATACTTGTAAATAATCGATTTCCCATATGCAGTCTGTATTCCAGAGGGAAGATCGATTACTTTATATCCACCAAAATAGTCTCTCATAATGTTAAACCATTCGTGTAGGCAAGAAATCCAGTATTATCATAAACTTTTACATTTACCTTCATTTCTGGATAAGACAAATCATCGCCAGATTTAGGGAAATGTTCTTTTGCAAATTCAATTGATCTTTGTTTATCATCAGACACAAGTACAAAAAACTTTTGTACTTTAAATGTTGGAAGAACATTTCCTGGCAACACCTCTCCATAAAATGCTAGAGCATTGTCAATAGCATCTTGATCCGATGAAGCATTGATGCCAATTCTATCAACAATGATTACGCACTTATCGAGAGAACGTGCATAGTTTTCAAAGACATCATGAATTACGTGGGTGTCAGCGAATATCATTTTAATTGCGTTTTCCAGACTAGAGTTTTTCTCATTCCACCAAATGTTCTGGTAGTTTCTTCAGAGAAATGTTTTACCATCCCTGGGAAGTATATAGACTTATTTATTTCAGGTACAATAAACTCTGGACCTTCATCAAATAGTATTACTGTTTTGCCATTCCATCTAATATCCCATCCTTCATTTGCATACCATAAAAAAGTCCTACCACGCTCATCAAATGCATCAACATGTGGTTGTCCACCAGTACCGTATACAGATCCATTACAATAACAGTCTTCAAGAACCAATTCTTCTCCAACAGTTTCTTGTACCTTTTTAAACAAATGTTTAGTAAAGAACTCTTCATCTATCAGGTTCATTCTCCAAAATGGAGGAGCGTTGTTATATGAGCGTGACGATGAAACATTTCCATAAGACCAGTTACCACTAGCTAGGTGAGTTTGTATCACATCTCTCTCTGTCTTAGAAAATGTTCTATGATACGTTTTTATATCTTTTGCTGTAAACATCACGAAAACTCTCGAATTAAATTATATCTGATTTTTTCAAAATCAGCAGCAACAGGATGTATTAAATCTCTATGTTTGCAAACTGTTTTAGATATATCAATGACAGAAGAGCGAACCCTACTATCATTAATCACAGATTGCACCCAAAACACCATCACTTTCCTTTCCCCAGAAATAACAGGATTTACTTTATGTAATGTACCTGTTGGATAAATTACACACATGCCAGGATCTAATTTATATGATACTTCATGTGTACCTAGGTGGAGCATTAACTCTCCTCCCTCATATTCATCAGGAGAATTTAAAAAACAACTGACACTAAAGTCAGTTCTAACACCATTCATCTGATAATAATCGTTATGATACGCATAGTGCATGTCCTTCTCATATTTTAAGAACATGGGAGAATTCCAACACTTTGGTGTGTAAACATATCCAAACTCAGTGCAATTTCTTATAGCACTCTCTGTCAGATTATGCAAGCTTGTTTCATTTTCTTCAGTATCAGACAATTCTAAATTATATTTTTTTAATTTATTATTGTCTCCAGATGCAGATCCGTCTCTAAATTTACAGAAACTATAATATTCCATAATTTCATTGAGATCTTCATCACCCAACATTCTAAAAGTATCAAACATAATAAAATTTAAATCTAATCTGTTTCGATGTTTCCAATGTGTTCTGCTACATCACCACCTGTTGGATCTTGTTTGAATAGTTTTCCTTTCAACTCTGGATAAATCAAATTAGTTTCCAAAGTATCCATCAGTTCATACATTTTAGACTCAACTTCAATTTCATCATTTTTAACTTGTTCTAAGTATTCAACAACACCTTCCATGTTTGCTGCAACAAAATCGCCAGAAGCTATAAAGTCCATTTTAGTAAATTGATCTTCTGTACTCATGTATTCTACCACATTTCCATCAGAATCTTTTCCGTCTGGATATTGTTTGAAATATTGGTTAGGGTCAACAGGATATTTTGCAACACATGCAGCTTTAAATGCATCGAACGCAGTTTCAAAAGTGTCAAATTTAGGAAGAACTCTTCTTAATGCTTTTCTCCAGGTTTTCCACATTTCTTGTTCACCATCAAATTCTTCTTCATAATCTACACACATCCTCCAGTCACTGTATAACAACATTCCTCTTATCTCTTTAACCATCTTCATATATTTCTTTTCATGATAAAATGCTTTATCATAAAATTCTTTAGCAGATTCTTTGAATGATTCTTTCTTAGCACTTTTTTCCAAAAAGAAAACAGTATCAAATAATAGAGAAATTTTTTCTGCTTCTTCTTTTCCTAATATATTGAATTGATATGTCTGCCAATATGAAGATTGGTTTTGAAAATCAACTCTTTTTTTCTTACGCTGACACATGTAAGATCCATCAGTGTAGTATGCAAAAAATTGCATTTCATCTTTGCCAGGATCATGCCACAAAGGTTGTAAATAATCCAGAACAAATTTGTCCCATGCTTCATCACGGGGCATAACTGTATGCTGTGATTGTGAAACAATCACCTTTTCATCGAAATTAACTTCGATTATTGGAGCTTTTACTTGCATCTTACGGAACCTTAATGTACCATCCAGTCAAAATGTATTTATCTTGAGTAAACACAGTATTACCTTTATGAACGTGAGTCATACTAGCAGGCCAAATAACTAAAGTGCCTTGTTTTGGTTGGATTCTTCTTCTTTGATAGAGAAATTCTGTTTCTGCTTCTCCTTCTGGCATATCATTTAAGTAAATCGCCCAAACTAATTCACGATAACTATAATGATATCCACCCGTTTCATAGTGCCAAACATGATACCCACCTTCGGGTTCTGTTTTTTGAAGTTTCATATCACCAGAAACATATCTAGCATTTTTTAACTGACTATATTTCTCAACATATTGTTGAGTACATGCTGTAAGATATTGATTTATTTGTGATCCCAAAACAGGATTAGAATCATTTAATAGGATAGCGGTATCTTTTCTTCCCAGTTTACCATTTGCAAATTGAGTACCACCGTCCATAACGGTAGTTTTGCCATTATCTACAGGTTGTTCTTCAGCACTAGAATTAATAAAACTTCCATTACACATATATTCTTCATAATGATTTATAACTTGTTCGCACATATATGCAGGAACAAAGTTTTCCCAGAGACCAATAAAATCTTTAAACTCAAACTTAGTGAGTTTAGGATCCTGCATCAATTCAAGCGGTTTAATAGGTACAGAAGGCATTATTATTCACATGTTAAAACGATATAACTATTTAGAATGCTTTAATTAGGTACTTCGCTCTAAAGAATGGTTGAATTAAAGGAATTATTTTATTTGGTCGAATAGACACCTCAGGAATTAATGCTTTTGAACTATCTAATTGGAATGTCCCAAAGTTAGCTCTAATACCAATTTCAGAAGAACTAAATGCAACTGCAACTGTATTATTAGTAGCAGCTCCACCAAAAGATGTACCTACTCCATTATTATTTCCATATGTAAATGCGTTGTTTTGATCTCCATACTCAGTGGTAGATAATGTATGATTATGTTGCAACATTCCACCAGCGGGAGTAAACAAGTTTGAATTTGCAGCACCGGTAAAGACATCCAATGCTCCCATATATTGATAGTTTCCAGCATTTTTATTATTATCTAACTGTAAACTATTATCTCTAGGAGAAGGCCAAAAATTAGTATATGTTTTAGTGTAACTAGTGCCGGGGTTGACATCACTTGGACCCTGAGGAATATTGTTAGCCCAGTTATCATTAGATACTCTCTCAAACTTATCTTCATAGACCCATCTCATAGCTCTAATACCCCATGCCATCAAACCAATAGGCACATTCAAAGATCTAGCACTTCCAGCTGAATGTGTATGCCCTGGAATTGGTACTAAAGTTTCTATCATAGGTCCAACATCAGCATTCATATTTCCTGCAATATTAAAACTAACTCTAGAACTAATTTCCTCATAACCAGTAGTATTAACTGTGCCAAGTGCATAGAATATACCAGCGGTTCCTTCATTACCAGTTCCTTGAATTTGTTCTAATGGTGGGGTTCCAGCAGCATCAACTTTTGCAATGTACCAGTTACCACCTTCAGACCCCACTTCAGTAGAGTCACCAGTCCCGCTATCATCAGCATTAAATCTAGTAACAACACTTGGACTTGCTGGAGAATTTCCATCTACAGTACCAGTTCCAAATACTCTTCTATTTCTGAAATCCGGTATGTTGAAACTGCCACTATAAACTCTTGATGTTACAGCAGCACTCCTGAATCCACCACCACCATATGTATTGCCAATAACATCAAATAAATCTGGATATTGACTTGCTTGCAATGAAGTTCCATCACATTCAATAAATCCAGGATACCTAGAAGTATTTGATCCTGTTAAATTACCCCAATTACCATCTGCTTGTCTAAAAATTGTGATAACTGTTCCTAAAGCATATCCATCTTCTTTCTTTCTTTTTGACATCCAAGTTCCTTCACCACCAGCAGCAGGTGGTGCAGACAGTACAGTAACTGTCCAAGTATCAGTAACACTACCAATGGTAACTGATAGAGTTGCACCAGTTGATGCATAAGATCCAGTGACTAATCTTAACTGCACTGGAGTTCCTGGTACATAATCAGTGATTGCATATGGTAAAGGATTCCATGTATTACCGGTGTCAAAAGATACCTCTTGACTACTAGTATTACCAGCACTCGTTACACTAGCAGAAAAAGAAGTTGTTGAATCAAATCCACCAGGAACTACTGTATTGCTGTATACAGTAACAAATCCTTGCTGATTATTTCTATCTACAAAATTAAATGCGTCTGGAGTAAAATCTGCTGCTGTTCCTGTGGCAATTCTCCATTCATCTGTAACAACTCCAGCTGCCCCACCGCCAATCTGAACTAAAGCAGTAACAACATCACCATCACTAGGTCCAGAAGTTCCTCTAACTTGCAATGTTTGATTATTACTAATAGTAGTAGTACTAGTTGGAGTAACCCAACCGGTTCCATTAACATTAACTTGGAAATTAGTAGTAACTGAAACTACGGCAGGACTGTTGATACCTGTGATAGTTTCTACATTACTAGCATATTGTGTATTAGCAACTCCACCTGATATGTCAGTAAAGTTAAATGGGTCTACGCCAGTATCAACTGTTAATAGTGTGCCTACATTCCAAATAACTGGAGATCCTGTTCCGACAACAACTGATGCAACTGTCGTGAGATTTGGAATGCCAGAAGTCAATACTCTTAGTTTTAATGTGTCACCATTACTAATTGCGCCACTTGCTCCTTGTTCCACACCATTAATAACAACTGCTGCTTCCGTAATATTTCCCCCAGTTATTGCAGATACACTAGCTAATGCGCCAGAACCTGCATTTAAACCAGAAATAGTTACTTCGTTACTATCAACATAAGTCAATAATGGTTGATTAGTTACATCAGTAAATGAGAAAGGATCTGGAATGTTTGGTGGTACTGATATTGTAGTAACCTTAAAAGATGCGGTAACTTGAGATCCAATTTCTCCGTAATAAATAGTTCCTATTTCTTCAGCATTATATGCCGAAGAAGATGTGACGAGTAATTTAAATCTATCCCCATTAACAAAGGTAGTATCCCCAATCATGCTACTGTCATTTTTAACAATTACTGCATTTACAGCGGATGCAGGCACACTAACATTAATTCCAGCAACTGTTTTTTCTTCAGTAGTAAAATAAGCAGTATTAAGCAGGGCATTAGTTTTATCAGAGAAGTTGCCAGGAGAATCTGGAGCTGCATCCTCATTATTATAAGAAATTACAATTTTACCACGATTGCCATTGGTGGATTGTCCTCCTCCTGTAGAATATGAAGACTGACTAAAAGATGGAGCAGCACCATGGTATCCAAGGTTATGAAAAGATGTTCCACCACCACCGCCACCTGCATCAACATCACTGCTAGGGGTAAATCCTGGACTACCCCCAGGACTGCCACCGCCACCACCGCCGCCTCCACCGCCGTCACTGCCATGATTGGGGGCATTAGATCCTGAAGTTAAATTTTGAGTTGTAGTGGTGGCAACACCACCATCAAATCCACGCTGAGATGGAGATGGACCAGATCCATCATTTCCTGCACCACCAGCACCACCGCCACCACCTGCGATGACAATCGCATCCCCAGAAATAACATTTGTATAACTGATAGAAATTCTTCCGTTTATAGCTTGATCACTCTCACTTCTATGACCGTTAGTATCACCTAAAGAAGCATCTGTAGTGTAACTTGGATTATAGTATCCGCCGCCGCCTTGACCTGTATTACCAGCGCCATGATTCCCTGCAGTATAACTATATCCAGCACCCACGATCCCCAATGCCCCACCAGGATTGCCTGCACCACCTCCACCGCCGCCAGAGTTACCCGCTGTCGCTGAAGGAACATTTGAATTGTCACCGTTAGTATTATTCAAAGAAGATGATAACCTAGTATCAGCTGGATATATTGTAGTGTAATCAAGGGGACTATTAAATTGCTGACCACCTGATCCACCGCCACCACCTGCCAGAACCGCTATAGCATTTCCATCATTTACAACACGAATAGCAGTGTCTCCACCACCGCCACCGCCACCAGCACTGGTTTGCCAAGTTTCACCCGATGCTGCACCTGTTGCTCCTACTCCACCAAGTTTAACTCCACCACCACCAGCTCCACCAGGAGTAGAACCTGCCCCTTGTGCGCCATTTTGTCCTCTAGTTCCAACAATAATACTGAGAGCTTTACCAGCAACATTTGATAATGTTCCACTAATAATTTGACCTCCCTGTCCTCTTGGAGCAATTGTAGTTGCACCGACACCTTCAAATATCCCTAAGCTAGCTCCACCATGTCCACCTTGTGCTCCTTTTATGGTATAGTTTACTGTAGAGATTCCAGCTGGAATTGTAATTGATGTACCAACCGCAAATAGTTGATTATAATTGATTGTGCCACCAGCAGGAGAACCAGGATCAATTGTAATATAGGATGCAGCACCGCCACCGCCACCGCCGCCTGAGGATCCAGAATTTCCTGCATTACCGCCACTACCACCACCACTTACACTACCACCATTAGTGCCACCAGGTCCTCCAGCACCTCCACCTCCAGTTGTTCCACCAAAACCACCTTCACCAACAAAAATTTGTAAAGTAGTTCCACCAGTAATACCAATAGCTTTTCCTACGACTAGACTGCCATTTCCACCAGAACCACCAGGAGATCCGGCATCGTTTCCCGATCCACCGCCACCGCCGCCATGAACTTCGTAATCAAATTCTGTTACTCCACTAGGTAGAGTAAAAGTTGTTAGTCCAGCTACATCAAATGTCTGAGTTACTATTGCCATTGGTATTAATATTTGATAATGTATTCTACTAAAATAAATGGAGCAACAGTTTCATCAAAGGTATCTACATCTTGTGTAATAATATTTACCGTTGTTTCAAGACTAGTCGCAGGAACTTGTACTGTTGGATATGTATACTGAAAATTTTGATCGTAATCATTTTGAGATACTGGCATATCAATCAAATGATCATGTTGCGCTGAAATAGCACTAGTATCAGTAGGAGTTGCAATATTATAAAGAGTATTTCCTGCAAATGGTCTACAATTATTGCCACTATGACTATCGCTTCCTTCGGGTCCTTGCGCAGGAGAAACAAAATAATTTCCCGTACAATTCAAAACCTGAGCGTTACTGCCATGTCCGTGACCTTGAAAATGATTAGCTGTGACAATTCCAGTAAATGAATTTTCTGGTGAAGCGTAAAAAGGATTTCCTAATACATCACCAGTTTTTCCAGTAATAGTAAAATTTCCAGCATATTTAACTGAAGCAGATGTACCACGATTTGAAGTAACTTCAAACTCCGCTCCAACATGAGGAGTGGTGCCGTCAGACAAATTTTGAGATAAGTAAGTTCCTGTTGCTCCTCCAGGAACAATATATTTTGATCCTATATCAGGCAATTGGAATTCATCTTCTTGTAGTTCACCTTTAGCGAATTTACAATTTTCACCGATCCCCAAAACTTCTGCTAGTTGTGGATAATCTCTTTGTTTAAATATTGATCCGTCACATCGCAAAAATCCTGCAGGTAGTTGAGATCTAAAATTACCAGAATTTGGATCATTTTCTGCAGGCAACTGATTAGTAAATGGGTGAATAGTTCCAACCATCCCACCATATTTCGCCTTTTGTACTGCGTAATTTGCCATCAGTATGCTCGAATTATGTACAATATAACTACTTTTGGAGTAGGTACAGTAACAGTAATATTTAGTGCTTGTGGTAAATTATCTGGAACAACATTTGAAGTAACATCGGAAAATGTTAATTGTCCTGGCATTCTCAAAGAAGAAGAGTCTCTATCTAAATTAACTTGGAAACTTGCATGATCATGCGATTGAATTATATCAGTTCTTCCGGCAGTATTATTAATTTTAGCAAAATCAATACCAGAGTGATTAAAGAAAACTTTATATGGGAGATGTGAGTCACCAGAGAGTCCAGAACCAGCATTTCCGTCTCCAGGATCCCAGTTTCTATTTGGAACCTCAATTGTTCCTCCACCTATAGCATAAGGCATTTCTCCATTGTGGTTTGGATCACCATCTAAAACTTGTGGGTCAAATTTTCTATTATGCCTATTAGTCCCAGAGGAAACATTACCACCTTCAGGATGCGGTGCTGGAAAACTATCAGTAATGCCAATCCAATTTGAAATACCATGAGAAATTGCTGACTGAGCTTTTAAATTTGGTCCAGGTTGTTCTGATGCAATATTTCCTAATACGACACCATCAGTACCATTACCAAAAGCATTACCATTAATTAATCGATTTGGAGCACCTCCAGAAAAGTTCTGAATTGGGATAGTAATCCTGCCGTCAATTTGTGTTCCATCAAGAATTTCGTCAAATGAAGCTTGATTGATATTATAAGTAATCTCTCGGGAACAGGCAACACCAGATCCTGGTTGGTTCAACCCCTGTCCGTAAATTGTAGGGAAAGAAGTTTCATGAGCGTGAATAGGTGTGTGATTTCTTCCTAATTTTCTTGCGCCTGTATATACTGTCCGAGATCCAAAACCGGGGTCTAAAGTATTACCTGTAATAGTACCAGAGAAATCATTTTCTGCTGTATACGAAAATAAAATATCCGCATATGCATCGCTAGTTCTATCTGCAGTTCCATTATCTTGATCTGATCCGATGAAACTAGCTACTGCTGTAGAAGCTTCTGCGGTATCAATTTCACTATTAGGAGCACCACCTCCAAAATATGCAGAATCCAAATCAGCTAGAGGTTTTTGATTTAAATCTGGTAAAGAAAATTCTTGACTTTCTGTTGATGATGTATTCCAAGGAAAATTGGTAATATTAAAACTAGAAGATCCTCCATAATAATCTCCAATAGCTTGTGCTAATAAAGGATAATCTTTTGCTAAAACATTGTCTCCAGAGCAGATAATCCACCCTGGAGGAACTCTTGTTAAATCACCAGTCCACGGCAGGATTGTACCAATCGCTGCCGCTCTCATGGTTTTTAGGTATCCGTAATTTGCCATTTTAGATTTCTACTAACCACCAACCACGTTTAGAACTCGGTACGCCAGATGACGTTCCATCACTATTTAGATCACCCGCATAAATCAGTCCAAATGCCGCATTTGGAGTGGTTACGTTTAATTCTCCACCATTATGGTTGGAAAGATTAATACCACTTACTGTTGGAGCGATATTTGTATTATCTCCTTGGATTCTTTGATTAGTTGCTGCACGAATTACAAGTTTGAGATTATAAGACAGAGCACCACCAATATCAACAAATCTAATCATGTCACCATGCTTAGGTGATTCTGGTAATCTAATGTAAAGATCGCCAGTGACATTTACAAAGTAATTAATATTACTAATAACATCAGCACCACCAGAAGACTGACTTACATAGTCCCAACGTTTTGCACCAGTAGGACCATAGAAGTAATCAATTCCACCAAGTTCAATTGTAGAATTATTACTTACCTTAAAGATATCAGTTGATCCGTTTCTAACAGCAAAATCACCACCATTAACAGTTAAATCACTAGCAAAGCTACTGGTTCCAGATGTTGCTTCACTTACAAATAGTCCAGAAATTGTTAGATTGCCAGTGCTATTTTCTAATCTTAACTTATTATTAGTTCCTACACTATCTTTAATAGTAAAGTTGCCACCATTAATAATAGTGTTGCCATTAGATCCGTCCACAAGGAACTTATTGAATCCAGCACCAACACTTAGATCACCACGGATCTTAGTATCTCCATTTGCGCTATCAACTTCAAATGCAATTGTACCAGATGTAGTTCCATTTGTAACTCTAAGGAACTCAGTTCCAACAGATGTAGATCCTTTGAGTAGAATAGTCTTATTGACTTCTAACTCGCCAAGAATGAAGGTATTACCAGTTGTTGATAGTACCTCAAATGTCTTGGTTGAAGTAGGTTCTGCACCATTGTTAATTCTAAGTCCTTGAATCGATGTTAATGCAGAAAGAACAGTTACAACACGAACAAACTCGTTATCAGATATTCTTAGATAATCATTAGCATTAATTGATCCTCCAAATTCAGCAGTTTGTACTTGAGTTATTGTCGTATTAATTCCAGTAGTTAGATAACTTGCATTATCAGACTTGTCAAGTCTAAAGATTGGAGTATTATCTGGATGAACTTGTGCTGTAGTTCCTTCAGATCCACGCGCAACTTTAACACGAATACCTGCAGGATCAGTTTGATCTGTTAGATTAGTAAGTTCTAGAACTCTTACGATTTCTGAGTTATCTTCGTCAGTTGCAGATCTATCAAGAAGTAAGAAGTCACCGGTAGAAATTTCACCAGGAGTGACAACTTCATTAAATGCAATGAATTCTTCTGCTGCTGTAATTTCAGAAGCACCAACAGAGTCTAATTGCTTATCACTGATATTGATTCTCTTATAGAGGTCAATGTTAAAGTCTTCTAGACTTCCTGCAGGGTGATTTACGCTAGTAGTTCCAAAGACGTTTCTAACAACCTCAAAACCACCAGCATTGATGCCACCATGTAGTTCAATATCACCATCAAAGTCTGCTCTTGCATTAACACGTAAAGCATTTCTAACTCTGGTTGTACCACCCTGAGAACCAATATTCAGAGTAGATGCTGATGTAGCAAAATCAACTGTGTTAGGACCACCACTGGCGGCAAGTAGCTCAAAACTGCTATTCAGTGAGAACAATTTACCTGTTCCAGAACCTGCAGTGATTCCACTACCAATTTGAACATCACCATCTAGGTTTGTGTTTCTTGTCTTAATCTCAGTTAAAGAACCGCTATTTAAGAATGCACCACCAAGTGTAATATTACAATCATAAGTATCATCGTTATTTGATACTGTAGCAATTTTAACCTCAGCTTGTTGAGCACCTCTGTGAATATTAAATGAAGTTATTCCAGCAACATTACCAAGATTATAAGATGACTGAGATGCATAATTAGCAATGTTGATTGTGTTTGGAGCGTTGTTAGTAGTTCCATTTGCAATTTGCAAATTCTCCGCTGCCATTGCGAATCTCACCGTTGTCGATGAATTCATCAAATCAATAGTTGAACTAGTAGTATCAAGAATACCAGTAAAGATATCTAATCTACCACTAACAGTAAGAGCTCCATCATTAAATGTAGCGCCTCTGATTGCATTATCATAAGAACTTAAAGTTCCATTCATTTCAGTGGTGGTTACATTAACACCAAGTCTTCCATAATTACCACCTAGAGGACCAGGAGTTGTAGAAACACGTAAGACCGATAATGCACCGAGATCACCAGGAGTACCACTACCGACAACTAAAGCATTATCTTGTTTAATATTGTTATTATAACGACTATAACCGTTATCATTTGATAAGAAGGAAGGTTGAATAAGGGTTCTACCCGAAATAAATGTAGTACCACAAACATCCAAGTTTGCTACTGGTTCCGTTCCTTGAACTCTGCTATTAGCATCGGTCGAATTTTGTTCTACAAATGCATTGTTAACCGAATCATGAGATGCTCTAGAAATGGTATTAATACCAAGTTTAAAGTTTCCAAATTCCGTAGTTTCGGTTCTAAGTGCTTCAGCACCAATAACACCAGTTTCTTTCCATACAGAATTTGAGAATTCTAATGATGGAACAGGATTGTTAGAACCAATTACTGTAGACCAACTTACAACATTTGCTACCTTGGGATTAGAAATCTGAATATGCAGATAGTTATTATTAACATTAAATGGATCACCACTAGGAGAGTAAATGGTCCAACCTGTTGGTAGATTGAAGTTTGAATCAGGATAATCTACAAATCTAATCAGTGATCCAGAAGTGATTCCCAGATTTGTTACAGGTACATCCAATCCAGTGGTAGTATCAATAAATGTAATCTTAACAACATTAGATCCATCAGTTGTAATGGTGGAAATGTTGTTATTATTGATGAATGTATAGAAGTTTGTTAAAATCCATCCAAGAGAACCACTCTTACCAATTTCAGCACCTTTAAGTAAAATATCTCCTTGATCCGGAATGACTCCCTGATAATTAATTACCTGATTTGAGTCAATAGCATTACCGCCAGATGTGGGAAGTCCACTCTGATTTGGTGTGAGATTCGATGGACCACCTGCTGCATAATGAGTCTGGAACTTATACTTTTGTCCGTTACCTCTAGAATTAAAGGAGAAAATAGCTGCATCAATACGGTTCTTACTAATTCTGATATCACCATCGAGAGGTGAAGAAGTAGCCCATCCAAGTCTATCAAGAATTTCATCCTGTTGTAAGTTGGTAACAGGATCAATTGATGATACATTAGATCTAATAATTAAACAATCTCTTTGATTGGTTAAATCTTCGTCTTGAATAGCAAGTAGAATTGGAGATTCAAAAGTACTAACAAGATCACCATCACCACCAATAACGTTAATGTATTTGTTAAACGTTACTGGCGTATCAAACGTCGTAACGAGACCTGCAATTACATCCTCATCATCGTCATCATCTGCAAGAATTGCAGCATCGATAAATGTTTCTTCGCCAGTGATGGCGTTGATTCTTCTATTACCGATATACAAGTCACCTTGTGAGTTGATACCAGTGTAGAAGACGATACCACCGTCTTGTTTCTTACTTTGGGCGTAGAAGTCCTCAGTAGGTGTTAAGACGATCTCCTGACGCGCAGGGAGACCAGTAGAGTAGTTTCCTGGACCGAATCCAAGATACTCAAACGTGTGGTTACCAGCACGAGCAATAGAAGGTCTTCTAAGTTCAACATAGTAACGTTGAGTAGAAATAATTCCACCATCACCTGCAATCGGAATGAGGCGATCTTCAGAACCTGAAGTTGCATTACCTTGCTGAGCTCTAATTCTATTATCAATTACATTACCATCAAAATCACTAGTGCTATTAGTATAGTCATTATTGATAAATGCAGGTTGCTGAGTCAAGTCCGCAACCATCTCTCTGGTTGTAGAATTCTTAAAGTCATTGACTGTAACAAGACCATGAATATAGTTATCTGCTGCAGAGAAAGCAGAAGGTGGATCAATTAACTGAGAATAGTAGTTCTTCTCTTCAATAGACGTACCATTTTTCTGGAACCAAAGAGGGTCATTTTTGTAGTTGAGAGGATATAGCTTACTAACTGGTTGAGAGAACTTAAATTTCTTGAAGTTTTCTGCTACACCAGCACCTTGTGGGAATGGGGAAACATTGCCACGAAGAGCAGTTAAGTAGTAAATACCGTCTTGCTGACCTGAAATACGTCTCTGTAATTCTTGACTATCAAAGATATAGAATGTATCTTCAATAACACCAACATCTTCAACTTTATCAACATAGTATTCAACACCAGCACCATCAGTAACACGATCACCTGGAGTGATAGTGTAAACATTAGCGCCTTTTTGCTTGTAAAAATACTCAGGATAATTTTTTCTGATTAGTGTTTTTAGAGGTAGTGATTTACCCATGTCTTGATCTTCAAGCATGGTAGCAAAAACATTACCTTGTCTAAACTCAGTGCTAGTATACTCACTAAATTCGAGACTACCACCACGAATATTCTTGATAATTAGGTAGTGATCTCCACCAACATTCATATATGCATGAATATTGGCAATACCAGAAGAGTTTCCAGTGAACTCAATTTGGTTAGATGTGATATTTTGTGTCTTATTAGCGACAAATGAACCACCCTGAGGAGACTCAATCTTAACCGTAGTAAAGAGTTCATTTCTTAGACCAGGATAGTTGAGAGTATCAACTCCATGATCGTACAAAGTTAATTCTAGATATTTCTTAACTGTAGGATCAAACTCATCTTCTACATAACGACCTGATTGGATAGTAGACTGAATACCCGAAGCAAATTTAACAAATGCTCTATATTCAGTTCCAGAACCTGTTAGGTCTTTTCCATATGGATCATATGCAGCTGCTAAGTTAAGACTATTATTTTTAAAATCGGATTCAGTATAACCAATAAATTCACCAGACTGTCTTGGGTTCTCAAAACGAGCACCATATACAGATCCAGATACAGGTTTTAGTAGAATTTTTTGTGGTACTAACTTACGAGTATCGTCAGTTCTCGTCTTAAGAACGAAACCATTGATAGGATCTCTAGCGTTCTCAAGATACTTAGGAATGACATAACGAATTTTATATGTTCTATCATCCTTGTCTCTATCATCTTTTAAACGTTCAAACCACGTATCAGTTGTTTTTTGTTTATCACCATAATCACTTTGCTTGATTCTCCATAGAATATTTTCAAGATTAGTTTGATTTGGTTGAGAAGAAACTTCATCAATACACTCAATGTACCACTTACCAGTATTTCCAATACTAGGATCAAACTTCACAGGAGAGACACGCTTATCAGCAAATACCTCAAACTTCAAATTGTTTTGACCTGGCTCGAAAACAATTGGATCTCTATCAGCTAATGCATCACTTTCACTCTCGTGAATAGTAAACACTTTACTGGTATAATAGCGAGCATAAACTTCTTTTTGAGGATTGACTCTGCCATTATCAGGATCACTAGGATCAACTATTGCAATATTTGCATTAGAAGCATATGTGCCACCAAGTAATGGCAATTGAGATCCTTCTAATGCTCTGAAAAATACTTTCTGTGGAGTTACATTACTAGCAGGAATATCAAAAATGTGAGAAATATTTGTTTCAATTCCACCACTAGTAACATTAGTAATATTAACAGTGTAATTGTGTAGATCGTAGGAAATATCTTTAACAAATTGATAGATATCAATCTCTACATTTGGATCAATAGTATCAGTCTCGGATGAGTAGATGTAAATACCTGCTGCAGCATTCTCTGGAGAAGTTGCCAACATCAATTTGTTTTGTGTTGCTGCTGCTCCATTAAAGACTGTAGTACCAGAATATTCATTTCCACCCTCTATAGTTCTTCTACCAGGAGCAATGACATAATATTTTCTATTAGTCTCAAATCCATTAGGTAGTCTAACAAGGCGCTTATCAACATCAACATATTTGCCTGTTACAGTATCAAAACGTGGACGTGGAGATAGTCTAACTGGAGTTCCAGTCTCAAAATTGTGAGATGAATTACCGCCAGATCCAGTAGTGTCAATAGTAAATAAAGTTGCTCTAGATGCTAATAGAGCAGTAGTAACAGTTTGTTCTTGTCTAGTTACACTTCCAGGTCCAACATCAATAACTGTAGTTAAGGCATCGATTAATTGATCGATTGCAGCTGCAGTAGAAGCACATTCTGCATTACTAGCAGAGGTTGTGGTGTCCCAGATAACTTCAGTTGTTGGATCATTTGCAGGACCAATAATTTTTGTTTTTGGTAATGTATCAGCCCAAACACCTTTTGCAAACTCAAAGTGAAGATTGATAGTGGTGCTAGAGAGAAGTGCATTTACAGAAATACCTTCGTTTATTCTAGAATTTTCTACACCAAGTTCAATAGTAGTGTTGGTTAAAATTTTCTTAACATATGTTCCTTCTGGAATAGTTGTGTAGATTGGAGTAGATCCAGCATTCAGAGTTCCATAGGTATAGGAGGTATTTGAATACTCCTCGACCTTCATACCAATAACAATACCTCTAGTATCATTTACATCTACAATATTAGAACCAGCAGTTGTAGTACAGTTGTATGCAAGGAAGTCGAAATTTCTCATGGCAGCTGTTGCCATCTTACCAACATAATTCCAAGCATCTAATGTTTCTAATTTTTCTCCATCAATATAATCTAAATTAGTTCCAACGTAATATGCTTCACCAACTTGGATACTATTGATGTTACCACCAAGTCTAAGATCATTTACTAGAGCATCGACAACATAGGAAACATCACGGAAGCACTTAGACGCCTCATTATTGACAGTAAAATCACCTGTGTTGATGACCGGTAGATCATCAAGTGTACCACCACTGATTGCATCAGTAAGAATATCAAACAGAACTTCAATAGAACTACGAACGTTAGCGCAATCCCAGTTACCATTGTTTAAAATTGGAAGATCATTTAAGTTTCCTGCATTTAGATTGTCGCAAACAATACTAACTAGAGTATCGATATTAGCAAGAACATCAGAACAATTACCTAAGGCATAAGTAGTGGGTTGTGCTGGAACATTTCTCGTGATATTAGTTAAGTTGCCAACACCGGCATCAGTACCAATTGCTTGAATGATAATGTCTAGAAGTGTGTCCGTTGCAGAAACAGCAGAAGCACATTTGGGTAGATTTTCATCAGCGTCCCAATCATCTGTGATTGTAGGATCGATATATTGAGTGAGAGGATTGCCAGAAGAAACAGTTACCGTTTCGCTAGTGATAATTTGAGATGCAATATTCTTAACTTCCGTAAAAACTCTAGCAGCTTCATCACGTTCTGCATCAATAAATGTCTCAACCTTCCATGCAGTTCCATCCCACGCCCAGGTAATTTCACCTCTAGGACCATTCTCAGTGTAGAATCCTAGTGTGTCTGGAGTAGCATTTGGATCAGATTCTGTTCTTCCGACGACAGGATTTGATGGATATATCAAGTTATATCCAGACGGAGAAAACTCATTAGTAATATAGATGTTAGCAGAATCGTAAGTCTTAGCGTTACCGCCAAACTTAACATCATACATTACTTCTTCCAAGACGTTATAAACGTCATCCAGACAATCTTGTTCTGTGTTGCCTGCTTGAGGATTATATGAAGGATATGCTGCCTTCATACGCTCATATGCTTCTTTAGCAATGAACTCTTTATTTCCTAAGACTTGCTGATATGCATTTGAATGAATATCAGAGAATACTGGGGGATCACCTACAGCATCTAATGTAATATTAAGATCGCGATCATAGTATTGGTTATTAGTAGCACGGTTCATCAGATCCTGTGCTCTTCTAAATGCAGTAATAGAAGGAGCAACTTCACCAGCAACACCATTTCCAATTAAACTATTATTATTGAAGTACTTTTTAGTCGCAGCGATAGTAAAATCGTTACCACCAAACCAAATATCTTGCGCTACAGCGTCAACAATATGACCGATATCTCTACGACACTTAATCTCACCAGCAAGGAGAGTTCCTGTGTTTTCTGCTGGTAGTAGAGCTAAAGTTGGGTTTGGTTGACCTTGGAATACATCAGTTACGATGGATACTAAGTTAGAAATAGCACTAACAACGTCAGCACATGCAGTTGGATCAGTATTAGGAACAACACCGTTACCATCACCATATGCAGACTCACCAGGAGTTACGGTAAGATCTTTGTAGTATAAAGCATTTCTAACTGCCTGCTGCATTACTAAAGAGGCAGCATCAAAAGCAGTTACACTTTCTGCTTCTTCACCTAATAAACCATCAGGTAGTTGTGTAGTAGTATTACTAAAGTATTGCTGTACGAAAGTTCTGGTGTGCTTATTACCACCAATAAACATATCAACAGAGATAGCATCAATAAAGTAATTAATGTCTCTGTAACACTTAAGTTCTCCATTGACAAGAGTACCTTTATTGATCTCTACAGGGAGACTACTTAGATTTCCAGCAGTTAGAATAGTATCAACAATACCATACAAAGTATCCATTGCTGACTTGACGTTAGCACAAGAATTTGGATCAGTATTAGATCCGGTAAGTGGATCTGCAGTAATCGTAAGGTCAGATACACCAAGTTGGTTGGTGATTGCCAACTTCATCTGGTTGATTGCTTCGTTGAATGCATAAAGAGAAGCTACGATCTCACCAGTTAATCCATTTGTTAATGGAGCTCCATTAGCATCAAAGTATTCAGCAGCAAATCTGTAAGTATACTCGTTTGCACCCAAGAAAATATCGAGAGAGATAGCATCAACAAAGATTCCTAAGTCACGCTTACACTTAGACTCATAATTTGCAGGTGGGGTTGCTGGTGGTTGATTGGTATTCATCGCAGTAAATGCTGCGTTCACAATCTCAGTCTTATTCAACTGAATTAATCTGTAAGAATCAGCAAATCTAGAACCAGTGTCAGTCTGAGCGTCACCAGGGAAGTAGAAATCTTCATGGTTTAAAGCAATTGCTGCAAGAGCTTTGTCTGCAATTTCTTTACTATTACGGCGAATTAATCTAAATCCATCAGCATAACGTGAATGTTCTCCGCTTGCTACATCACCAGGAATATAAAAATCTGGATGATAAACAGTAATTTCTGCTAGTGCTGCATCAAGAATAAACTCACGGTTAGCAACAATACGGTTGCGAGATTGTTTGTTGCGACCAGCTGGATCTTTAACACCAGAAGGATCGTATGTTACACCATTAGTTGTATCACCATCTAGTTCTGCTTGAGAACCTGTCTTACCTTTTCCAGCAATAAATGCAGAGTAGTTATTAGTGTTACCAGTAAAGAAAACACTATTGAATCCACCACTGCCATCAGGAGTACCTACATCATAGAGGTCTGCCTTAACAGTTAGCAGGTTAGCAATTGCTTTCTTGCATAGATCTCTTGCTTCATTGAAAGCCCAGATAGCAGGATCTTCTTCTCCAACCAAACCGTTAGTGATTGGATTTCCAGCACCATCAAAATACTCTTTAGTAGCGGCAATAATATTAGCATTACCACCATCTCTAAGATCTTCTGCAACAGCGTCAACAATGATACCAATGTCACGCTTACACTTGTCGCCATATGTATTACCATTGTTACCATCGTAGTTGGGGAACGTCTCCAACATGGAAGCATATGCTTCATTTACAATCTCTTGACGATTAGCAAGAACTAAATTACGTGCGTCAAAGTAACGGTTTGCATTAGGATTTTGTCCTGGATTGACATAAGAAATATTTTGAAGTTTAGGATACTTCTCTAGGATGTAACCAAATACTTCCTCCTGCATCAGGCGACGGTTACTTTCAATCAAGTTAGCAGCATCTGCGAAGATACTATTAACAGCAATACCAGATGGATTTAATACACTTCCCTTAGCAATATACTTTACGAATCCCGTATTACTTAGAGTAGCATTAAAAATTTCACCAGAAGTAGAAATTTTATCAAGTTTTACATATAGTTTTTCGTCAGATTTAGCACCAAGTCGGTATCCACCAATAGAAACAGCAGGACGATCTCTTGGTGTTAAAATATCCTCACTACCCAAGAACAGCTTAGTGTAGTTGTTTGGAATTCCAACAGTTCCTACAATGTCAACAGTATAATAATTTGTTTTCTCTACATTGAAAGAACTGGATACTACCTGCTCTGGTGGAATGATGTCAGTAATGAAACCACCTTTGTCTTGGTTAAAGGCGAAACCTTTGAAACCAATAGCATGTAGAGATGTGTTACCGAAGTTAGAGTTTGAGTTGGTGATTGACATATCACCACCACTTTCCATTAGGAAGTGATCTGCGAAACCAACAGCGAAGATAGAAACGTTCTGAATGAAAGCATCATCCGATGCTCTAACGTGGAAGTTTCTCCACTCGTCCTTCCAATAAGAATCGCCTTTAGCGTGATAAGGAACAGTTGCAAATGCATCTGATAGTGATGCTTGGTTCCAAGTGTTAGAATACTCATCATAACGGATGAATGCTCTGTCATCTCTCTGAAGCGAAACGCCCGTATATTGAGCTATAACCATTGACTTAAAGCCAGTCGCCTTAAGACCGTTCGCCCAGATACCACAAATACCCCACGTAGATCTAATCGATACGTTAAAGACATATGGTGATGCAGATTCAACAGAGTCAACCTCTGCTAATGTCTGTGCGTTTTGACCGAGTGAAACAGCTGTTTCTACACTAAGAATATCTCCGGAAGCAATACCCGTACCAATTGCACTAACAACAACAGGAACTTCGTAAGTAAATTTACGAGGATCATTAGAATCGATCTCTTTGATCGAGAAGAATCCTTCAAGTACACTATCAATCTCTGTACCAGAGACAGCAACAAATTGACCCGCGAAATAACCGTGGTCTACTTTTGTTGTTACAGTAATCTCTGATGTAGAAGCAGAAATGCTAGGATCAGTAGTAGCATCAAGAAATTCTAGACTTTCAATAACTCTAGAGTCAGATAGAGGTCCAACAATTCTATTCTCCTGAACGTTGAAATCAAATTCACCTGGTTGGTCAATTGTTGGTTGATACTGTTTGAAAGCTTTTGCAATCTTTCTGTAGAATAGAGACAACTCTTCTGTGTCTGCGTATTCAAATACAGTTAGCTTGTGGTGAGAATAGTTAGGTGATGTTAACTTGGTAAAGTCATTAGGGTCATAGTAAACCTCACCAGTGCCAATACCACCATTATAGAGAGGAGACTCTGAAGTTGTCTGACCATCCTTAATAGTAAACTGCCAGAAGTAGCAACCACCTGTTACGTTAAAGATAGCAGAGCGAGGAACAGTTACTGACGCAGGGTCAGGAACATATAGAGGACGAATAACAGTACGGCGAAGATCATAACCTACTAGCGATGAACCTCTAGGGATGATAGCACCACCCTCAGTATTATTAAACCTATAAAGAATGTTATCTGGATTAGAGATATCAAGGATGGAATTATCATTCCATGCATTATTAGCAAAACCAAATTCTGCAATATTAGCAGTATCACCCAAACCAGGACGGTTATCAATATAATGAATACCAGGCATCAGCATGATGCTGAACTGGTCAAAGCGATCATTATCTGGACCAGGCAGATATGAGAATCTGGCAATCTCTAGAAAAGCACGTTGGATGCTCTTGAATGGCGTTACAGGTGAGTTACCTCTATTCGATAACGCATCTGTAGCGTTGAAATCATCAGGAGAAACATAAAGATACTTACCAGTTTTGCTGCTGATAAGGTTATCCAGACGTGTTAATGGCATGATTAATCTGACCCTGCGGTATATCTTT
>Ga0181412_1000264_pt1 | contig 22932 bp, 43 predicted proteins | sample 35SPOviralmetaG_FD_130113 | JGI IMG/M metagenome (GOLD analysis project Ga0181412, IMG submission 130113) | Marine viral communities from the oligotrophic San Pedro Time Series (SPOT) site, San Pedro Channel, CA, USA - 35 SPOT_SRF_2012-08-15 | ecosystem: Environmental > Aquatic > Marine > Strait... | reverse complement strand
TGATATTTGGTGGAGCGATGATAATAATTGGAAAGCTTGCTAAGAATATGGATTTTAAAGCAGCAGCTAAAGCAATGTTAGTAGTTGCTCTTGCAGCACTAACTATATTATTGGTTGCATTTGCATTTAGTCTCGCTGGAGACATATCTTACGGAGAAGCGCCACCACTTCCATGGTCAGTTGGTGTAGGAATAGCTCTATTTATATTAGGTGGTGTAATTTTAGCCCTTGGTGCAATTGCGACAGTAGTAACTCCTGTAGGGATATTATTAGGTGCTCTTACCGTATTAGTAGGTGCAGCTGTATTGTATGCTGTTGCATGGATATTTACACAAATTGGTAAAATTGACGGTCTTAAAGAAGCTGCTCAAACAATAACCGATGTTTTATTTATGCCATTTAATGCAATGGTAGATTTATTTAAAAGATTTAAAGATGAGATAGGAATAGAAAACATGGGAGCACTTGCAGCTGGTATAGGTCAAATAGCACTTGCATGGATAGGTCTTTCTATGGCACTTGCTGGTTCTGCAGCATCTGGATTATTTTCTAAGCTAGCAGGAGTTGGAGGTGCAATATTTGATGGTATAACATCCTTTCTAGGAGGAGAGGTGGAAATGACTCCGTCACAATTATTAAAATATTTAGTTAGAAACTCTGAAAAACTAGTAGTTACTGGAAATGCAATACAAATGGTATCAAAGGCATACACTAATGTAGCGGGTATGAGTGAGGCATTTATTGCTGGAATAGCTCCATTTGGAGACTTCGTAAACAGGTTGGGAAGTTATACAGGTACTCTTGCTAACGAAAATATGAAAGGTCTTTCTAAAGCCTATGGACAATATGCTAAAGCTAACAATTCCTTAGACGTAACTAAAGTTGAAGCAACTACAAAGATGTTTAACGCACTTGCAGATCTTGCTAAAAATAATGGTGAAAATGCAATGAAAGTTCTTGCTGATCAATTATTAAACGCAGTAGCACAATTATCGGATGCTGTTGCAGATCTAGATAGAGCAGTTGCTAAGCAAGGTAAATCTACTGGCGGATTTGGAGATGCAGTTTCTGGAGCTATTGATAAATTTAAAGAAGTAGTTACTGGAAATACTAAAAAGGTAGAAGCAATGACTCCAAAGGCCGGAAACAACGCAGATATCATAGAAGCGATTCAAGATTTAGAAGATACATTAGTGGCTTCAGGAATCAAGATCAAATCTGGTGCATATTAATTGAAACAACCCCCTTTTATTTAGTATAATTAATAGTTCTTTGACAACTATACTTAAAAATAAACACAAGTATATGGAAACAACTATTATTACATTCGGTCTGGGTGTGGTGCTAACTCTAATTATTTTAGGAGTAGTGTCATTGTTCAGGTCAACTAAAAAAATCGGTGAATTAGATTCGTCGATCAATCACATCGAAAGCGATATTCAAAATAGAATAGATTCAGTCGAACACTATTTAGATAATAGCATAGATGATCTAGATAGAAGATTAGATTCTAGAGTAGACAGAGCTATTTCTCAATTTGAGAAAGAAATAGAAGAAATGGATTTAAGATTAGATAAAATTATTGATAGTTTTAATCTTCAAAAATCCAAAGAAAAGGAAAACATTCCTAATTAATTTAAATAAATAAACATTAACCCATAGTTGTTGAAGAATAGGAGAAGTGGCAGAGTGGTCGAATGCACTGGTCTTGAAAACCAGCGAACTTCACGGTTCCAGGGGTTCGAATCCCTTCTTCTCCGCAATTGGTCTGGTAGTTCAGTTGGTTAGAATACATGCCTGTCACGCATGGGGTCGCGAGTTCGAGTCTCGTCCAGACCGCCACTTAGAGAAGCACATGAAACATTGTGCTTTTTGGGGGTATAACTAATATAGAAAACAATTTAAAATGAGAAAAGTACACAGAGGTAGTCGAGGAATGGTTGCTGGAGTATGTGATGGTTTAGGATATTATTTTGGAATTGATCCATTAATATTTAGACTTTTATTCACATTAGCATTCTTTACACCTACAATTCCAGCAATATTAATATACATTATATTTTGGATAGTAATACCAGCAAATAAAAAAACAAAAACAAATGACAAGAGCGCAAATAGTTCAAAAGCTACTAGACGAAAATAAGATAACAACAGCAGAAGCTGTAGTTCTTCTTACACCAGAGGATTCATACACTCGTCCTACAACTTATTTACCTTACCAACCACAACGAGGAACAGATCCTTATTGGTTTACAACATCGACACATGATAACGCCTAACTACACCTTTAACGCAAAATTAATTAGAGTAGTAGACGGAGATACTGTATGGGCACATGTAGATTTAGGATTTGATATTTGGAAAAAGGTAAACGTTAGACTACATGGAATCGATACTCCTGAAACTAGGACTAGAGATCTAGTAGAAAAAAGAGCAGGTCTTAAATCTAAAGAAAGACTAGTGCAATTACTAGAACAAGGAAACAATGAATTCGTATTGGTTTCTAAAGAAGTGGATAAATATGGAAGAGCGCTAGGAGAACTATATAATGGTTATCATGAAGTTCATGTCCATGAAGGTGAAACTAGACCTATATCAATTAGTATAAATCAAGTATTATTAAACGAAGGTTTAGCAAAACCTTATAATGGAGGAAAAAGATAAAATATGAAATCAAGAAAATTTAGCATTTCAGGATTATTAGAATTAAGACCTGGAAAATTTGAAGATGAAAGAGGAGAGTTTATAGAAACATTCAAATCTTCAAAACTTAAAGAACTTGGAATTACAGAAGAATTTCTACAAGATAATCAATCTGTTTCTAAGAAAGGAGTATTTAGAGGAATACATTTACAAACCGGAGATAGTGCTCAAGGAAAATTAGTAAGAGTTTCTAAAGGAGCTGTTGTAGATTTCGCAGTAGATCTTAGACCTGGTTCCCCATCCTATGGAGAATGGACTTATGTATTATTAAGTGCGCGCATAGGAAATCAATTTTGGATTCCGGCCGGATTTGGCCATGCGTTTCTTGCCCTTGAGGATGATACAATCTTTTCATATAAATGTACTAAAGAATATGATAAGAGTGCAGAGGAGTGTCTCCTATGGACCGACAAGGATATAGCTCTGACTATAGATAAGAGTATACTTACACAATTCAATATATCAGACATCTTAGTCTCCGAAAAGGATAAAGAAGGTATTACGCTAAAGGAATATACTAAAAAATATGGCGTACTGGTTTAAAAGAAAATACAGACAAATTAAAAGAGTCTTAGATTACTTGCCAATTATTTGGAAAGGTTATGATTTTGATTATAGATACGCAATTGATTTATTTAAACATCAATTAATACGTACTTCTAATTTTATGGAATCAGATAGAGCGTATGCCATCGATTCCGATATGAGAGCTAAGAGAATTAAAACCGCTATCGAACTTCTTGATAAAGTTTACGATGAAGAATATGGAATGGAATACCAAGATCAGATGAAAAAGATTTATGGCGATAACGTATTAGATTGGAACTTTGAAGATACTGGAAGGGGAGATGGAACTTCATATATTAATTATGAATACGAGAAGTGGGAAAACAAAGATAAAGTTAAAGAAACCTTTGATAAACTATTTAAACAGTCTAAAGAAAAGCAAATTAGAGCAGAAAAATTAGTATGGAAATTTATATCCCATAACATCCGAGGATGGTGGGATTAAAATAATTTGAAAATAATTGCCTAAATATTTTTTTATCTCAGATATTTTGCTTATATTAGTATAGTAATAATCAATAAAGCAAAAGATATGTCACTTAATTTAAACTTAGAAAAAGCTTGGGTAACCTTCTTAAATGATGGTTGGGAAAGCGTTTGGCATCCAGTAACAGACGTTCTTGGAAACCATTTAGACTGGTCAGACGAAATCATGGACCATTGTAGAAAACAATTTAATGACTCTGACAATTGGGTTAGTTTTGGAATCGCTCCTACTTCTCAAATGTTAATTAAAAACTCAGTAAGAGATAATCTTTAAAAATATAAAAATGAAAACAGTAATTTTCGATTTAGATGGAACTCTCGCTCTTATCGACGATAGGAGAGCTATTTCCACAAAAGATAATGGTAAAATGGATTGGGACACTTTCTTCGATCCAGCAAACATTCAATTAGATAAACCGAATTGGCCAGTTATTCACATGGCACGACTTCTTAAAAAAGATGGACATCGTGTTGTAATTTTTAGTGGAAGATCTAAAGCTACTAAAGACGCAACGAAAGATTGGTTAAACGATCTTGATATTCCATTTGATGTTTTAAAGATGCGACCAACTGCTGGAGGTTTTAAGTTTATGAAAGATGATGTATTAAAGAAAAAGTGGCTTGATGATTTATTTCCAAACACTGACGATATTACATGTGTCTTTGACGATAGAGATAAAGTAGTTCAAATGTGGAGAGATAATGGTATCACTTGCTTTCAAGTAGCTGACGGTAATTTTTAAAATAAAAGATATGAAATTCAAAGATTTAACATTTAACAAACAAACGCACGGTGGCGTAGGAGCTACCGCAAAATTCAAAGAAGTTACAGTGAGTATTCAGGCTGGTAAGTTTGTTTACAGTAATCCTCGAGAGGATGGCTTAGACTCTACACAATACTCTTCTTTTGAAGTAGCTATATTTAAAAATTCTGAGGATGGCGGTTTTGTCACCAATCAGTTTTTAGATACTGAAGACGAAGTTGCTGGATGGACTTCTAAGAAAGATATTGAAAACCTTTTACAAAAATTAAAATAATGGGAATAGAAGGATTATTTTTAACAATTTTCTTAGGAGCATTTGCATTCGTAATGGGATGGATGAAAGGATGTGAAGACGAGCAATCGAGAATTAGAGAAGCTTTCAGGTCAGAAGAATATGACTATGAAGGCTTCTTTAACGTTCTTGAAAAATACGAAGAGGAGAAGGAAGCGGCTAAGCAATGGGCTAAGTTTAATAAAAAAAGAAAAAAAAATCAAAAATAAACAGCCTAGAATTTTTTTATCTCAGATTTTTTGCTTATATTAGTAGAGTAATAATTAATAAAAGAAACCATTATGGCAGAATTAAAAAATAAACAATATATGTTCACCTTTGAAGGTGGCGGTTGGAACACAGTGTGGGCCAAAACTAAACGCGGTGCAATTAAAGCCGCTCTTAAAGAATACTCAGATTCAGATACTTTGAATCCACGTATTGATTCTTTTCATAAAGCTACCGAAGAAGGTCTTCGAAATGCAATGTCTCTTTTCTACTAAAAAAATAAAAATGAATAAACTACAATCACTTAAATGCGTTGAAGTAACTTCACAGACGCAAGCCGACAATGGAACTATTTGTTACCATGACCCTATCACGAATACTGACTATCTTTCTTATGAAAGTGGATATATTCGTAGAGCATATACCCGTAATTACGAAAATTACAAAGGATATGAATGGTCTCATCGAACGATCTATCAATTAAATCCTACTAAGAAATCAATGCATGAATGGAATGGAACCACATGGCCTTCAACTGAAAGGATTATGATCGAAGATCCAAGCGAGCGTTTAGACAGACTTGCAAAGGCTGTAGTTAATTATAGAAAAACCCTTAGCAAGAATGCGTAAACTAAAACACACACTTAAGCAGATTGATAGCGTAGACATCGTCCTAATTACTGCATTTGGACTTTATATGATTCTACTTGTTTCTAACCTTTTAAAAATGGTAAACTAATGAGATATACAGTAACATTTGAAGTATACATTGATGCAGATAACGATAAACATGCTCTTTCAAAGGGTGAACTTATCGCTGACAATCAAGAAAATAAGTACGGCCAATCATGGGATGTAACTGAATTACACCAAACTCCTTTCGCTTCTTTTAATACAAAAAAAGTAGATATTCAAAAACTTAGAACGGAGCAAATGATTAAATCAATAGAAGAAGATCCATTACCGTTTTAATATGATAACTTATCTATTTATTGGGGTAATTTATTCTTTTATTATGCACCTTTCATGGGATCATCATAGAAGAAATGATAAAAACTTTGGATTAGAAAAGTGGACACTTAAAGAATCTTTGGTATTAACGGTAATTTGGCCACTATACCTTCTATATTTCATTTATTCTTTTTTTAAAGGATTAGGAGATTAAACTTTTTATAAAACTCATATATAATCAATATGCCAGAATTAGCAGAATTAAAATTTACAGCAGATTACGTTAACCAAATGTCGGAAGGCATGAAATATGTTAACGTAGTAAAAAACCCAGAACATAAGTGTGAAGATCTAAATATACCCTTTAAGTTTTTTAAAATTAAAGCAGAATCTAGGGGTAAGGAAATGGTTCTTCTCATTTTAGATAATGATTCTGATAAAATTATTCCAATTCGAATGACAATGGGAATGAGCGGGTATTTTAAATTGACTAATACTGGCGACGAAGCAAAACATTCACACCTTAAATTTCATCGCAAAGACGGAACAACCCTTTCATTTGTAGATATGCGTAGATTTGGCAAGTGGAAGCAGGGTTTATGGTGGAATGATACACGAGGGGAGGATCCAACGACCTCCTTTGATTCTTTTTGGAAAGATATAATGACTAATCTAACGTCACGCGCTTTCAGGAAACCACTCTATGAAGTCCTGATGAACCAAAAATATTTTAATGGAATAGGAAATTACCTAAGAGCGGAGATTATTTATAGAGCCAAAGATGTAGATCCGTTTCTTCCAGCTGGAATGCAACTAGCAAAATACCCTAAAATACTAGAACTATGTAAAGATATTCCAATGCTAGCATACGCAAAAGGAGGAGGAAGCATTAAAGATTGGGATAATCCATTCGGAACAGATGCTATTCAAGAAAAATTCATGCTATGTTATGGAAATCCTGTTATGTCGAAAAGAAAAGATTCGAATGGAAGAACATTTTGGTATGATTCTAAATGGGACAATGTTCCTACAAGTAGAGACGATTTAAAAGAATATTTTCATGGCGATAGAAGCTAAGAAGTGGCTTAACGAAAACGAATGGCCAGATAATAATATAGACAGTGATGCATTTTCTCATTACACTAAAATGAGTAGTATCATGGAACAATATGCAAGAGAATATCATGCTAAGAAATTAGAAGAAGCTCGAAAAAAAGAAGTAACACAATTTAAAAAGTTCTTATGAAGAAACTAGAACGCATGCAAAACTTAATCGTCGTTGGACATCCTGATAAAAAATCATTTTGTTACAACGGAATTTTTAAAACAATCCAAGAATCTCTATTAGATAGTAATTACCTAAATGAAATACAGGTAATAGATTTATACAGAGATGATTTTTCTCAACCAAGAAAGGATCTTATTAAGGAATATCAAGATGCTGTAACATGGGCGGATAGAATTTACTTCGTATCTCCTGTTTGGTGGTTTAGATTAACACCTAGAATGGAAATATTCTTTGACGAAGTATTTACCCCAGGTTTTGCGTATAAGTTTGTTCCCCTTTTCGGAGCATACGCATATCCAAAGCCATTCTTAAGTGACAAAAAGGTAAGGACATATATAACCCATGGAGCTCCTTCATTACCCGTAAGAACTCTATATTTAAACTCAGTTAAATTACGCCTAGTGATGGGAGTATTTACATTTGTATTTGGATGGAATATTTCAAGATGGTTAAAGACAAAACAATTTTGGTCAGTTCCTTTCGTAAGCGATTCAAAAAGAAAGAAATATTTAGACAGAGTCAAAAGGGATATTAAGAGAGATCTTAAAAAACATCAAACACTACCTACACAATATGAAAACATATAAGCCTACAAAAGAAATGAGAACCAATCCACTTTCCTTACGGGAAGGAGGATCTATAGTAACCGTGATTTATGATAATTACGTTGTTGAATTTACAAACATTAAAAATCCTATAGCGTATATTTCATCAATTAGGTGTGCTAAGCAAGGTGATAATACTCTCAAAGGTTTTTTAATAAATGGCGAAGAATATGATATGGGTAGTGCTAAAATAAACAAAAATAAATAAATCAGTATAATAATATATGAAAAACGTATTAGTCACAGGTGGTGCAGGATTTGTCGGAAGCAACCTCATTAAACACCTACAGGAAACCTACCCAAAAATTAAAATAACTTCATTAGATAATTACTTCACGGGAAAAGAAGAAAATCATGTTCCTGGTGTAACCTATTATAGAGGACATACTTGGGAAGCAGATACTATTTTTGAAAAATTAACAGAAGAAAATTACTTTGACACTGTATTTCACTTTGGAGAATATAGTAGAATTGTTCAATCGTTTGAAGATATTGATTTTGTCCATAGATCTATTCTATCCGGAACACCTGTTATATTAGAACTATGTAGAAAATGGAATTCAAAGTTAATTTATTCTGCATCTAGTTCTAAATTCGGTAACAATGGTGAAGATGAGAATCTTTCTCCTTATGCTTGGATGAAATCTAAGATGGTAGAATTAATTAAAAACTACAATAAATGGTATGATCTTCAATATGAGATCTGTTATTTCTTTAATGTATATGGACCTGGCCAAATTACATCAGGTGATTATGCAACAGTTGTTGGTATTTTTGAAAGACAATTTAAAGCAGGTGAAAAGTGTTCAGTAGTTTCTCCTGGAAATCAAAGCAGAGACTTCACACACGTTGAAGACGTAGTTACAGCTCTTGGATTAGCAGCACAGAGAAAAGACAATCACGAATGGCACCTGAGAAGCGGAGTTAATACTACAATGATAGAATTAGCAGAAATGTATGGTGATTGGGTAATGATTCCTGAAAGAAGAGGCGAAAGGTTTACAAGCGAAGACTTCCCATCAGACACTGAAGAAAAATTAGGCTGGAAACCAACTTGGAAATTACAAGATTGGGTAAATTTAGTAACATCATCAAAACAAGAAAAAATTAATGCATAAAAAAGGTAAAATAGTATTAGTAGGAAAGGCAGCCGCTGGAAAAGATTATTTAAGAACTAGATATGAAAATAGAGGTTTCGTTTTTGGAGTCTCTTATACTACTCGTCCTCCTCGTAAGAAGGCAAACGAACAAGAAGGAGTAGACTACTATTTTGTAAACGAAGATAGCTTTAAAAATATGATCGATAATGATGAATTCGTTGAGTATCAAAAATTTAACGGATGGTATTACGGAATCACAAAGGAAGAATTTGAAAGATGTGACGTAATGATTTTAAACGCGGAAGCAGTCGATTTATTAAATGAAGAATATCGAAGCAGATGCTTTGTAACTTATATAGATATACCAATTGAAGTAAGAAGATCAAGAATTGTTGAAAGAAACGATCCAGACGACAATTTCGAAAGAAGAATACAGGCAGATGAAGATCAATTTAGAAACTTTTCTAATTTTGATTGTAGAATAACTAACCACAACTTTTAAAACAACAATAAATAATAATAAGATGGCAGATTTAAAGATGAACTTATCACAACTAGAAACAAAGAAAGACAAACTTATCAAAGAAATTGATGCGACTTCAAAGGATATGACTAATAAAACCTATGATGTTGATTTTATAAGTAACTCTAATATTAACAAAACATTATCTCATCTAGATAAAAATTACAAATGGACAGTTAAGAATGCTGCTCTTTTAATTAATCTTCACGAAGCTCTAAAGGCTGAAAAAACTAGAATTTCAAAAGAAGGTGGCGATGCGATAGTATCCCTAAAAACAGTTCCACTTAATACACTATACAGTGCATTGACTTCCCTTGAAGGAACGGGTGTATCTCAAGCAAAGGCATTTACAACTCTTCTTACACAAGTTGGTTTCAATATTAGTGAAGCTATGAAAACTATGCAAGAATCAAATAAAGAAATACAAGCTCTTCATGTTTCTTTAGCTGAAGTTGAAAAAGAAATAGAAGAGAATAACGTAGAAACAGTAACACCGGATGAAGTTAGCAAGTAAATCTAAAAACAGATTAGAACTCTTAGACGTAATTCAAGAAGGAATTACGGTCGAAGATACGACTCTATCTGTTGAAAAGATTAAACAATTAGCCTATCCTAATCTTTTAGAAAAGGTAAGTGGATGGGTTACTGAAAAGAAAGGTTTTAGTGGAGGTCTTGCAAAAGAGAAAGCTAAAACAATGATTAAATTTGATAGTAGTAAAACAACAGGTGCAAGGAGTATGCATTTTATGGGAACTACTAACAAGCCCACTCTTACCGTAGAGAGTGCTGGAATTAAGGTTGCTATAGAATTTATTAAAGGAGATAGAGGCTCAGATTTAAGAGAAGCTATCGGACAATCAATGATATACTCAACGGCGTATGATTTTGTAATGTGTGTATTTTTAGATTCAACCGATGATAAAAGAATTAAAGGAGGATCTTCTTCAATCACAGAACATTATTTTTTAAACAACCTTTGGGATAATTTTAACGTAAAGTTTACATTAGTATAACAAACCATATATGCAAATATTCGTAACATCAAACCAACAGTTTGGGAGACCTGGGGCTATCAAGAAGTATGATAGACCTTTTTCTTCATTAGAAGAAATGAATAATACATTAATAGAAAACTGGAACCTCGTAGTTTCACCTGAAGATGTCGTATATGTTTTAGGTAATTTTGGATGGGATCCAACCACTGTCGAGAATAGTATAAACGTACTAAACGGTCATATATATTTTCTAGAAGGTGAGTTCGACAAAGCAACTGTTGACGTTTCTATGCTTCCTAACGCAAATAATAAGATGGAAGAGATAGGACAAATAGATTTCTTACCAGAAATGGACGCATGTATGTCATATTGGCCTCTTTCGATTTGGCCTGGTAAATACTTATTAAGCGGTCATCCTTCTAAGAAAATTAAAACAAGTCCTTCTAAAAAGATAATTAACGTATCATGTGACCAATGGTCTTATAAACCAGTTAACATAAAATCACTGATAGGGTTGTTCGAGGAAAATAATTTGAAAAAAAGTGAAAATAAACAGTAAAAAGTTTTTTTATCTCAGATATTTTGCTTATATTAGTATAGTAATTAATTAAAAACCAAAAAATATAACGTATGGCTACCTACAAACAACTAACTCAAAACTTTCTAGAAACAGGATCAGATCAAGACTTCGCAGCTCTTTACAACAAGATAAAGCCAGGTCTAACTTCGTACATTTATAAAATAGTTAAAGATCGTGAAATGGCAGAAGACATTGCAGTAAACACATTAACTAAGATGTGGACCAAAATTGAACAATATAACCCAAGTTACGGAATTACTACTTGGTTATATAGAATCGCATTTAACGACTCTTTAGGTTATATTAAAAAAAGAAATCAAACTACGTCTTTAAGTAAATTATCAGAATATGGCGTAGAAGTAAGTGGCACCGGATCAGTTTCAAATACTCTAAAAGATTTAGTCTTAGATCATGAAGAAAAAACTGAACAAGATTATCTAGAAGAAGATGACGCTCTTCAAGACAAATACATTAAAACTCTAGAAGCTATGCAAAATCTAAAAGAAATGTATAGAGATATTCTAGTAGACAGAATGGTAAATCATATGAAATATGACCAACTAGCAACTAAATATAAACTTCCACTACAGACTATTAAAAATAGAATTCGTAGAGGTAAAGCTTTAATCGTTGAAGCTGTAGAAAAATAAATATGAAAGGAAGCACAGCATGCAAGAAGGAAAGAAGAATGACCCAGAGTTTGTGTTCTGTTATTGGGACGAATTTAAACCTAACGTAGAAAAAGATGATAGTAGTAGTTTACAAGAAGAGCAAGACGGCAAAGAAATTATACATGACAGTGTTCGAAAACGAAGCAACTCCGGACAAGATAATAAATGCGAAAGCAAGAAAGCCTCTGATTCCGAATGAATATGAAATCGTAGAGTTAGGAATGGGATCAAGTTTTATTAAGTGGTATAAAGACAAGCATAAAATTAAAAAACATGAATTGGCGTAATCAAATTGACGAATGGGACGAAGAACTTTATAAAGATCGCCCTAGAAAAGGTAAATTACCTAAAATGAAAGACGTTGAAAAATCGCTAGCAAGCAAAAAAAGAAAAGATATTGAAAATAAACAGTAAAAAGTTTTTTTATCTCAGAAATTTTGCTTATATTAGATAAGTAATTAAATAAATAATGAACCATCAAGACACATCAGTAGAAAAATTAGAATCAGCTACTCAAAGTACAACTGAGAAAGCTATAGATACTCTATTTTCTGTTTTATGTTCTTCTTCTAAGAAAAGTAAGAAGATAGTTTATGTGGATATGGATGGCGTCTTAGTAGATTTACATGCAAAACTCAGAGAATATCCTGAAGACGTTGTAAAATCTCTAGGAAACGACATTGATAAATTACCTGCTCTTTTCCTCGATCCTCCTCCAATGGAAGGTGCGATTGAAGCTTTTAACATTCTTTGTTCTTTATTCGATGTGTATATTTTATCAACTGCACCATGGGATAATCCTGAAGCTTTAATGCACAAAAGACTATGGGTTGAAAAGCATCTAGGAAAAAATGCATACAAAAGATTAATCCTTTCTCACAACAAACATTTAAATGTTGGAGACTTTTTAATCGATGATAGAACTGCAAACGGAGCTGGTCAATTTACAGGAGAACATATTCATTTTGGAACAGAAAAATGGCCAGATTGGAAGGCTACTTTAGACTATCTTATACCTCACGCTTAAATATAAGCTTAATCCAGTTATATCTTTTTCTGGATTCTAGGTATTTATAATTCTTTTCATTGGCATACGCCTCTCTTTCAAATGAGATGTTACGGTATGCTCCGGTTCCATAGATGAATAATTTTATAAACCATTCAGTAACATATAGAATATAGAAGGGAATCACTAGAAGTTCTTCCTGTTGCTTTATATGTATAGATTCATGGTTAATAATCCTCTTCGCTCTTCCTCTCCACCATTTACCAGAATCATACTTTTCTCTTAGAACGATAAAGGGCCAAAGAGTAATTCCTCCAATTGACATAAACCAACTTATTGCGTTTAAAAATCTGTCACTATATTTAATAATCGGTGTTTTCATATAGTATATATCAGATATATAACCTAAGCCCACGTCAGAACGCTGACATTTAACTTCTTGGGCAGAAATCTATTAAACACTTATTTTTACACATGATGAAACGTATATTCATCGCATTGCTCATATTTCATGGGTTCTTGACCTATGGCCAATGCGATCTTGCTATTACAGACTTTAACTTTACAACAGGGGATCTTGCTATAGAAGTTATTAACTCAGAAAACTGCGGTTGTAACGACCTTACCGATATTGAAACTACATGCAATGCGTCGGGTAGTAGTTCTATTCAAAATAATGAGACTGTAAGTCATATTGTTTTAGGATTACACTCACCCGGGTATGATTACAACTGGGGATGTACTTCTGCAAATAACCATCCAGGATGGACTTTTAAAAATAAAAGTTTTTTTGGTAATTCTGTTCTAGAAACAGGAGACACATGGAATACTAATATCTATGATTTTTGGGATATTAATAACAATTGCTGGGCAGATATTTTATCCAATGAAGAAATGTGCGTAGAATTAGTAATTTGGCAAATTAATCTATCTCAAACTTCTTTAGTTGAAGATGGAGGATGGGCAGTTAATCCAAACACGGGAAATCAAACTCAAAATTATCCAGATTTTAATATTTTGGATAATAGTGTAGCACAGTGTCCACCTCCACTCGGGCCACCAGATGCTATCGTAAATAATATTCAAATTCAAACAGGATGTATTGGAGATCTTCCAGTTTATAACGTACAATATACCGTTGTTAATATTGGTGAAGAACCTATTACCGATTACTGTATTGAATTATGGAATGAAGATTATTATCAATGTTTTGACAGTGATTTATTTGGTAATTATGAAATTCCGCCAGGTGAGGGTCAATTATTTACTACTCAATTTTTTGAATTTACTGGCGTTCCGGGTGGATTTTTTGTAGTTTCAGTAGATAATGTTAATGATGAAATTATCACTGGCAATAATAACACAACTGTCTATTATCCTGATGAATGGGAAACCTGTCCAGATGTATGTGAACCAGATACTGTTGAAGTTCTAACGTATATTTACCAGATAGATTCTATTTTCACCACCATATATGAAACAGATACTCTTTTTGTTGAATTACCTAATGATACTATTATTGAATATGTAGACAATTTTATTACTGATACTCTTTATGTAGAAACCATTGACACAGTATACATTGATGTTGAAGTTTTCGTTGAGGTTTTTATCACCGATACTATTACTGAAATCGAGTACATTACAGAATATGTTACTGACACTCTTTTTATTACAACTGTCGATACGGTTGAAGTTATTGTATATGAATTCTTAACAGATACAGTTTATGAGTATATTTCTATTGACTGTGAAACTGGATTAGAATGTATTGATGATCCTGGATTAACTTGCCCAGATTGGACTTCAGTTTATCTTCCAAATACATTTACACCAAATAATGATGGTTTAAATGATACATGGCAAATGGTTTATGATTTAGAATGTTGGGTCGATGTAGAATTTAAAATATTTAATAGATGGGGTGACATGATTTATTCAGGTATGGGTGATTATTACGATTCATATCCTTATTGGGATGGAAGTGTAAATGGTGGTAATCACTATGCATCTGATGGCGTTTACACATATACGTTCTACGCAAGAAAATTAAACTCAACCGAAATCTTTCAAAGACACGGACATATAACAATATTTAGATAACATGAAATCATTACTTATTTCCTTATTATTTCTTTTACCATTTTACACAGTAGCACAATGCAATCAACATGTTTTTTCCTCAGTCGGAGCTGAGAAATGGACTAACTTCCAATATCAAGACTGTGATGGATGGAATCATTACTTTGGTCTTCCCGCCGGAGGATATACTATAATCTTTTGTGCAGATATTGGCACCGCCTTTGTTTTAAATGGGGATGGATTTGTATTTCCTTTGGCGAATGAACACCCCAATTACGCTTCATGTATTCAACCAGAAACTGAATGTGAAGGTGATTTTGATGGAGATGGAATAGTAGGAACAGAGGATCTTCTTACCTTTTTATCAAACTACGGTATGTGTGAATAAATTTCATTTTTTTTGAAAATAAACAGCTAAAAGTTTTTTTATCTCAGAATTTTTGCTTATATTAGTATAGTAATAATTAATAAAAGAAACAAACCATGTACAAAGAACTTTCAAGCAGAAACAAAACATTACTTTTAAACGGAGCAAAAACAACAGGATCCTTTACGGAAGGATATTCCTACATCGAAGAAAGCCTATATAGTGACGAAGCTAGTGAGCTTTATTCTTTTTGCGAATGGATCGACAATATTATTGGAGGTGCAGGCCCTGCAAACATTGAAACTCTATGGTTAGGATTTAAATATCCCGAAGTAGATGCATTTTCTGAATCTTGTGTCTATATAAAAAAGCAGATGGACAGAATTAAAGCATACTCTATATAATGAAAACATATAAAATTCAAAGACAACCTCCATTCCGAGATTTTGCGATAGTTAAAACCTTAAGTGGAACTTATGTGTGCCCTGGATGGCATCCCGTTGAACCTGGAACTACACGAGAGCAGATAATCTTAGTAGAACCTGAAGACGCTCCAGTTATTAACAAACCTGTTAAAAAGTTAGTCACAAATCAAGTGAAACAAACTAAAACCTTTAAGGTATTATCTAGTAACGGTAAGTCATATTACAATGTTCAATTTAATGGTAAAGATTGGAGTTGTGATTGTCCCGCAAGTAATTTCTTTCGAGGTCCTTGTAAACATATTAAGGCAAAGAAAGAAGAATTAATAATTTCTAAATAATTTATATGAAAAAAGTTTTAAGTATTTTAAAAAGCATTGTAAGAGGATTGTCAAACCAATATTTCAGATTAATGGGATTTTTATGGATTTTTGCATCTTTTGCCTATATTGGAGACCCTGAATTCTGGACAGTTTTAGGGTTTGGGACTGTATTTACAGGTATTCAAAGTATTATTGAAAAATAGTAAGATAATAATCAATAAATGGTAATTATCCAAGAGTAAAACAGATAAATACTCTATAACAATTTTAAAAAAATCATAATTTTTAATATGGCATTACAAATAAGCGGGCAAATTAGCCTTTCAAATATTACCGCAGAAATGGGACAAATTAATTCAAACGTTAGTTTGGGTGGTTTATCAACTCATCCATCTCTCAATGATTCGAGTCCAAGTAAACCGAATGAATCACAGCCACATGCTATGTCTGAGTTCTTTTCTTATGACCATTCATATTCAAGTTTTAAATCTCTTTCCGGAGGTACTCAACGCGCGATTTGGATGGGAAAATGGTTTAGCTTCTGTGGTGACGATATAACTACTTTTTATTTCCATGATGGAAATAAAGAATTGCCAGTGGTTGGAAACACCATCTATACTAATTTTAAAGGAAATATGACACCAGTGGGTGATGCGCACATTAAAATAGTGCCTGAATTTTCACTTGAAGGTTCGGCTGCTTCTGTGGTGACAACTTCGGCTGGAAAAGTTACAGCAATTAATTCATGTGAAGGCCTTAGTGAAGGACCGAACGATCCAGGTTTGGATCCAGGAGGACCAAGTGAACCAGACGAACCAGGCAGAAGATAGGACAAATAATATAGCTATTATTAAACATTAAAGAAAGTGAGATTTATTCTCACTTTTTTTTTGCTAAACAGTGAAACAAACACACCCTCCCTGATATAAATACAGTAACATGAACAAATTGAAAATCAAATTGAAAATGTGGATTATAGAAAAAACTATTCCAATTTGGTTTAGAGGTTTAAAGAAGCCTCGTTTGTGGAACGTTCTTTGAATTATAGGTTGTAAGTACTAAATGCTCGAGTGGTGGAATTGGTAGACACGATGGACTTAAAATCCATTGAGCAGTAATGTTCGTGCGGGTTCAAGTCCCGCCTCGAGTACAACATAGAAAAGCAAGAGATAAAGGTAAACTCCATATACACTATGGTCCGGCCGAAACAGCGTATCAAATTCTAACAAGGAGACTGACGAGTCTCGCGCTTAAGGGTAGCTTCTTTTCTTTATAATTCACAAATCAAATTAAACTTAACGAATGGACTAGTAGCTCAGCTGGATAGAGCATCGCCCTTCTAAGGCGACGGTCGTAGGTTCGAATCCTACCTGGTTCACAATGATCTCTTAGCTCAGTTGGTAGAGCATCACACTTTTAATGTGAGGGTCCAGGGTTCGAGCCCCTGAGGGATCACGAATATATACTCTTGTAGCTCAATCGGTTAGAGCAGGATCCTTATACGGTCAAGGTTACGGGTTCAAGTCCCGTCGAGAGTACCCTTTAATATGAAAGAATTTAATAAAGAAGAAATTAACAGAATAATAGAAATGGCATGGGAAGACAGAACTCCATTTAGCGCCATAGAATTTCAATTTGGTATTAAAGAAAATGATGTTAGAAAAATAATGAGATCTAACATGAAAGAATCTTCATTTAAGATGTGGAGAAAAAGAGTTAAGGGTAGAAAAACCAAACATACATTCTCTCCTTCTGATTTTAGATTTAAATCAAGCAACCAAAAAAAGTAAATCTAAGAATGTACAAGAAGGAAATAATAAAATTATGGAATCATTTTAAAAGGTGGTTTATTTCTAAAGTCTTAAAAAAGAAGATAACATTTACAAGTGACGATTGGACAGGAGAAGTAGAAGTGTACTATTATAAAGGTGAAACTAGAATGACATGGTCTAGGGGAAATAACGCAATGCCAGATGGTGTTAGAAATAGAGCGTTTATCTTTTGCCATTCAGATACTGCACGTCATATACCTGAAGGATATTGCAAGTTTCTATACACTATAATAATACCCGAAGGATGGACAAACTCTGGAGAACAGTTTACGGTAACTAGGTATATTAAACATTCTTAAAATTTAGAGTATAAATACCATGACAGGAACAGAATACATGGATTTATCCATAGAAAATACATTTAACGTACTAACAGGAGCTCAAACCTTCGAAGAGATATTACTCAACGCAACAGAACCACCTATATTCTTTATAGAACCTGGTGAAGGCCTAGATAACGATCAAATAGACGTAATGATAGAACATTATGAATATTTTGAACAGTATGAGAAGTGTGGTCTTCTACTTAAAATGAAATCTTAATAATATATCATTCTACTCTTTTGCGTAAAATGACTCTTATGGAGCTATTTATGAATATATAAGTTATATGAATGCACAACGCGTTCATTCTTAAAAATAGTGAAAGTCATGAAAAAACTTATAAGTTGGATTAGCCAAATCTTACGAGACGAAAGAGGCAATCCATCATCAAAAAGAGTTGTTGGCGTACTAGCTGGTCTTAGTTTATGTGTTACATTAATAATGAACCAATTTACTGATATAGCAATAGCGCCCTCAGACACACTAGTTAATGCAGTTGCTGCCCTTGCTTTCGGAGCCTTGGGTTTATCTTCAGCTGATAAGATTTGGGGTAAACTCCAAGGAAAGGAAGAAGCTAAAGAAGAAGCTAAAGAGGAAGAACTTTAAGAAAGAAGCGTAAGCGATTAGCATAATCTAAATAAAGGGACAGAGAAATCTGTCCCTTTTTACATTATATTCATTGAGATATAATTAATTCGTATATGAAACATTTATATTTAGATGAATATAATTAGTAACAAAACTAATAAGATGATAGCACACGTATTCGACGTAGATGGGACACTAACCCCAAGCCGGCTTTCAATGGATCCTAAATTTAAAAAATACTTTTTAAAATGGATGAAAGGCAAAACTGTAATATTCGTAACGGGATCAGATAAAGATAAAACAATCGAACAAATAGGATTAGATGTATGGAATGAAGCAAGTGCATGTATGCAGTCTTGTGGAAATCATATATTTGTTAAAGGAGAAGAGGTTTCTAGAAATTCTTGGAAAGCCGATGAAGGATTGATTTCTTTACTTGAACAATTCCTGGTAATTTCTAAATATAGAAAAAGAACATCAAACCACATTGAACACAGAATAGGACTTTGTAATTTTTCAGTAATTGGAAGAGATTGTTCTCAAAGAGAAAGAGAAGATTATGCAGAATGGGATGATTTCAATAAGGAACGATTAGATATGGCACAGCTTATTAATGAAAACTTTCCTGAATTAGAGGCTTCGGTCGGTGGTCAAATCTCAATAGACATACACCCTAAAGGAGCAAACAAGAGTCAAGCTAAGAAATGGATCTTAGAAAATATAGGAGAAGATACGGTTATTAGATTCTATGGAGATAAAACGGAAAAGGGAGGAAATGACTATGACCTTGCTAATGTTTTAAAATTACCTCATGAAGTATTTCAGGTTAAAGATTGGGAACATACTTATAGAATATTAAAGGACAGTAAGAAAAGAGATAAATGGCTCGTAGACCAATATAATAGAAATAGATCTTCAGCAGATCAGATTAATAACATTGATGACATAAAATAATGGTTATAAAAATAATATTAGGTGCATTTGTAGTATCATGGATATGGATAGCGTATGAGATATTAACATGCCCTATCCTAGATGAGGACGGCAACGAAATAGAATAAATAAGATATGAAAACATATACGTATAAGCCTGCTAGGAATAGTGCTATGGATTATTTTTATTTTGAAGGTGGTTTTTCACCATTCGAATTAGAAAAAATATCTACAATGGTTGAAAATTTACCATATTATAGCGCAACAACAGCTGCGGGAGAAACTGGTGATAGAAAATCAAGGTTAAAATGGATTCCACAAAATGAAGAATGGGGATGGCTATATGAAAAGTTAATGAAATACGCTAAAGACGCCAATGACAGAATGTGGAATTTTGATTTAATTTCTGCTCCTGAAAACATTCAGTATACGGAATACCATGCAAGCGATGGAGGAGAATATGGATGGCACCAGGATATAGGACCTGATGAATTATCTGCAAGAAAGATTTCTATAACGGTACAGTTGTCAGATGATAGTGAATATGAGGGTGGTGATTTATTATTTTGGATGGGAGGTAATAGCCTTGAAGAAAATACACTATTAGCATCAAAGGGAAAAGGAACAGTTGTAATATTTCCAAGCTATATGGTTCATGCAGTTAAGCCAGTGACCAAAGGAATAAGAAAGTCATTTGTCCTATGGCTAGGAGGAGGACATTATAAATAAAAAGATGGCAGATCCAGAAGACGAATACGACGACATTGAAAATACCGAATATGACGGCATATCAATAAGCAAACCTACTGAATATAACGATGATGATTATGACTACTAACATGGAATTAATATCTACCCACCCAGTAAAAAAATCAGATCTGGGTTTTCATGGAAATCTCTTTGGAGGTAAATTATTAGCATGGGTAGATGCAGCCGGCGCTTCATACGCATCTCAAGTATGCGATACTCCTCGAATGGTAACAGTTCTTATAGACGAATGTGTTTTTAAAAAACCCGCTAAGGAAGGACATTTACTTAAAATATATGGCGCAGTTAAGGCTATAGGAAAAACTTCAATCACACTTGCAATAGAAGCAAGATCACATAACGTGTATGACGGAAGACAGGCTATTATTCTTGCAACTAGTATTAAATTTGTCAGGATAGACGAACAAGGAGAACCAATTCCTGTTAGTCAAAAAGTTAAAAATAAATTCGAAAAAGAATAACTAAATTGAAGGTGTTCTGATATATACCTTAAACAAAATTATAACTAAAGAATGAGAGCACTTATCGTAATTGCACAACCAGATATGAATAGTTTCGAACAGACTACAATGTTAAGAACTATTGCAAGAGTATTTGACGTATTAGAAATAAAACATGAAGTATTAGATCTTTATGTAAATGGAAAAGTAGGTCCTGAGGCTAAGCCAAAGAACTTTAAATTAAGAGTTAAAAATGCAACACACGTTTACATCATTGCAAATTCTGCATGGTTACCTCTAGTTGATTTATTCTTAGAACCATTTAATTTTGAAGGAAAGCATGTTGAAGCTATGATTTCTCATAATAGATCTAAAAGTATTTGGAGATGGTTAAGTTCTGAATTAAGATTGGCTCAATCTGCATTTGGTTCTTCTATCAAGAAATTATTCAAGATTAAAGCGAGTCACCTATGGGATGTAGATGAACTTACTAGACTTGAGAAAACAAATTATATTAAACAAATTAGAGAAGAAATCTTAAATGATTTCGATGCAAAATAATCTATTTTATAGTATATCAGAAGGGAATAAAGCAATTTATTCCTTTTTGGGGGACTAAATTGAAAATAAATTGAAAATAAACAGCTAAAAGTTTTTTTATCTCAGATTTTTTGCTTATATTAGTATAGTAATAATCAAACAAACAAAATATGTCAAACATCCTAACATTCGTACTTAGAAACTCTATGGGAGATTCAACAAACAATGGTCTATCTTCAAGAGAAGACTCTATTATTCTGCACTATGGCCCTGATGCCGATTTAGCAGATTTAACCTTAATTCCAGATGATGAATTGGTTTTAGTAGAAAGACAGCTATTCGGAAAGGAAGCATGGTATGCAGTTCCTGCCGGATTATACAAGAACAATAAACACACAATGTTTGGCGGCAATTTTATTCACACTTCAGACTCAAGATTTCCATCTTCTGCACCGATTGCAGTTCATGACAGAGTAGAATCTAATAACTATTAATATGAAAGAATTAAAACTTACACAAGAATTTGTAAACGAATCTAATTCAACAAATTCAAACACGGACAAGATTAACGTAATCAAGAAGTATTCTAATCAACCAGATGTTCTTAAGGTACTGCAGTATACATACGACACGTTTAAACAGTATTATGTTACTTCAAAAAACTGTAAGAAGAGAAGTGATCTAGTGCTTCCTTTCGGATCTTATACTGATATCTTCTCTTTGTTAGATGCATTGAGTTCTCGACAAATCACTGGTCATTCTGCGATTGAAGCGGTAAATACATTTGTAGAAGAGAATAAAGAATACTCTGATCTTATTTGGAATATCATTGATGGAAACCTAAAAACTAGGTCAACTATTTCTATGATTAATAAAGTTGTACCGGGTTTAATTCCAACCTTTGATGTAGCACTCGCTCAAGCGTATGATGAGAAGACTAAAAAGAAAGTAGATTGGAATGACGGATGGTATGTTAGTCGTAAACTAGATGGTGTTAGATGTCTAGCAATTATTGATGATAAAGGAGATGTTAATTTTTATAGTAGAGCAGGAAAAGAATTTACAACACTAGATTCTTTGAAACCTTCTATTCAAAGATTAGGTCTTACGAATATGGTGTTTGATGGTGAAGTTTGTATGGTAGATGAAAATGGAAATGAAGATTTCCAAGGTATCATTAAGCAAATTAAAAGAAAAGATCATACTATTACAAATCCATTTTATCATATCTTTGATTTATTGACCATTAAAGAATTTAACGATAAAGAATCTATTACCTCTTTTAGTGAAAGACAATCTAACCTTAGAGCGTATGTTCTAGATGGCGATCAATTTATTAGCCATCTTGTTCAAACGCTAGGAGATGATCTTGTAATGGAAAGAATGATGGAACTATCGAAAGAAGGAGGATGGGAAGGACTAATGCTCCGTAAGAATACAACATACCAAGGAAAACGTTCTAGTGATGTTCTTAAGGTTAAGAAATTCTATGATGATGAATATTATGTAGTTGATTTAGAAAATGCTCTTAATAGAGTTATCATTGACGGGAAAGAAGTTGAAGAAATGATGCTT
>Ga0181412_1000263_pt1 | contig 23026 bp, 36 predicted proteins | sample 35SPOviralmetaG_FD_130113 | JGI IMG/M metagenome (GOLD analysis project Ga0181412, IMG submission 130113) | Marine viral communities from the oligotrophic San Pedro Time Series (SPOT) site, San Pedro Channel, CA, USA - 35 SPOT_SRF_2012-08-15 | ecosystem: Environmental > Aquatic > Marine > Strait... | reverse complement strand
GTTCAGGATATAGTTAGTACGGCAAATGCGAACGCACAAATAATAGACAATTGGTTAAAGCCGGAACAGGGACTGAGTAGAAAAGATGCAATACTCTATAACTATGTTAACCAAATGACCAAAGCAGGTAAGTTAGACCAACTCAGGACAGGATTTTTCGATTGGCTAAAAACCAGCAAGGTTAGTGCAGGACAGCAAGCAAAACTTATGGCAGGTGATACAAAAGGATTAGATGCTATATTGGATCTTGTTGTAAAAATACAAACTATGAAAAATAACTTAATTGATCAACTTGATAGTTCAAGTGCTGATGTTACTGCTAGTACAGGCGGAGAACGTGGCGGAGAAGGTTATGTTGCAACCAGAGATAAAATTAAGCTAGTTCCGCGACATAGGTGGACACCAAACTAAGGTAAATACTAGTATGGAAAAGTATACAGCAAAACAATGGGCAGAGATCGAAGGAGGTCACACTATGAGTGAAGATAAAAAGTCACAATACAGTTTTATAAGCTCATTGAACGAAAGTAAGATGTTTAGATCTAAGAATCGTGTTGAAGGCACTAATGCAAGAGACATGGCAGATCTAGCATTTATGAATATGCTTGCTATGTATATTTTATATAATACGTTTGACTTTGCACCCACAGCAAGAGAATATGCTCAAAGAACTATGAGATACGGCGGTCAGTTTAGCTATATGCAAGGTGGGTCAGATTTACATATTGCACTAGCAAGTTTAAAAAATGGCATGAACGATGCAGGCGATAAAAATCAAATGCAAAATTCAAGAATACAGTTACCAGAATTACAAATTAGAAACTTTCTTAATCAAATGAAACAAGGTAGAGCAATAACAGCTCCTGAAGCTTTCTTTATGAAACTGGAAAGAGGATTAGATATACAAAATTCTAATTACAGAAGTATTAGACGACTAGTGCAAAATTGGCCTAGATTGAATAGTATGCAAAAGCAACTTGCAATAACAAGAATGCTACAATTTTTTAGAACAAAAGCACTCAGAAGTGAACTTTATAGCTACATTAGAGATATGGCTAGAAGTCAAGGACTAGAAATTCGTAATGCACACAATGCTGAAACTCCTAAGATGCGTGGCAGTGATACACTAGCAAAAATAGCCGCAACAGGCGCCGCATTGGCAGGTGGATATTATCTAGGTAAACAATTAGCAAAAGGTGGTATATCTAGTGGAGATGGTCCTAAAGATAGAGGCTTTTAGTGTCTTATTCAAATTTTACAGCATATACACTAGTTGATATTACTAATACAAATCATCATAAAAGTACAGTTAAAAAACATAGATTTTTACAGCAACAAAACTTAAACACTTTAATACAAACAATAGGCTTGCGTAGTCAACCCTTGGAACCATCTGTAGACCAACTTATGACACAAGATATAGCTCAATATGGCTTTGGAAATGAGTATAAAGGACTACATACAGTATGGAGATTAAACTTTAGTATAGAGCATAGTAAAGTTTTTGCTTTAAACACAAATAAAACTCATTATTTAGATAACGACAGTGATGGCATAGCAATTTACACTGGATTAGAAGAAACAGCCAATATCAAAACTAGAGCATTCGAAACATTTAACGTTAAACTGGTTAACTTATATTTTAAATATCACTCGTCAGACATATAAATATAAGGTAGGCAAAAAACTTAGGCACAACAACAGGCAAATAAAATACTTAAACTGAACGTCTTACCGAGAAGATGAAAGAATTGTAAAATTTATGTCAAATGGAACCACTACGCTAGAGCGTACAAATTTAGAAGCCCACGTAGATCTTTGTGCAGAAAGGTACAAGGGATTGGAAACACGTTTGGATAATGTTGAGAAGGCAGTCAAGGATCTCCACAGTGAGATGCGGACTATGCACGACGAAAACGTTAAGAATCATCAGTCAACTAATAAAATAATGCTCGGTGCCGCCGCAACCGTAACAGCAGGCATACTATCAACAATCATCGTATTGTTAATGAATTAATTTCCGTATAAATATACATATGAACTTAAATGAATTAGATATCAGTAATGTGATTGAATCACAATTAGTCTGGGCAAGAAAAGGTCGTAATCTTGTTCGTAAATATCGTTGTACAGTAGGTCAACGAGCAGGTAGACTGGTTAGTAAACCTGGACAGTGTGGTGCTCCTATTGATATTAAAAAACGTTTAACCTTAAGAAAAACAAAAGCTCGTATGGGTAAAAAGATGGCTCGTAAAGCTCAGCGTACTAAGAAGTTCAATCCAGCTAGTAAAGCACTAAAAAGATTGAACAAGCCTAGGAAAAGATAATGAAAATAAATGAAATAACTGATGACATAAACGAATATGGTATGACCAAAGGTGGAGCAAATCTGCGAAGTCAAAATAGTCAATATACAAATATGAACAAACGTGCCAATAATAAAGTTCAAGATCAAAACAGAGAAGTAATGATAAAGCAGAATAGTCAAAATAGAAGACAAAACAGATTAGCACGTAAAATTCCAACAGGAATGCCTACCAGGTTACTAAATCCACAACAGCCGCAGGCACCGACGGGACAATCATAATGAAAGCAGTTATTACAAAAGGCGGATTATATACTTGGATCAATACTAGAGAAAATAGTTTCCTTCAACAGTATTTTGGAGAAGATACAAATTTAGAACAACAGTCATTGACTGAAAGAGAACAGTATATTGCACAAACTCTTGTTACAAGAGGAGTACTAGAGAAATTATCAGACAATGGTGCAGTAAAATATAAATTAAACAAAAACAAAATGGTGTGATATGGACATAAATGATATTTTAAAAAAAGTACACAATGTAGAAGAGACAACTAAAATTATTGCTGAACGTGCAAATAGTGATATGGATTTGCAAATGGCTATCACACAAAAAATAACTGAAAGTAGTATTAGTGTACAAAACTATCGTATTGACATTGTGCTATTACCGTTTGCTGGTAAACAAAAACGTTTTTATAATATAGTTGAAGGTAATACAATTATACACCAAGAAATTGCACTTTTTGAAACTGCAATGGGTATTGTAAAAAATTTAATGCTAGACAAACAATCAAAGGTAAAAGAGTTGGAAAAACTAGATATTGAGTACAATAATTCATTATACGAAGTATATATGTTTAAAACTAAAGCTAAAAGGTCTATTAATGAAGACGTTATGATTGCTAAAATGAGCCAAGCTCAAACTAAACTTTACGATGCGAAAAACAAAATTTTGCAAAAACTATAAATACAATATAGAGAATGGGAAGAATATCATGTACTTAAACGATTTAAATTCAGCACAGCATAATGTTACAAAGCTGAATCGTGTGCTTGCAGATACATTTAATCACGAGGTTGATTTATCTGAAATGTCAACGGATTCACTTAACAGAATGCTGTCTACAACAAATGCTAAAATACAAGCAATTAAAGAGAGTGATCTCAAGTACTGGGAAAATGCACAGTACAATAAACTAGGGTTGATTGCACATCAACTAAAAACATATATTACAGAAATTGCTCCAGCTAGAGCAGACGGCAAGCGTATGAAGACCAAAGAAAGCGTTGTAATGGAAAGCGACTTAGAGCAAGCTGAAGTTATGTTAGCCGCTCAAGAGCTAGTAGACGAATTACAAAAAATGGTAGAAGACGTTGCAGAGATGCAAGTACAAAAACTTATGCCAATTGTTGACGCAATGAAAGAGCAAGTGGGGTTTGAACAAGCCGAAGCATATAACAATGCCGCAGATGCCGCATTAGGTGGATTACTTGATCAGATGAAATCTACAAAAGAAGCAGTTGAAAATGCAACACTTACTGCTAGAGGCGAACAGCCAGCACAACCAGCACCAACAGATATGGGAATGGATGATGCCGCTATGGATCCAGAAGCACCAATTGATGTTAATATGGATGCAGATGAGTTTGGCGGAGATAATGCTGAAGCAGGTGAAGATAATATAATCGGCAGAGAACTAAAAGGCGAAAGTGCTTTAGCTGATATGGAGAAAGGTGCGTTAGCTGAAAAAAAGTATCTAGAGAGTAAAGACAGGCTCTTTAAAATGGTAGAGAGTGGCCAAATGTCTAACGAGCATTTTATTAATATTATCGGAGAACTTGATCGTCAAGGTAAAATGAAGATGCCTAAGATGCCTGGACAACCTAAAACAATTCCGCCAATGCCAATGCCGGATATTGATATTATGCCGGATACTAAACCAACACCACCGATGCCACCGATGCCACCAATGGGCGGATCTAAAGGTGGCAGTATTAGGACTCCACAGACTCCTGACATGGCTCCGATGCCAAAACAAGCCCCTAAGGATAAGGCGCCAGATACTCCGATGCCACGCATGAAGAGAAAGATGCCTAGAGGTGTTATGGTATAATGCTTATATGCGAAGTTTTATTTGAAGACCAATTGGATATTTTAAATGACCTAGAAGAACTAATTACTAGGGCAAAAGCCAATGGCAAATTTAAAATACCAACTAATATGGTACTAGCAAAACTTCGTGCAATGGGACATAGCGTAGACATTCAAAGTTTGCTTGATATGTTACCAACAATTACAAGTGTAGGCAATAGTAACAAGAAAGACATTACACTGGATACAGCATTACCCCGTTCTGATGCTGACCCAGAAGATGAAACTGTTAGTAAAATGGCTAAAAAACAAATGTCCAAGGATAAAAAACTATGACTTATGCAATAAACAAAACTGTAGCTAGAACAATAGCCAGATCAGATTTGACTATATTCAATGAAACCCAAGCATTGATGAAGCAGGTCATTACTGATGCCGATAATGGTCTATACGAAACAATTGTTAGTGATGGTACTGAAATGACAGAAAGCACACCTACAATTACTATTACTGGTAGTGTCACCAATCCAACAATATCGGGTACACCAACACTGATAGTTGGCGGAGTAAGTATTGTACTAGGTACTACAGGATTAAGTTTAAATGCAGTTATAGCTGACATCAATGATGCGGGTGTAAGTGGTCTAGTCGCTAGCAAAAACGCCGCCAATAATCTTGTACTAACATATACTGCACCAGCGGCAACTACATGGTCAGTTGTTGTGGGAGCAAGTACAGCAAACACACCATTGGGGATCACAGCTAATACATACACAGCAAGCAATCCTACTAGTGTAGGTTATTTTAACTGCTGGCAAGGTACTGTAGCTGATAGACCAAAAACAGATCAGATGAATCAAGTTATACAATATTTTCAACAACTTGGATATACAATCGAAAGATTAAAAAATACTAACACAAATAAAACACTTAAATGGCAGATAACATATTAACTTTATAAGTTGGTGGAACTCACTTAGTGGGAACCAGCAAGCTACAATTATCTGTGTTATAGGGTCAATAATTTTAGCTTATTTTGATCCGAGATGGCAAAGTTTTCATTGACATTAATAATTTTTCCTGCTACATTTAACTATGTTAAAAATTACTACACCCTATCCGTATAAAGAATTTAAACGTAAGAGTGTAGGCGGTAAACGCCTATACGAAAATCCTTATGGCGAACCTGTGCCTAGTGTAACAACTATACTCAGTAAGACCAAAGATATGACTCACCTCAATGCTTGGAAAAAGCGTGTGGGTGAAAAGAAAGCACAAGAGATTGTAACTGAAGCCGCAAACGTTGGTACGGTTATGCACGAAATGTTGGAAGCATGGAGTCTTAACGAACAGTACACAGGCAAGAATCTTTTACAAGCTAAGATGATGGCAGAAACTGTTATTAAAAATGTAGAACTAGATATTAGTGAAGTGTGGGGCAGTGAAGTTAATTTGTGTTATCCAGGACTATATGCAGGCACTACAGACCTAGTAGGCATATACAAAGGTAATCCTTGTATTATGGATTTTAAACAAACTAACAAACCCAAAAAGCGTGAATGGATTGACGATTACTTTATGCAAGCCGCGGCTTATGCTATGGCACACAACGAAGTATTTGAAACTAAAATCGAACATGCGGCAATTTTTATGTGTAGTAGAGATTGCGATTGGCAACTATGGGAAGTAGGCCCAGAAGAATTTGAACATTGGACAGAAAAATGGGCAAAGAGAGTAGAAGAGTTTTATAACTTGTCATAAATACTGTATCAGGAGCGAAAGATGGCAACAACAAGAATTAGTAAAATAAGTGTAAGAAAAGGAAATTTTTCCGATTTGCCAATGTTAGATGCAGGCGAAATTGGATATGCAACAGATGTGAGACGTTTGTTTATCGGCAATCCATCGGTTAGCATTGGAACTGGAAATGGTGTGCTTACACAATTTACTATTCCAATATCATTGAGTAAACCTAACATTGTTACTGTATCTGTAGCAGGCGCACAACAAAATGCTTCATCGTATACACTTAGTGGTACAACAATTACATTTGCATCTGCCCCTACAGGTGCTATTACTGCAAACTTTAACAGTGAAATTGAAATTTCCAAAGACGTTACTGTACCAAGTAGTATTGAACTTGCCGCCAATGGCAGTTCAGCTGATACTGGATTTCAAGTAGATACTACACTGTATAATGCAGTAGTTATGGATTATACATTAGAAAGTACAAGTGGTGTTAGAATTGGACAAATTAGATTTGGTACTGATACTAGTGCAAGTACAAGTACAATCGACGATAACTATACTGAAACAGCCGCAGTAGGCATTACATTCAGTATTAATATTGCAACTGCAAACACAATGAAGTTACAATACACCGACGCCGATAATAAAATTTGTAAATTTAAATATACGTATCAACTTTGGAACAGCAACTAGTAAATAGTGCTTGGTTTGAGTCTCCTAGCACCAGACTAAGCAAATGGCGAGTTTTTAGAAAAGGACTGGACACAAACAACATAATTGATGTTTGTGAAATAGTTACCAACTGGTGGAAGATGGCTCCTCTTAGTAGTAGAACTATTGATCCAGTAGATAGTCGCACATGGCCCACACCTTGGGAAATGTTGCACAGTGGAGATTTTTGTGAGAACAGTATAGCTCTAGGAATGAGTTATACTATTTTTTATGCAAACAACAATATTCCAAATGAACTGTTGTTCATTATGGATAAAGAGAAAAGTATACAACGATTATGTACATTAATTGATAATAAGTATCTGCTTAATTTCGACTATGGATCGATAAGTAAATTACCATCCAAAAATATTTCAGTTAGTTACAGAAAAAACATAAGCGATGTTATAACATGATATAACGACACACAAGATGTCAATAAGTACAAGAACAAGAAGGAAAACATTATGAGTGAAATTCAAGTATTAAAACGAGACGGTAATAAAGACACATTAGATTTAGAAAAACTACACAAGGTAGTATTTTATGCATGTGATGGCATCAACGGCGTAAGTGCTAGTGAAGTAGAAATAAAAAGTAGTTTACAATTTTATAGTGGTATTACTAGTAGCGAGATACAAGAAACACTCATTAAAAGTGCGGCAGACTTAATTAGTGAAGAACAACCAAACTATCAATGGGTTGCAGGACGACTAATTGTTTATCACCTACGCAAAATGGTTTACGGACAATACGATCCGTGGCACATATCAAAACTAATTAAAACCAACGTAGACGAAGGATTTTACGATTCAAGTCTATTAGAAAAGTACACAGACGAAGAATGGGATGAATTAAATTCGCATCTTAAACACGATAGAGATGAAAGCATGACCTATGCGGCAATGGAGCAATGGCGTGGCAAGTATCTTGTACAAAATCGTGTTACAAATATAATCAAAGAAACTCCACAAATGGCGTACATGCTGATCTCAGCAACATTGTTTGCTGAATACCCGAGAGAAACAAGATTGCAATGGGTAAAGGATTATTATGACGCAGTTTCATTATTTTATATTAGCCTTCCTACTCCTGTCATGGCTGGCGTTAGAACTCCACAACGCCAATTTTCGTCATGCGTCCTCATTGAGACTGACGATAGCCTTGATAGCATCAATGCTACTACTAGTAGCATCGTTAAGTATGTTTCAGCAAAAGCAGGAATTGGAATCGGAGCAGGTAATATACGGGCTCTCGGAAGTCCCATACGTAAAGGTGACGCCTATCATACAGGAGTAGTGCCCTTCTACAAAATGTTTCAAAGTGCTACAAGATCTTGTTCACAAGGTGGTGTGCGAAACGGAGCGGCAACCTTATATTACCCCATATGGCATCTTGAAGTAGAAGACCTACTTGTACTCAAAAACAATAAAGGTACAGATGATAACCGTGTGCGTCATATGGATTATGGTGTACAGTTTAACAAACTATTTTATGAAAGACTTATTAGCAATGGTGAGATTACATTGTTCTCACCTAGCGATGTTCCTGGTTTGTACGAAGCGTTCTTTAGTGACCAAGACAAGTTTAAAGAATTATACGAACGTGCAGAACGTAATACAAGACTACGCAAGAAAACAATTGGTGCTACTGAACTGTTTAGCCAATTCATCGAAGAGCGTAAAAATACTGGTAGAATTTATCTACAAAATGTAGACAATGCTAATAGTCATAGTAGTTTTAAAGAAGATGTTGCACCAATTAGACAAAGTAACTTATGTGCAGAAATAGACTTACCTACTAAACCGTTAAACGATTTCAACGACGAAGAAGGTGAGATTGCATTGTGTACACTGAGTGCTATTAATTGGGGGCTTATTAAGAAACCAGAAGACTTTGCAAAACCATGTGAACTAGCAGTACGAGGACTTGATGCACTACTAACATATCAAGACTACCCTGTAAAAGCGGCACAAAATGCAACAGAAGGCAGACGTCCTCTTGGTGTTGGTATTATTAACTTGGCATTTTGGATGGCAAAAAATAATATGACATACTCACAGCCTAACTTGGAAATGATTGACGAGTTTGCAGAAGCATGGAGTTACTATTTGATTAAAGCAAGTGCAGACCTAGCTGAAGAGCAAGGTGCATGTTTGTGGAGTGATCAAACCAAATACCACGATGGACTTACGCCTAACCAAACATACAAAAAAGATGTAGATGAACTAGTCAAGCACAAAGAACGTATGCCTTGGAGAGAACTAAGAAATCAACTAAAGAGTACTGGAATTAGAAACAGTACATTAATGGCGCTAATGCCAGCTGAAACATCAGCACAAATTTCAAATGCTACAAACGGCATTGAACCACCTCGCAGTCTTGTAAGTGTCAAACAAAGTAAACATGGTGTACTAAAACAAGTAGTACCAAGTATACATAAGCTAAAGAACAAGTATGAATTACTATGGGATCAAAGATCACCTGAAGGATATTTACAAATTATGGCAGTATTACAAAAGTATATTGACCAAGGTATTAGTGTTAACACCAGTTACAACCCTGTATTTTATGAAGATGAAAAAATTAGCATGAGTGAAATGTTGAGACATTTAATGATCTTCTACAAGTATGGAGGAAAACAGTTGTATTATTTCAACACCTATGATGGACAAGGTGAATTAGACATTGACAAATTAAATGAATCAAGTAATATAACTATACCCGAAGATGACTATCAAGATGAAGACTGCGAAAGCTGTGTAATATAAGAAAGAGAAAAAATGAGTGTATTAAATGCAAATCAAAGGAACAAGCACCTCGAAAGTTTAATGTTCCTAGATCCAAATGGCGGCGTTGATATTCAACGCTATGATACTTTGAAATATCGTCAGTTTGATAAACTGACAGACAAACAGTTGGGTTTCTTTTGGAGGCCCGAAGAAGTAGATGTGTTGCGTGATGCAAAAGACTTTAAAGAGTTAACAGATCACGAACAACATATCTTTACCAGTAACTTGAAGAGACAGATACTACTGGATAGTGTGCAAGGTAGAGCCCCAGCCGACAGTTTTAATCCACTTGTAAGTTTACCCGAACTAGAGAATTGGGTAACAACTTGGACATTTAATGAAACTATCCACAGTCGTAGTTACACACATATTATTCGTAATGTGTATTCAAATCCTAGTATTATCTTTGATGGTATGATGGATATCAGTGAGATTACAGATTGTGCAAGCGATATTAGCAAGCACTATGATGACCTCATTGAAATGGGCATGTGGTACAATCTACTAGGTGAAGGCAAGCATACAGTTAACGGTAAGAAGATCGTTGTAGACAAGTATGAGCTTAAAAAACTATTGTGGAAAGCTATGATGAGTGTAAACATTCTAGAAGGTGTTCGCTTCTACGTAAGTTTTGCATGTAGCTGGGCATTTGCTGAACTTAAAAAGATGGAAGGCAATGCTAAGATTATTAAATTAATCTGTCGTGATGAGAATGTACACTTAGGTAGTACACAAACATTGCTAAAGCTAATGCCCAAAGACGATCCGGACTTTGCTAAAATACAAGAAGAAACCAAAGACGAAATGGTACAACTGTTTGTTGATGCAGTGGACCAAGAAAAGGCTTGGGCAGATTACTTGTTTAAAGATGGATCAATGATCGGACTTAATGCAAAACTATTAGGTGACTATGTAGAATGGACTGCTAACAAACGTATGACGGCAGTAGGACTTGAAAGCCCATACAAAGGTGTAGCCAATCCGTTACCGTGGACACAAAAATGGATTGCAGGTGCAGAAGTACAAGTAGCACCACAAGAAACTGAGATCAGTAGTTATGTTATTGGCGGAACTAAGCAAGACGTTAACGGAAGCACGTTCCAAGGAATGAAACTGTGATCACAGTATACAGTAAGCCATTGTGTCATTATTGCACAATGGCTAAACAGTACTTAGATAAACACGGATTCGAATACGAAGAAATTAGAGTGGATACCAATCCTGAAGCTAGAGAGTTTTTGATAAACGAAGGGCATAGAACTATGCCTCAACTTTATCATAAAGGAAAATTACTAGTTGAAGGTGGAGGGCAAGCACTCGTTCGTTTAGATCCAAAATATGTAAAAGAACTCATAGGAGAAGTTGATGTTGGTAATATCCAGTTATAAAAAAGGCGAAACAATCTGCGTTAAAGTAAGCACAGGTGAAGAAATTGTGGGTAGATTTGATTCACAAGATGGTGATATACAAGTTGTAAAACCTTGTGTAATTACTCTTAATCCACAAAATGGACAAGCAATGCTTATTCCGTGGTTAATGAGCATTGATACAAGTAGCAGTGATCCTGTTAAAATTAGTAAAGAACACATAATTACTACAAATAAACCAAACAAAAGTTTATCAGATGCGTACATACAAAGTACAACAGGCATTGCACCAGCTTCGAGTAATACTAATTTCAAACTATAAATAGTTGTATGACAGCTTTTGTACACAGACAAGGCGACAGCCGTAGTTGCGGTGCTACAACCAATACACGTATAACAAATGTTAGAGTAAACAACATGTTTATTAGTGTAGACGGTGATACTAATACTCACGGAGGTGGTGAATTAATTGCTAGTGAAACAGTTGGTAAAGTAAGAGCCGGAGGTATTCCTGTAATACTCAACGGAAATAATGCAAACGGAGACTCTTTGTGTCCAATACCTGGCGGAGCTCACTGTAATCCTAGAGCTAGTACTGCAAGTCCTAATGTCAGAGCAGGTGGAGGTTCAACTGTACAATGAGTTTTAAAGATTTCCCACAAGGTCTAAATGATTTAAACGAATATTTAGATGCTAGACATCACATAAGTGGCACTACTGGTAGTGGCACAGATAGTTTAAAAATAGTAGCCAGTGCAGAATATAGTTTTACTCTCAGAGAGTTACTTTGTGGATTGCTCAGTGGCGGCGGATTAAAACTTCCTAACATTCAAATATGTATGCATGCTAATATCGCTGAACTTTTAAAAATACCAAATCTACAAGGTGAACTTAGAGATGCGTTAACTGAACTTAATCAAGGTATGGAAAAATTAATGGACCATACAAAGCTAGATGAAGTATTAGGAAGATTAAATGGTGTACTAGCAGAAGCACAAAACGTTGCAAATCTAATTAATTTTTGTGCAACTCCTGTAGATCCAATTGCAATTCCAAATATGTTAGAACGTGCAATGGGTAGTTTTTTAGGAGCAGGTAAACAACTAATAGATGATATAGGAAGTATTGCTCCTGGACAAACTTGTGCATGTGTAAGTGTAAGTGGCGGATTTAATGCCGGTGTATTCAACGGCGGAATTTTAGGAACTATTGCAAGCAATATTAGTGCAGTTAATGCAGGTTCACTTGGACAAAGTGTAATCGATAGTATTAAAAATGATATTAGTAGTGTTACATCTAACATCACTAATATGATAAATTTTGAAAATAACATCACTGGTAGCTTTATATCAGGAGGCAGTCAATTTGCTAATCCTGATGACGGATGTAATACACAAGTAGGCGTACTACACAATCCAAGCAGTGGTGGCATTGCTGGTAATGCTAGAATGATGAGTCAACTCAAAGGACTCTATGATAGATTAGGTGCATATCCTGTACAGTATAGTTTAGGACACAGTAGCGGAACGCAGTTTGATTCAAATGGCAACCGAATATTCCAAGGTGAAGTGGTTGAATATCCTAATATATTTCATTTGTTACTAGAACAAAGTTTACTAGACATTATTCAAAAAGACGATAATCCAACTCCTGACGTGAGTAATCAAACACCTGTAGTTGATTACTGTGGAAGTATAATAGGTTATACTACAAATTTTGAACAGAGAGAAACACAAAATAGTGAAGGATCAACTCCTACTACTCCGAATAGTCCAGGATATAAAGCAGGCGGTTTGGTTACTGATGTTAGTAATATTGCTGGCTCTAGTGCTTCTAGTGGAGGTACTACTGTAGTTAACAACTTTAATAATACCGGAAGTACACTATTTGTTGTTAGCAGTGAATCGTCAATGCTATCTCTAAATGCAAATACCAATGATATTGTTGTTAGATCAGATATACTTACTATTTTTACTAGAAAAGATACAAATCAGTTTAGCACAGGAACACTAAATGACTTTCAACAAGCTACTAGTACACTAGCAACTTTCTTAACAAATCTTAATGCTGAAACAGGCAGTGGACTTGTAATCAAAGACAGTGGTGTTAGTAGGGCAAGAAAAGTTGTTGGAGGAACAGGTCAGATCTCAGTAACAAACGGAGATGGTGTTGGTGGTGACATACAAATTGACCTAGCGGCAAATCCAAGATTTCCAGGCACTTCAGCTATAAAAATACCAGCAGGAAGTACTGCACAAAGACCAAATACAGAAGTTGGTGAAATTAGATATAACACAGATACACATGCAATTGAAGGTTACTTCGGAGATACCAACAGTTGGAAAAGTATTAGTGATGACCCGAATACTGGCACTGTAAACAGTTCTGTAAACTTAGGTAGTGGACAACAAGTATTCAAACAACTCAATGGTACACAGTTAGAATTTAGAACATTAACACAAACCGGAGGCATTACACTTACTACAAGTGGTACAGAAATACAAATTAGTGACAGTATTACAAATAGTAATGTAGGTGCTGGTAGCCAAGTATTCAAACAACGTACAACAAACAATTTTCAATTTAGAACATTAACCAGCACAGATAATAGTGTAACAGTTACACAAGGAACTGATACAATAGATTTAAGCGGAGATCCTGATGTACTAAAAAGTAATAATGCACAAACAACAGATGCTACGGCAACTGCATTACAATTTAACGGTGCTTATCCTCAACCAGGCACAGGTAAAACATGGTTCTTTAATTTAAATGCAATAGGTGTAGCTACAACTGGTGAAAAACAAGCATTTAAAATCGAAGGTGTTGTTACTGATAGTAGCGGTACAAAAAGCCTAGTTGGAACAAATCATAAAGTAGATTATCAACGAACAGGCACTGCGGATCTAGCTCAAACACCATGGGATCCTATGACTAGTTACAATGCAAGTGATGTAGTTGAATATGACCTTAATACATATACTGCCAACAATACAATTAGTGCAAGTGGAACCAATTTAGATCCAGCACAAGACTCGACCAATTGGACAGTAACATACTCAGGCTGGAATGTAAGTGCTGATGTTATCGGTGGTAACTTTAGGGTCAGAGTTAAAGGTTCAGCAGGTAAAACTGTTAACTGGAAAGTAAGATTTACCAAAACTGAAGTATAAATACTAAGTCAGCAAAAAAATGTAATTTTTTTCTTGACATTCGAGTCATCTTGCCATAAACTCTTACTATAGTAAGAATGAATGGAGAGATGTCATGGCGCATCAAAGTACTAAACATAGGCAATAGAAAGGCAAAACAATGAGGTCAAAAGACACTGGCAATGGTAGAAGAATATTAGCAAAGGTAGAAGTTCCGCTTAGTGTGGATGATATTGCAACATATGCATTAAGATATCTTCACGAAACTGGCGATGATGATCCTAAAGATACCCTTATAAATGCTAACAAAAGACAAATATTCAATATGGCTAAAAATGCAATATATCGTTGGGGAACTGAAGAGCCTAAGGAATATGTTGCTGAGCATATGAATGGACATTTACAACCAATTCAAGTATTAGTAAAGCACAAGTTTCCGGAGTGTGATTAATGGAAAATGTAATCGACTTTGCACTGGAGCGAGCAAAACGTAAAAGTGGCATAAAAGACACCGTTTTACTTAAAAATATAATCAATGAAGGTTACGATCCTTGTGATGATATAGACATAGCAAACTACTTTGAATGGCAAAAGTTTCAAGATATTATTATAGATGATAAAGATATATCTCATAATTGGACAGACGAAGCAATAGAACGTTTGTGGAATGATATTAAAAACTTTGATGAGAACCAAACAGTTACAATTGAACTAGACAGTATGACCGATATCTTAGATTTTTCTACAAAACCTGAATAAAAAGGTTGACAGTAAGACTTCTTGGTGTTATAGTGTATGTATAAGTTAACAAAGGAGCTCACAATGGGTTTAGAAACACAATCAATTATTGCTATAGAAAAACAGTTTGCAGAATTAGGTGCATCTGCTCCAAATATGTTTTGGGAGCATGGAACACTTTGGATTGATACAAACGACAAAGCTAACCTAAATGTTATTAAAGATGCAATGCTAGAAGATGTTTTATCAGATGGCTATGAAGTTGATTTTAACTTATTGAAAGCTACAAAAAATGAGCCTTGGGATCAATGGGCTATGGATATAGTTGAAAAAGGTTGACAGTAAGACATCTTGAATGTATACTATAAGCAGTTAATAAGGAGATAAGAATGAAAGTTTCAGTTATACACGCCGCATTTGGAGACACACCACATGTAGTTGCATTTGTTGATGTTCCAGATGGTACAGATGATACAAAAGCAATGGACTATGCATATCGTTGGACAAACAATGTTATGGGCAGTTGGAGTCGCAAAGAAAAGTTTTTTGAAGATGGTTCAGAAAACGGTGATTATAACGAAAACGTTACTGTAATGTCTCCGTTAAATGAAGGCGGAATGGGACTACGTTCAACTTCAATGGGTGACCAAATGTTGGTTGGTACTAAAAAATATGAAGTTGCAATGTTTGGTTTTGAGGAGATTGCTTAATGTTTGATGTGTTTCTTGTAAATTTTGGATACACTCATAGTAGTCATAAAACACTGGCGGCGGCTGTAAAAGCCGCTAAAAAGACAGGCTTTCAGTGTTCAATTTTCAACAGTAAAAATCCATTTGATTTGGTTCAATGGGTATCACCAGTAGGAGGCGGACGTTAATGCAAGTTAATTTTGATTTAGAAGACATTGCCAAAGTACAACATGCAAAATCTTTTACTGAAGCAAAAAGTAACTTTATAAAAGTCTTAGAACGTTCCACAGTAGGAAAAAGCAAACGTCCTATTAGTCCAAATAAAATTTGTTACTATAAGAAAAGAATTACAGAGCTTGGCTCAAAATTAGAACTAGTGAGCTTGTTCTGGAATATGTACATGGCAGGTGAAGGGTTAGGAGTTCCTAATAGTTCATACCAGAAAAACTTTAACAGTTGGAGTCGATAATGAACGAAGTATTGCAAGATATCGAAACACTCGAAAGTGCAATCATCAACTTGACAGAAGGTGCAAGTGATGAGAAGCGAATGGCAGTTTATTCGCTAGAGCATATGATTGCTCAAAAGAAGGCAATCGTAGAACAGTTTGAAGCAGAAAATGCTCCGGACTATCAATTTACTCTTGACATATAGTAGCTGAAGTATTATATTATATACAAAGGATAGGTATATTATGGCTACATACGAAGTTGAATCAGTTTTTTACAACAATTATGGTGGTGTAAAAAATAAAAGTTGTGATCTCTTTGGAGATAGAAACAAAGCTGTCAGACACATGAAACAATTAACAAAAAATAAACATGGTCTGAAGCAACGAGGAAACGTTAGAGATGGTTCAGTCGATTTTGTCGACGACACAGGTAAAGTAAGAGAGCGAATCATTTTTGGCGAATTGTAAATAATAACAAGTGAGGCAGAGTAATGGTTAACTATTTTTCGTCAGCGACATCTTTTATTTTAAATGGAACTGTTGTCGCGACAATAGCAGTATTTGCACATAGTTCAAGTGTTGCACAAAGTGAAACACAAAACTATCTTAAAGAAGCAACTATTATTACTTCAGAAACTGAAGATAATTATAGACAATATCCAGATTTAATTGACAATCAAGAAGCAAATTGTCTAGCACTAAATGTATACTACGAAGCAAGAAGCGACAACCTTGCTGGTATGTATGCAGTTAGTGATGTTGTATTAAACAGAGTTAGAGATGATAGATATCCTAACACAATTTGTGAAGTAGTATATCAAGGTCCAACTAGAGAAAGTTGGAAAACAAAACAAGATCCAGACTTACCAGATGAAGAAAGAAAATACAATCCTGTTAGAAATATGTGTCAGTTTAGTTGGTACTGTGATGGCAAAGATGATATTCCTGATGATGAAACAGGCTGGGCCACTGCACAGTATGTAGCTGGAAGTATACTATATGCCAACAAGCACAGAGGGTTAACTGAAGGTGCAACACATTATCATGCAACTTATGTAAAGCCGCGTTGGACCAGAGACAGAGGTATGAACCACGTTGGTAGAATTGGTAGTCATATATTTTACAGATGGGACTAAGCCTATTTTAGCATAAATATATGCATGTTAATAAATGAAGTAATTAATAATACAATTAATGAGGGTCCAAACGATCCTCATACTTTTAAAGCCGTTTTCTTAGCTGGTGGCCCTGGCTCAGGAAAGGGCTTTGTTGTATCTAATCTAATGGGCGACAGTCGACTTGGACTTAAAGTAGTAAACAGTGATGATGTATACGAAAAGCTAGCTCAGTTACAAAACTTAGATTTAAAAGATCCTGATGTAGTTGCTAGTCCACAAGGACAAGAGGCTAGAGAAAAAGCCAAACGATTAACTTTACTCAGACAAAAAAATTATCTAGCAGGTCGACTAGGTGTTATCATTGATGGCACTGCTAAAGATATTGCTAAAACAAGAGATCAAAAACAAAAACTTGAAATGCTTGGTTATGAAACAATAATGGTATTTGTTAATACCAACTTAGAAGTAGCTCAAGAAAGAAATAAAATGCGACCCCGCCAGTTACCAGATGAAATGGTATCCAAAATGTGGGCTAGTGTACAAGATAATATGATGAAGTTCCAACAATTATTTGGAAATCAAAATTTTTATATAGTTGATAACAGTGGTGGACTGGAAGATCCAGAACGTAAAGGAAACTTTCAACAAATAGAAAAAGCAATCAGAGCTTTTGTTAATTCACCTCCAACTAGTCCGATAGCCCGTGATTGGTTTGCAAATCAGCAACAAAATCGTGTGAATTCCGATAAATAGTATAAACGAATAAAGGATTTTGCATGTACACATATAAATGTAATACTATTAGAGTGATAGACGGGAATACAGTAGATGCAATAATCGACTTAGGATTTAACGTGACTATCAGACAAAGAATAAAACTATATGGTGTTAATGTTGAAGACGTCAGAAGTCTTGACGAAAGTAAAAAGGAAAAAGCAGTAGCTAGTAAAAACAAACTAGCAGAATTACTTGGTAACGAATTTACTTGCGAAACAATAATGAATAAAAGAGGTAAAGCAGGTAGAATTATGGGACAATTATCTGTAGTTGATGCAAAAGGTGCAGAACACAGTATTAATGATCAATTGATAAATCTAGGCTTTGCTGAAAGATTTGGAGAGTAATAAATGTTTTTAGGGTTCTTAGTATTTGTTACAGCCCTGGCCATCAGTGCGGTAGCAATATATTATAGTATTGCAGGACTGGTAGCTATATTCGCCGCGGCGGCTGTACCTATTATGATTATGGGCGGTGCATTAGAAGTTGGTAAGTTAGTTACCGCAGTATGGTTACACAAACATTGGAATAGAGCTCGTTGGTGGTTAAGAACATATCTAGCACTCGCAGTGGTTGTGCTTATGTTTATTACAAGCATGGGTATATTTGGGTTCCTTTCAAAAGCACATATTGAACAGACTTCAGCTAGTATTGAAAGTGTAGAGCAAGTAGCACGTATTGAAACTGAACTTGCTAGACAACAAGCTATTATTAGTAGAGCTGAAACAAAAATAAATGAAGCTGAAAGTAGTACTGGTAATCGAAATGATGATATCAATGCACAAATAGAAAAAGAACAAAAACGTATAGACAATGCATACGAACGTATTAAGCCTGCAATTGCAGAACAACAAAAAATTATTACAGATGCTAGAACAAGTGATGCAGATAGAACCAAACCATATGAAGACCAATTAACCAAAATTACAGATGAACTAGTAAGATTAGACAACAGTGCCAAAGAATACGAAGCAACTATTGCTAAGTTAGATGTTGATAACAGTGCTATAGATCCAATACAAGCACAGATTGCAACTATTAAAAATACAATAGCAAAAGTTGAAGGACAAATTGCTAGTGGAGAACGTGAACAAATCAAACAAGCACAACTTACTATTGGTTCAAATGCAGACGGACAAGCAGGACCAAACACAAGGCGTAGTGCAAATACTTGGATTGGATTACAAAAAGAACGTGTCAGTGAATTGCAAGAACAAATCTCACAATTAAGAATAGAAGCAAAAACTACAGTAGACAATGAACGTACAAGACTTAGTACTATTGTAAGTGATATACGTAATGTACAAATACCTGCATTAAAGGACAGAGAAGTACAGATGCTTGCTAAGATAGATACAGTTCGTGCAACTGAATCTCCGATAGTAACTACTGCTAGAGATGAAATTGCTAGGATAAGAGCAAGTGCAGATGAACAAGTTCGAGCAAGTCAAACACTAATTCAACAGTTAAGAGAAAAAATAACAGTAGATGGAGGTTCTGATGTTGATGCGATTGTTGATGCACAGAATCTACGTATAAAAGAAGCAAACAAACTTATTGACGAAATGACCGAAGAAAAGTATACTATAGAAGCAGAGTATAGAAAACTAGAAGCTGAAGTAGGTCCTATCAAATATATTGCAGAGTTTATATACGAAGAAGCAGATAGAGATATATTAGAACAGGCTGTGCGTTGGGTGATAATTACTATTATATTTGTATTTGATCCGCTAGCAGTACTGTTGCTTATAGCAAGTCAATATACATTTGAATGGAGAAGAAATGATAAAAACAAGAATGTATTACATAATCCAGTGGAAGTTGTGGAACCTAAAGTTCAAGCTAACCCAGATGCTCAAATGGAAGAAGCACTCGACGGAGAAAAGTTTGAAGATGTCCCAGAAGAGGTCATCAATTCGGAAGATGATGATGGAATAGAAGATGTGATCAAAGTCGCTGAAGAGATTATGGAAGAAGATAAAGAAATTTTAGAAAAACTGGTTGACACACAAGAGTATAACCCGTATAATGATGACAGACCAGACGAAGAGCTTAATGCTAATGAATTAGCAATGAGACAAAATAGGAAATTATATTCACCAGATGGAAAACTAGCGGCAATGCCTAGACAAATAAAAAGCATTACAATAAAAACTAAGAAAGAGGATTTATAAACCCGCATGAGGGAAAATTCAATCTATACAGTAACACCGCCTGATATGTTACTTCCTGATAACGGGCCTTGTATTACAATTTTATCTGATAATAAGCAGTTTATATCAGATGTAGAATACTTATATGAAAACATGTTTAAAACAATACCCATTACACTGTATCACCCCGACGGGGTCATTGATGCTAATAATCTAGCATGGATAGTAAGCATGATGCGATTTAGCGATACTGTATATGTTGATTTAGATAATATAAGTGAAGTAGGATTAATAAGTGCGATTCTACACAACAAAAAAGGAGTAATAATTATTAATAAGAAAAATAAAAGAAAGAATATTGTTCGTTTGTTGAACACATATCCAGATTTCTATGTGGTCGAATCTGTTCAACAATATGCTGAGATGATGTTGGATAGTCTTGAAACCATTTAGAAAACAAAATAATTTTAAACAAGTTAATAACTTTATAACTTTTAGAACATTAAGAGTCATTGGGGAAGAAGGACAACTAGGTGTTATGTCTAAGTCAGAAGCTTTGGATAGAGCTTCTATTAGTAAACTAGATCTGGTTGTTATCAATGAAAAAAGTGATCCGCCTATTGCAAAAATAGTTAATGCAAATAAATTTTATTATGAACAAAAGAAAAAAGAAAAGCTGGCGGCAAAAAAACAACGTGAAAATCAAATTGTTGTTAAAGAAATGCAATTTAGATTAGGTATTGATCAACATGATTTTGATACCAAATGTAAGAATATTATTAAGTTTATAAACAAAGGTAATAAAGTAAAGTGTGTAATACGATATAAAGGCAGAGAAAATTCAAATAAAACTGTAGGTTTTACAATCATGGATCGTATTATAGAAACAATAGACTCTGCCCAATGGGAAACAAAACCTACTATTAACGGAAACCGAATGATTGGTATCCTGATGAGGAAAGAATGAGAAATTTTAAAAAAATGAGTTCTGATATCAATGATAAACGAGGACTATACGTTGAAGTACGAAATAACGATGTTACTAAAGCACTTCGCCGATTAAAAAAATTAATGAATAGCGAAGGTATGGCAAAAGACATGCGTAAAAAAGACTTTTATGAAAAGCCTAGTGCAGTAAAAAAACGTGCTAAAGCACAAGCACGTAAGCGTTGGTTAAAAGAACAAGAAAAAAATAAAGAAAATTGGCAATAAAAGGTTGACATTTGGTTCAGCCTATACTATATTAAGTACATAGCAAGGATTTAGCGATCTTTACTAGATAGTGCAAGGAACGGCGTTAACAGAGACGTAACTTGGCTAGTAGCTGTAGTGGCTGAGCATGACTGTGGAGACACAGAGATGTTATTTCGGAAGTAACTGTCCGATGCTAGGCTATGCTGGCGACACAGAGCATGATCTGTGCTGGCATTTGGAGGTGATCATTAAGTCCTCCCTATCGCTTTATAAGTTGACAGTAATTGGATTATAGTCAGACAGATGCGACAAGAGATAATGCGTCTAGAGAAAAGAAATACATATAAGTACAAAACAAGCCCGAGAAGATAATTGGGAAACGATATACAAGAAAAGGGTAGCTACTTAATAGGCTCGTTGGGGATCATGGTTAATCCCCAAATTGATAAATAAATGTGTAGATGCCAATGATGGGTCTACATACATTAATCTTGCTTAATAAAGGAGATAGCAAATGAATAGATTAACAACCCTTGACATTAACAAACTAACGCCTTATGCAGTAGGCTTCGATAGAGTATTTGACGATATGTTTAACTACATCGAACACAACCAAAATAGCACAGGCGGATACCCTCCCTACAACATTGTAAAAGACGGTGAGAAATTCCAAATTGAGATTGCCCTAGCAGGCGTTGCAAAAGAGGATTTGACTATCACAGTTGCTGAAGGTGTACTTACTATTGAACACAAACCAGAAGGCGAAGTAGAGCCAAAAGGTTGGGAATGGCTACACAAAGGCATTGCCCAAAGAAGTTTCAAACGTAACTTCACACTTACAGACGATATTGTAGTACAAGGTTCTAGAATGGAAAACGGTATGCTTTATATTGAACTAGAGCGAATCATTCCAGAGGAAAAGAAACCTAAAACAATCGCTATCAAATAACAATAGTGGGGGGATAATTCCCCCCTCTTATATGGGTAAATACTGTTATGAACACTAGTACAGAAGAACAAAAGATTGAAAAATTAGATATAACAACACCCAATCGTTATCAAGTTATTTTGTTTAACGACGATAAAACACCAATGGAATTTGTAATTGAACTGCTTATTAATGTGTTTAATCATTCACAAGCCAGTGCAGAAGCTATAACTACAAGTGTGCATAACGAAGGCAAAGGTGTAGCTGGAATATTTTATTACGAAGTAGCTGAACAGAAAGTTCATGAAAGTATTTTAGTAAGTCGTAGTGCTGGATTTCCTTTAACACTCGACATCGAAGAACTCTAAACAAGAGAGAGGTTCCAATGAGAATAGAAGATGATATTAAACTCGACTACAGTGATGTGCTGATTAGACCAAAGAGAAGCACATTAGGTAGTCGTAAAGAAGTGCGAATGAAACGTAGCTTTACATTTGCTCACGGACAGGATTACGAAGGCATTCCACTTATGGCTAGCAACATGGATGGTGTTGGCACATTTGAAATGGCTGACCGGTTAGGTGAACTAAATGTTTTTACATGTTTGGTTAAAACTTATAGTGTAGGTGAACTTGTAGGATACTTTGATGAACAAGATGCACCCATATGGCGTAAAGAGCATGTAGCGATGAGTATTGGTATTAAAGATCAGGATCAACAAAAATTCAGAGACGTATATGAACAAGTAGGTGATAACCTTAAGTATGTTTGTATTGACGTTGCGAATGGATACAGTCAACGGTTTATT
>Ga0181412_1000253_pt1 | contig 23357 bp, 28 predicted proteins | sample 35SPOviralmetaG_FD_130113 | JGI IMG/M metagenome (GOLD analysis project Ga0181412, IMG submission 130113) | Marine viral communities from the oligotrophic San Pedro Time Series (SPOT) site, San Pedro Channel, CA, USA - 35 SPOT_SRF_2012-08-15 | ecosystem: Environmental > Aquatic > Marine > Strait... | reverse complement strand
TTCAGGACGATTGTATTCCAAATACGGCTTTTCAAGAGATTTTAAAATCGAAACAATACCTTTGATTAACGTTGCCATAATGTATAAATATAAATTTATAATTATGAAAATTATACACAAAAAATTTGAAAACATTTTTAGAAATTTTATAAGGAATTTTAATGACGTTTTGTGAGTTTTGCGTTTGTGACCATCACAAACCTATTTGTTGAAAAAATGAGTGTTCAGATAATTTTCGTGAATTGCGTTTGTTTTATTTACACTCGACCAATAATTTCTCTGTTGATTCAAAGGCAATCTGACATATTTCATCCTATCGGATAAGTTGTAAAATGTTGAATCGCTTTCCTTTTTTTTATACTGATAATTTTGATTCATTTTAAAAGCATCATTTTCACATATGCACTTACATTCTTTATCTGAAACCACGTACGGTGCTTTGTAAATGTCCTCTGTATCATCTTCATCGCATATTGACCCAATATCTAAATCACTATCATAATCGGTTTCATAATAATAATAATCGCTATCATAATCACTATCGGAATCTGTGTCTGTATCAGTATCTGTATATACTTCTTCAGAACTTGGGATGAATTTCCCTTTCCCGTCTTTCAAAAACTTCGCTTTTAACATCGACGTGTCTTTCCCCCCTTTCCCATCTTTCCCGTCTTTCAAAAACTTCGCTTTTAACATCGACGTGTCTTTCCCCCCTTTCCCATCTTTCCCATCTTTCAAAAACTTCGCTTTTAACATCGACGTGTCTTTCCCCCCTTTCCCATCTTTCCCATCTTTTTCATCTTTCAAAAACTTTGCTTTTAACATCGACGTGTCTTTATCTTCTGTAATTGGTGTATAAATTGGTGAATCATCTATTGGATCATCAACAGGATCAACAGAATCAACAGGTTCAGTAACCCACTGTTTTAAAAATCTAGCGTTTAAAATTGGTTCGTTGTATTGATCCCAATCAACTTTTTTATCATCATCTTTACCATTGTCCGGAGGAAATATCACATCTCCTTTTGGGAAAAATCGAGCCCGAAGTTCTGGTTTTAATTTCTTTGATGGATCAACAATGTTTATATTATCCGAATCATCTTCTAAACCAGTTTCAACTTTATCATCAGTTTGTCTAAATCTTCGTATGATTTCTCTATCGCGATCGGTCAACTCGTACTCATCAATATTTCTATCATATTTTACAAATTTCGCTTTATCGTGTGAATTCAAAATATTTGTAATGAAATTCGATTTATTAGCACGACGTCTGGTTTTTTTATTTCTATTTTTATTTTTTCTTGTTTTTTTTGATGAACCCGACGACTGATTCATCAAATACTTATTAATATATATAATATAAATTTTTTACAAATTATTTATACAACCGCTTCAAATACAACATCAACGAGATCATCTGGCATTGTATCTGTTTCTTTGAAAATTCCTGATTTTTTCAACATTTTTTTCTTTTCGAACATAGGAAGTTTCTTAATTTTTTTCCGTTTTGTTTTCTGTTTTTTTTTCTGTTTTTTTAGAGTTTTCTTCTTTTCCTTTTTCACAAAGCAGGTTTTCTTTTCAAGCTCGTCCTCTTTGTTTGAAATACACTTTTTAAAATTTACAACAACTTCTGTGTCCATTACAAATAACATACATAAAAATTACTAACTATTTCTATTAGGAATTGTGATGAAAACAACTAAATTATACAAAACGTCATTAAAATTCCTTATCATTTTTTGAAAAATGTTTTGAAAAAATAACACTAATCTTGATAATATTACAATTATATTATGGACAACATGATTTCAAAAATTAAATTAGACAATTGTATATTTGTAGATGGAAAACATAAAGGAAAAACGTACAAAGATGTTAGAATTAATCATACTGAATATTTTCTATTTCTTATCGCACAACCCGCTGGTAGTATGTATCGTTATTTCGACTTCATAAAATATTGTATGGAATACATTAAATCCGATTAACCAAATGTGCTTGATTAGGAATTGTGATGAACATAACTAAATTATACAAAACGTCATTAAAATTCCTTATCATTTTTTGAAAAATGTTTTGAAAAAAATATATAAATTTGTAAATAAATAGTATTTTGAATTATAATGAATGATGAGGTTGAAGAAAACCGTTTAGGTTTTGAAGATATTGATTATACAAGACATGGATTTCCGTGGTATTCAGAAGAAATATCACAATTGAGAATATTGTACAAAGAAAAAAAACTTAGCTTGCTTGAAATATGTAAAATTCATAAGAGAACCGCCTCTGGTATACGTTCTAGTTTAAAAAAGAATAAAATTGTAGATATTAATGACATTGAATTCATTAATTTTTCTAAACAGTACAGACAATCTCGTCCTCCTCGCAAACGTAATATGAATAAGATATTGGACATCGTGTCTAAAATTGAAGATAAAATAGATAGAATTGAAGATAATAAAACGACAACTAGCATTGGAACATATAGAGAAAATTACGCAGAACTTCACCTCGACCAGTCAGAAATTATAAAAAAACTTGAAATGGAAAATGAAGAGTTAAAAAATAAACTTGAAAAATTTAAAAAACCAACTAAATTTATAATAACAAAATCGAACAAAACATATCAAGTGTTTGATTCAAATATATTATTTGAAGGGAAAAAAATTGGTTATATAATTTAAACTTTTCTAATAACTATTTCTATTAGGAATTGTGATGAAATCAACTAAATTATACAAAACGTCATTAAAATTCCTTATCATTTTTTGAAAAATGTTTTGAAAAAAAATATAGTTTTAATGTAATAAGTATCATGAATTTTTGTTCTAATTGCGACAGCTTATTCTCAATTGAAGGAAACGATGAAAAGCTAGAACTTGTATGCAAAACGTGCGGCAACACCAAAGAAATTACAGAACCATTCAACCTTTTAGAAAAGAAGTATGTTCCGAATAAAGAGCTTTATAAAGAAGTATTTGTGAACGATTTTGTTTACGAAGATAAAACGCTTCCATCTATCAAAAAGGAATGTCCTTCTTGTAAAACTGATGATAAGGTAGTTTTCATGAAATATGATTCAGAAGAAGTTAAATACATTTACTGTTGCAAAAATTGCAACACATCCTTTTAAGTATAAAAATTGATATATGAAGTTTTTATACTTTTTTACCTTTTCTTCGCAATTACACGAATACAAATAGGGTTTTCATCTTTATAAATAGCAAAGTTGTTTGATTCAACCAAATATACAATTTCAAAATTGTTTTTTTGGAGCAAGTTTTGAATGTAATACAAATCAGTGTAATTACGAAAATGCAACTTCCCATGGAACTCTTGAATATCTTTTGACTTATTACTTCTCGTTTCAATTGCCAAATATTGTCCAGAATTTTTTATAGATTTTATAAACTCTTCTTGATTTTTATCTGTTATACTGTGAAATGTGAATCGTGAATATACTAAATCATAATCATCTTTTGGAAATTTAACAAAATCTTCACATAAATATTCAATATTTGAAGAACCTTCATTTTTAGGCAAAACGCCACAATTATCAATCGCAGTAACAATATACTTTTCATCTAATTTTCTTGAATCGCGACCACTACCACATCCGCAATCTAGAACGGTATTTATATTTGATTTTTTTAAAAATTTCATAGTGAAATTACAAAAATCAGACGCATCGTCTGTTAATTGTGTTTTCTTATAAAACTCACTCCAATATTGCGTATCTTTGGTCATAATTATAATATAGTTTTATATAAATATGGGTGGAAATAACGCAACAAAAGAAGTATTAAACAGAACCCTTATTTTTTTCGCGAATCTTTTACACGAACAAAAAATTGATGATTGGTTTATTGCTTATGGAACTTTATTAGGGATTATTCGGGAGAACAGCTGTATTGAAGGAGACGACGATGTCGACATCATCATAAATAAGAAATATTACAATGTGTTAAAACAAATTCTAATTGAGAAAGGCTTTGAGATAGAATATGGAATGACGATCGGAACAAATACGAATATACTTAAAACAAAGGAGACAGACGAGTTCTGTTCTATTGATTTCTATATGGCGTCTGTATCAGGATATAATTATTTTGATGCTTGGGAAAATGTAGTTTGGAGCAATTGCTTGCCTTTATTAAGATATAATTGGGAGAGAACCGTATTACACATCCCTAACGACGCTCACACAAAACTTGTAAATAGGTACGGTCAGGATTGGAACGTTCCACAGAAGTCAAAGGGTGTTTTTCCAAGAAAGAAAATAATATAATCGTATTATTTGGTGATATTCTTAAACATATTTTGAAGACGTTTTAATTTAAAAGGTGGGATATTTTTTATTTTATATATTTTTGTAGGAGGTTTTTTAGGAATTTTCATTTTGTTTTGTTTAGAGTTTAGAAATAAGGTAATCACGGATTTCCTGAGTCTTGAAGTTGACGGGAATCGCAACCTTAAGATCAGCCGAAACCTTCTTAAGCTTGCGGAGATCCATCTCCTTAATAGTTTCGGCGGTTACATCGGAATCAGCCTTGACCTTCTCGTCGAATTTCTTCTTGGCGTCGACAGAAAGCTTCTCGGCTTCCTTAGACCACACAGCTTTCTGTTCTGCAGACATTTTCTTCCAAGAATCACCGGCACTTCTTGTTATGTCGAGAACACTGCAAGAAAGCTTGCCATCCGTGCGGTTCTTCTCGCGAATAGACGAGCAAAAGGCAAGGTATCCGGAAGTCTTGCGGAAGGATTTGTCCTTCTTGATTTTGAGGACAGTGGGCACCGAAAGCTCGGCGGACTTGGCAACAACTGCATCACGAACCTTGTCAGCGGCATCCTTGGATACAATTGCCGAAACCTCTTTCATGAAAATTTTTAGGAGGGCGGCGCGGTCAGCATCAATTACGGTTTTAGAAGGAACAGATTTCATTTTAATCAGTATAACTGTACAATACATAAAATATTTCAAAATTAAACGCACTTTTTAAAAAATGTTAGAAAAAAGACCCTAATATCCTTATTATTTACAAAAGTTCAACAAGAAAAAGTGTGTTTAAATTTGAAAATTTGAAAGAGAGATGAATTTTGCTACTATTTTGTTTGGTAAAATGCTCGCAAGTGACGTTAGCACACTTTATGGTTCTACTTCAAGGATTGATTTTCATAACGACTTTGAACCGTGGGAGATGAAGCAGTTTTACACAGATATTTATCACAACGATTACTCGAATGATTACCTAGCGATTCGTGACGACGCACTACGACATCTCGATTTTGTTATCGAGTTTGAGTGATGTTGGAAAGGTGTGGCGAACACTTTTTTTATTTTTTGTGTGATTTTTCAAGTTTCTAATACAGTAACAGAACGAGGTAGAACATACGCGAATGTGAAGCCATTTATAGATTTATTATATGAATCTGGATTGAGACAACTATGAATATTACCTTCATTAAAAGTTTCATTTAGGTATGCTTCACATAGTCTTTTGAAACAATCTGGAACATAATGAGAACGCATTACTTCAACTCCATTCGGGTCTTTCACAATGAATTCATTCTTAGGGTCTCGCTCTTTTTCGCGTTGTCTATCTTCTCCCTTTTCAATCATATTATCTAAATTTGTTCCAAGTCTTAATGTTTCGAAAGCATTTGAATATCTAATACAGTTTTCATTTTCATCTTTTTCATTAGAGTCGTGGTCTTTATTGTGTAATATATCCAGATCACCAATTGGTTCATCAGAAAATGCGAGCCATACAAGCTTATGAACTAAAACATTATTAAATATACTGGAATTTTTAAGTTTTCCTTCTTCGTCTTTATATTGGATACCTCTTGTTCTTTTCCCCATTCCATCTAATATTCTTCCTAAATTTGATATGGCTTTTGGAGGATTTTTCATTTTTTCAAATTCTCCTCTTTGTTTCCACTCATGGGGTTTATACCATATTTCACCAAGTAAGTCGTTAAGTGTTTCTTTGTATTCTTCGGTATAATCAAATTGTAATTTGCGATTATTGTTGCTTTTAAATACTTCCTTACGTCTTATATAACTACTAATATTAGCACCACTAATAGTAATATCATACTCATTCTTCAAATATTCCACACCAAACTGCAAAGTTTCAAATACTTTATCAATATTGTTTTCATCAACAACCTTAATATCATCAATCCAAATATAATATGGTTTTCCATTTGATATACCTACTTGTTTAGAAGCATTTTTACCATTTGATGACATTTTACTACGACGAATATTTTCATCGTGTGGAACAGCTTCCAGAAACTTAAAATGACATCTTTTATGTCCTTGTAAGATATGGTCGATTTCTGCGTCACCCTTTTTTTTCTTTTTGGGATTACATTTATTTTTACAAAACTCCGTCCAATCAATCTTATCAGGATCAGAATAATACGACCAAAGCTGTAAATGATGCGGGAAAAAGTTTCGTGTAGAATCATCTACTAATGTAAGTATATATCGCTTACACTCGTTTTTGGATTCAAATATTTTCTCATTCTTTTTATTGAGTCTATACTTATCACCAAAAGGATTGATGTAATAGGGGAATTTCAAAGGAAGTGGTTTCCCGTTTTCATCTAATGCAACAAGCCGAACATCATAAGGACTAAAAGGACTTACATTGTCTTTTGTAATATGAGGAGTTCCGTATATGTAATGACCGTCGGTAATAATTTGGATGTATTCAGTCATATTTTCAGGACTATTGTATTCCAAATACGGCTTTTCAAGAGATTTTAAAATCGAAACAATACCTTTGATTAACGTTGCCATAATGTATAAATATAAATTTATAATTAGAAAATTATACACAAAAAAATTGAAAACATTTTTAGAAATTTTATAAGGAATTTTATGACGTTTTGAAGAGTTTGATTTGTGTTCATCACAAACCTAAATTATTTTTGTGATTTTCACACACGTATTTCAACGAAAAGGAAGACGAATAAGTTGATTACTATGATTCAAAATTCAAAATTCTTTTTTAAACTGTTTTTTGTAATTTTTTACTTTGTTAGGATCAATATTATATAGGTGATTGTATCCAGAATGAAATATTTCGATGAACCTGCCAGGCTTGCACAAGATCCACCGCTCATTAATCCAAAACAGATTGTTTGGTATCATATTTTTAGGGATTTCTGGAATTTTTGGTAACTTTCGAATATGTGACGACTTTGCCCACCAAAAGTTTCCGGAATAACACAGGCAATGGTTCTCATTATCAATTTTGTGATGTAAATTTCCATCGTTAACAGCATTCACACCAACAGTATCCCCTATATTAAGTAATTTAACACAAGTTTCAAAATTTTTAACAAGAAAATACATCATTATGTCAGTCCATAGCTTCACTTCATCAATTTCACGTGTGACGCCCTTCGAATGTAAATAGAATATTTTTTTATTTTCTTTTTCACGAATAACTTTTTCTCTCATCGCATTTAAGGTTAACCGCTCACAATGTTCTTTATAATTTGAGAAAGCAAATACTTTGATTTTTGAAGAACGATTTGATAAGAAATTAATATCGGAAACGTTACTACCAAGAAAGCCAATAAAAATGTTGTCGCAAGCAGCCAACAAACCAGATTTAACGATTACTTCAAATTGATATTCCACTATTTCTTTCCAATTCCCTAGAGCACAAATGTGGTAATAAACATCAATCATACTTAATTATGAAAAACAAAAAAAACGTGTGATTTTCACAATCCTAAATTTGAAAAGTGCGTTTTTGAGAGTTTAAAAATATATTTTGTTAAGTAAAATGGATGTTTTACATGAAAATCCGAAAATTCAAATTAAAAAGGACTTTTTAACAACAAGAACGTGTAATCACTTTATTAAAATTTCAAAAGATAAATTGAAAGCTGCTCTCGTATCTTCTGATAAAGGTGGAGTGACGACGCAAGGACGTTCAGGTAAAAATTGCTGGATTAAACATGATTATGATGCAACAACATTGCGTGTAGCTAAGGACATTTCAAAAATTGTAGGGCTACCTCTATGTAATGCCGAAGCCTTTCAAATAATTCATTATGATAAACAGCAAGAATACAGAAACCACCATGATAGTTGGGAACACGATCTGAGTGATAAGTCGCGTCGTTGTCTTAAATTTGGTGGACAAAGGATGACGACGGCCTTATGCTACCTGAATACACCAACAGAAGGAGGCTCTACTCGTTTCACGAGGCTTGACATTGATGTGCCAGCTGAAAAAGGAAAGTTATTAATATTTTCTAATGTTCACGAGGGGACAAACAAGAAGCATTTGTTAAGCGAACACTGTGGTTCCCCTGTAATTTCTGGAGAGAAATATGCGTTTAACCTTTGGTTTCGCGAATCCGATTTCAAGAAAATCGTTTATGATCCAGAAATTCCACCTGAAATTAAAAAAGAAGAAGAAATTAAAGATGTAAAAGATATATCAGTTCTTCATGATATATTAACAGATGAAGATGTAGCCCTTTTAAAATCCAAATATACAAAAGATATAAATGAAAAATCGAGTGAATGGCTCGATAATAATGAGCTTAAAGACATCATTGAAAAGATTATGAAAGCAACATATATTAACACAATGGATAAATTTGAAACATTAAATCTTATGAACTACCCTTCAAAATTCACACACAACTGTCATTATGACGCTTTTAAATCAGATAGATTGACGAAGGAAAGGCGGGGACAACGTCTCATCACAATATCAATTATTCTTGATGAAATTCATTACAATTTTACAAAAATCAATAAGAAATATGATTTGAAACCTAAATCAATTCTGATTTACAACAATCTCAATGGGAACAATAATGTACGTAATGAGAATATGCTAAAAATGATTGAAAACAAGAGTAATGCTAATTCAATGATAGTTCATTTATATATTCGTGAACGAAACAGAAATTGCCCTATGCCTCCACCACAACCTGTTGTTGAAGAAAAACCAGAAGAAATTGAAGATTATATGAAAACATTAAATGAAGTTTATCATATGATTTCATCTAATACTTTATCTTTAAGAGGCCATAAGTCGATGGATTTTCTAGTAAAAGAAGACTTCAATCAAGTTAAAAGCATTGGAATAAATTTAATGAAATCGAATGGTTGTTTGAATCCGGATACTTTAGCAAGAAATGATTTCAAGTTTGACGAAAAGACCCCCATTCATATTGATTCAGTGTTTAAAGAGGATGTTAGCAATATGATTACATCATATTATAAATCGAATATTGAAAATGATGTGTATTCTCTCGGTGACCGTCAGTCGAATAGATATAAAACCCGGAACGATCCAGTTTCAAGAATGTTGCATTATGAGCTTTTACCTCTTGTCGAGAAATTTGTTGGAAAACCATTGAAACCCACGTACACATACCTTTCTTCTTATGTTAAAGATGCTGATTTGCCATTTCATACAGATAATAAACAGTGCGAATTCACAGTGTCTTATTTGATAAATCGCCCAGAATTATCAAAATGGTCTATTTTTTTACACAAACAAAAAGAACCACGACCATACATAGGTCGTTTAAATTATACACCAGATAAAGATCAATGTTTTGAGCTTGATTTTGAGGGTGACAACTCTTTGCTTTGTTTTATGGGACAAAGCTATTGACATTTTCGCGAAAAATTAAATGCTGAATACTATAATATTCTTCTATTTCATTACAAACTTGCGTGAAATTGAAGAAATTTTTTATATAATATAGTTTAATAAGTTGAAATTATGCGATATGCTCAAACTGTTAGATTTAATTTGTCCACCGATCGTGAAAAAATAGATTCGTCAAGTCTCGAAGTTCAAGCAGCAATAGATCTAACAAATGCCGCAAGTGGTGAAAAAACACTAACAGGAACAGAAACCGGAGATTATCTTAATTATTTGATAGAACGTTCTCCACAAAGAGATGATAATCCCGATGGAGAGTTTATCATAATTAATAACACGAATGAAAGTATAGAATTGCTTAGTGACATCACATTTACAGAGAAGCCAGAAGTTACTGACCAAAATCCGACGCCGACTTTATCTTATCTTCGTTTAAACGGTGGAAAAATGAATCTTTTTAAAGGTGATGCTACATTACAAATCTCTGATGTTCAAAATACAGGTGATGAAAATGATGAAAATTATGTACCGCCTACACATATGTCAGAGCTAACAGACCAATCATTTTCTATGACATCGACCGAGGATACAGATAAAGAAGAAAAACTATTTTTTGATTGTAGATCTTTATCAATAATTGATACAAACACAAGTACTAATGATGTAGAAAATCGAATAGATATAGAACCAAATAAAATCAACTTTACTACAAAAACAGAAGAAATAACTTCAACAAATGTTCCAAATCCGGCTATTACAGGTGTAACTAACACGGATTATACTGAAGTTACTATCCAATTAAATGATACGCCACATGAAACAGGACCAGAGTATAAACTATGTGTTACAACCTATCTTGATGGTGTTAATTCTCAAGACCTTGCATTTTCAATGAATATAAATATTGGAACATGGTTTAGACCATCTTCCTCTAGTGACTATACACAACTTGCGTCTGATTTGAGCACATTCACAACAGGTTCAGATATTATAACTTTTTCAAAGTTATCACTATCAACAACTAACAATTTGTTTTATAGACGAGATATTAGTTCAAACGAAATTTCAATAGCATGGAAAACGAATATAGCAACTGGAATAAAATATAAAATCATTCAAATTGCTTAAAAATTTCCTTCAATTTCTTTCAATTTGTCTTCTAAAAGGTCAGAGAAACGCCCATCTTCCTTTTTACCATTTTTGAGGAGTTCATTTTCTTTCTTCAAATCTTCATTTTCTTTAATCAACTTTTCATTATCGATACGAAGGTTTTTGTTTTTCTCAATGTAATTGGCAACTTTCGCATAAAGCTCCTCAATACGCAATTCAAGCTCTTCAATTACAACCATTATGACTAATTATTTATTATTTCATAAACATATAATTTTTTTCAAAACATTTTTCAAAAAATTATAAGGAATTTTTTTATACTTTTGTTGAATTTTTCATTGGTTTTATTTATATATATGTTATATAATAATATGTTGGAATCTGTAATCAGAGATTGGGCCAAAGATAATAAAAATTTGTTGATAATATACACTATCAATATATTATTCGGTGTAATCGCAGGTTATTATCTTGTTCCGTCGATTTCTTCTAAAGTAATTGATTCAATTTCTAAAACTGGCACAATTGAAATGATGTTAATGGTTTCACTTTTCGGTGCTTACATTTTCATTTCGTGTGCGGATCTCTTAAAACGGTGGTTGGAAGACAGCTTTGTTCCTGATTTCAATATGAACATTAGAAATGAGATCTTCAGATACGTAATATCATCTTATAATAAAGGCAAAGATATTGAAATTGGCAAATTATTAAATGTAATGTCATATTTGCCGTCATCAATCCGTAATATTATGCTTGACGTATTACGTGTATTTTTACCATTAACAATAGCAATTGTTGTTATGATTGTATACTTTTTCAATCTAAATAATAATATTGCGTATGTTCAAATAGGAACACTTGCGATATTGTTGCTAAATTTGTATTTTTATGCGAAGAGACTTATAAAAGAAGCAGATGATTCAATGGACGATTATTTGAAAATTTCAGAGAAATCGAAAGACCGCATATCTAACTTAGGATCTATTTTTACATCGAATCAGGAAAAGTACGAAGTGAATCGTTATAAGAATATCAATAGAAAAAATATTGAAATTTATAGAAACTAATTAAGAGGGAATTGGAAGCTTAACTCGAGAAATGAAATATTGATTTTAACATCATTTGCCGTATTTAATTATGTTCTGTTTCAACAAGACATTCCAAAGGAAATTAAAACATCGATTTTTGTCGCTGAGATTTACTATTTCTTGAAGATATTTTCGGAATTTCAAAAGGAGATAGTTGGTCTTTTTGTTAATCTAGGAGAGTCGAAAGCGTTACTTAGATATTTAGATGAAATCGTTGAATCATTACGTGATGATGTCAATGTTAAGAAGCGTATCAAAAACGATCGTCTTCCCGCTATTTCATTTAAAGATATTGATTTTGGTTACGATGAAGATAAGTATATTTTAGAAAACTTTAATATGGAAATTTTTAAGGGAGAACGCGTTTTCTTAAAAGGGCCATCTGGGTCGGGTAAGTCTACAATTTTTCAGCTGCTTCTCGATGGAATTAAGGCGACGGATGGAGACATTGAGATTTTCGGTCGCGACAACACTGAGATGAGAGGGCACGTATTTTTGGTAGACCAAAGAACGAATTTATTTAACGAATCTGTTCTAAAAAACATTAGATACGGTAATGATTTCGTTGAAGAAAGTGAAATAGAAGATCTTATTGAAAAACTCGGGGTGAACATTTTTGAAAAATTACCAGATGGTCTTCAAAGTAAGGTCGGGATTGACGGTTCTAAGGTGTCAGGTGGACAGAGACAGTTAATCATTCTTTTACGTGCCTATTTTTCGGACGCAAAAATCATTCTTTTAGATGAGCCTATAGCATCGATAGACACTGAGAATGTGCCGTTGATAATTAAAATGATAGATGAAATAGGAAAGAATAGAACTATTATTGCTATTTCGCACAATGATGAAATAGAATCAGTATTAAATCGCGTAATAACGCTATAAATTTTTATCTATTTTGAAATAAATGGATCTTCTTAAAAATGAAATGGAATTGTTTGGAATCGATGAAAATGTTGACTTAAAAGGTTTGAAAAAAGCATATTACGAATTGGCATTGATCGTTCATCCGGATAGAAACACTTGCGTCAATAAAGAAGACGCCAATAATGAAATGAATTACATCACCGAATCGTACAAAAAGTTGAAAACGATTCTTGAAAAACGTGATTTTGAAAATGAAATTATAAATTCGAAAGACTTAAAGGAAAATTATAATGAAACATTGGACACATTTCAGTCTATTTTCTACGAAACACAGAAGGAGATTTTCAAAGAACGCAACTGGCAAAATAATGAATTTACAACAGACGATCTTGTTATAAATACAAATGATGGATTTTCTAATGAAATTGAATCTGAATATAGAAGAAATGACAATTTTGAAATAAAATATGAAGTATATATGTGTAACGAAGAGAAGATAGATGATTATAAAACTTCAGAAGAAATTATCTTAATTGAAAACATTGGAACGATGACGTTAAATGATGTCAAAGATAATTACCCTGAACAAAGTTTCCCTAATCCTAATTTAACTGAAAGACTTCCTAATGAAATTGTTAAAAAATATGAAGATGCTGACGACATTGAAAAATTGCTTGAAAAAAAACTCGAAGAAAGAGAAGAGTTTTAATACACTAGCTTGTCTAATGTATCACGCAAGTTTTTATAATTCGTGTAAATACCGAGTAACTCTTCTTTAAGTTTCTCAATTTCTTGTGTCATTCTATAATTTTCGTTTTCAAGAGACAGCATTCTATTGTTTTTCTTTATACGCGATTTCGCAGCGGAAATACGATTGTTTGCAAGCTTTTGTTTTTTCTTGAGTTCTTTTTTGAAATCTTTGTCATCGTAAAAGGCATCAAGTATCATAAGTTCAATAGAATCCATTATATAAAATCACTTTTGAATATAATTATAAGTTTCAAGGTCATTTTTTAAACATTTTCCCTAATCCAGAAAGGTTCGCGCTTTAGCGGTGAAAACAGCTTGGAAATATTATATAGGAAATCAAAAATCACATTCCTTATTAAACAAACTTTTGTTGACAAAAATGTCAAAAAATGTCAACGATTTAAAAGGTAAAAACTGGATTTTTCCTAATAGAGCGTTGACATTTTGTCAAAACTCAAAAAACAAAAGTCAGAGAGCTTTTTTTTCTGAATTTCAAATATACATAGTGTGTATCAAGATTTTTCAAAGTGTATTTTATAAGGAAATTTATGTCATTTTGAATATTTTGGTCAAATCTCATTTTTCTATTATTTTCCCATTTAGGGAGTTTTTATACCCTTTCCTTACTCTTTATTTTTATTTTTTTTCTGAATAATAAAAAATAAGAAAAGCTCTCTGATAATTAGAATCTGAGTTTTGACAAAATGTCAATGCTCCATTAGGAAAAATCCAGTTTTTACCTTTTAAATCGTTGACATTTTTTGACATTTTTGTCAACAACGTTATTTTTATTAGGGTTGTGATGAACACAAAACCTTATTTTCCAAACCTCATAAACGTTCATTAAAATTTTTATATATTTGATATGTATAATAGATAAATGCTTTTTCCAAAACGAAATAAAATCACTAAAACAAAAATAAAACTTGATAAAAAATACAAATATACTGACGCAGATAGGGTGAAACCTGAAGGGTTTTGGTACGGGTGTGGCTCTGAGTGGTATGACGCAGGAGTTAATGCTAAAACTCACAAATATCTTTATTCTGTTAAATTGAAACGGTCAATTTTAACAAAAGATTTATCCGAAGTCAAAAAAGGAAAAGTGTTACAAATTACAAAAAAAGATGAGATGAGAGCCTTTGATCAAAAATATGGTAAAAATTTTATTTCTAAGAATAGAAACCTTAACAATAACAACTTTCGTTTAATAAACTGGAAAAATGTCTATAAAGATTTTGCTGGACTTGAAATATGCCCTTATCAAAAAAAAAGTAAATACGGATTAAATGGTGAAACGGTTGATACTGAGATAATTTTTTGGTACAGCGGCTGGGATGTGGCTTCAGCGTGTATTTGGGACTTAAATGCTATTGATAATATAGAGTTAAAACATACTTTGACAAAAGAAGAAATTAATCAAGAACGAAAATATAAGCTTTAAACCTTACAAAAATTTCAATCGATGCTCTTTTATTAGGTTTGTGCTGAACACAAAACCATAATTTCATTTTTACTTAAAAATTCCTTATCTTTTTTTGAAAAATGTTTTGAAAAATTTTATATATTTTATAGACGGATACCCAAATGATCTGTGCGTATTCTAAAAAAAAAATAACAAATCCAGCGACAGCGTCGGATGGGTTCACTTATGAAAAATCTGTTATTTTCAATTATGTACGTAATTTTGGAAAATCCCCTATTACCAAAGAAAATTTAACAATTGAAGACATTTTATGTGAAGATGATAAAGAAGATATAGTAAATACTAATATTCTTGATAAAATTCGTATTGATTTGAACGAATATATTGATGTTTTAAAACAACCTCAAAATTTCAAGAATTTTAATGATAATGTAAAGGTATTTATCAATAAAGAAAAGAAATTATCAGTAATTTTTGAAGAAGTATCCGATGAAAATAAATCAATCGAGACACATCTCAAGCACGAATTACGTGCAGCTTTCATTGTATTAAAAGGTGTCAATGGTTATTTTCGATATGAAAATCAGAAATTATTTGCTCCCAAAAATTCTATGATGTTTCTTAACAAGAAACTTGAAATTGATGATGAAAATGAAATTATCAATACAGTTCATATACAAATCAATTTGAAATAAAAAAATGGATTGATAATTTGTTTATAGATGAAATAGTTTCAAAACCACTTAGATTGTTATTCGGTATTGAAAAGGAAAATGAAAAGTTATTTGATAAGACGATTGATTGTCATTTTCATTTGAATGAACAGCAGAAAAAGGTTATTGATGAAATTAAAGAATTAACTGTTGTAGAAGGACCACCTGGAACAGGCAAGACAACTGTGATCTCAACGGCAGTAAACCATCTTGATACTCAAAAATTTGATAAAAAACATTATACCGTTATTTTGTCGGAGAAGAACAAGGCAATCCGGGCGGTTATTGAAAAGTTTAAAACAGATCAATATTTTAAAGTATTAGCATTTGGTTCATCAGAACAATTAGACGATTTAGTAGAACAATATCAGATTGATAAGAAGATACATAATCATCCAAATATTCAATCTATTTACTTTCAAATGAACTCAATATTAAATGAATTCAATAAAAACTTAAAAAAATTAAAGAAGATTTCTTATAAAGGTATAGATAAAAAAATTCATAGGCAATTTGGATGGGATCTTGATTTTATTCATTATAATATCAGTCATTCGAAACTTTACAGAAATTCAAAACAAGTTTGCTTTGAAATTATTGATTACCTTTATAAATTAAAAAATCAATATAAGACTTTTGAATCAAATTTTGAATATGCTCATGCAAACACGAAAAAAATTGTTGCAAATGATTGTTCTATTATCTTATCGACATTTGGAAGTTTGAATAAGGTTATTAAATTTATTAAAGACCAAAATGAAGAGAGAGTTTCTATCTCTGTAATTGTTGACGAAGCGTCAACAGTTAACACTTGGGACGTCTTATATCTTGAGACACAAATTCAAGAAATTGGGGAATTTATGAATCTTGTTATGATTGGTGACACAAACCAGTTGCCTGTTTACTTCCCGTCAAATGATAATCAATCAAAAGAATCTATTATGGATGTTGCTTTAAAATTCAATGAACCAATTCAATTAAAGGTATCATATCGTTGTCCATCTAAAATTATTAATATTATGAATAAATTGTATTATAAAAATGCACTAATTTCGGGTAAAAAAGATAATAAGGACTGCATTTCGTTTATACATTCTGACGGTGTTGAAGAAGAAGAGAATGAAGAAGAAGCAAATCAAATCATGAAAATTATAATGAAATTTATTAAAATTGAAAAGGAAATATTAATTCTATCACCTTATAAGAGGCAAGTGGAATTGCTTCAAGATAAAATTGATAAAATTGGCTTTGCTAATGTCGAAATAATGACGATAGACAAGAGTCAAGGTTCAGAAAGCGACATTGTTATATTGTCATTAGTAAAATCTATTCCAACCAATTTTCTTGACGCAAAACGTTCCAATGTTATGATATCACGTACTAAAGATAAAATGATCGTTTTAGGAAATCGTCAAAATTGCCTAAAATCATCTAATCCGACCTTGAGAATCTTAGCGAAAAATAAGGGTTTTGATAATTTAAAAGAGAAGCCTTGAATTTAAAAAAACTTCACAAAAATGTGAAGAAAAATTTATTCTTTTTTAAATGTGAAACCTTGATGTTGAGGTTGGTCTCCTTTGAGACATTGACGGATAGGATCATCATTAAATGTAATCTTATCTTTATACAGTTTATTTAGCTGTTTAACACAATCTGGAACATAATGTGATGTCATAACAAAATTACCATTAGGATCTCTAACAGTAAATTTGTTCTCAGGAATCATTTCGGCGGCAGTTTGCATATCTTTACTTTTATCATTCATATTATCTTGTTGTGTTCCTAATGTTAGTGAGTCAAACGCATTTGAATAACGAATCAAGACACCATTCTCATCAAATAAATTTGATTGATTTTCATATTTTTAAAATCTTCTTCAAAAATTCCTTATAAATTTTTGAAAAATGTTTGAATAATTTTTATACAAAGTGCGTTAAAAACAAGTATTTTTAGTATAGTTATATTTTAATATGATACTTATTTTTGATACTGAGACTAGTGGTCTCCCGACTCTTGCTGGTGGGCGTTATCATTTAAACCCCAAAAAATTCAATTTCTATGATACCGCCCGAATTATCGAAATAGGATATGCGATTTATAAGAAAAATGAGCATGGTAAGTGGAAAACTGTTAAAGAGGTCAATAATCTTATTGTTCCGAATGGTTTTACAATAAATAATTCGCATATCCATGGAATAGAACATCAAACTTGTGTTGAGGAGGGTATAGACATAAGAAACGCTTTAAGCGAGTTCGCTGTGGACATTAAGAGATCTAACAAGATTTTCGCTTATAACATTAATTTCGATGTTAATATAGTTTTAGCCGAAGCGTATCGTGCAAACCATTGTGATATGATCAATGCAATGAAAGAAAAAATGGATGATATGAAGGCAAAGTGTGTTATGGAGCTCGCAAAGAGGAAAATGGAGTTATCTCATATAAAATTGGAGCCTTTACATAAAATGTTATTTAAAAGAGAAATTGTACAAACACATAGAGCTCTTGATGATGTTATGTTGACTGCTGACGTCCTATTTGAGATTACGAAAAAAAATTTCAAGAAGTCAAATATTGATTGATTGAGGTTAATGTTTCCCTTCGTATCTTTTTTAAAAAAAACGATCAAAAATCGTAAAAACTTAGTTGTTTTTTAACGACTTTTAGGGCTATAGGCAAAAATGTAATTTCAAAAAATCCTAATTAAAGTTCATAAGGATTTGTGATGAACACAAATGATAATTTACAAATCACCTTCGAAATTCCTAAATAAATTTTGAAAAATGTGTGTGAAACAATCATATAAAAATATAAAGCTTTATAATTTCAAGATGAATTACGAAAATTTCGAGCCAGGTAAGGGAGGAAATTATATAAAACACAAGATGACGATGAAGAAATTAAAAGGCAAAATGGAGTAGTTTTCAAAAAATATGTAGATACACGTAAGCAACAAACTATTGACGACCCAACGAATGTGTATTATTCCACCAAATTTCCCTTTACTCCACATTTCAAAGGATATTATCGAGGTATTAAATATGTCCCAGCACTATATTATATTCTCAAAAAGGATGAAAAGGGTAATGTTATATTTGAACTTGTAGAACTTAAAGGATATTACTTTGAAATTGCTAATGGTGAATTGTATAATAGTTATGATAATAAAATAGGTGGTAAAGGAGCTAGAATACAATTCAATAAAATTACCATTAGTCTCCACATTATGTTTCTTGTAAGTCTCTATCCATATTTCAATTGGAGGTTCTTCTTTGAAAATTTAAGACCAGGAGGATGTGTTTCTGTTGACCATCTATTAGGCCCAGGCAATCACAAACGTTGTCATCCTAATCTGTTAGAAGTTGTTTCTTGTGGTGAAAATAGTGCTCGTAAATTTCATTTTAACACAAAAAGAAGTGCTGAATCTAATGAAAAAAATAGTAAAACCAGCTCAAAGTCTGTATCCATTAAAAAAGATGGTGTATATGTAACATATGATAATGGAGATATTATTGAATACAAAAATGCCAAAGAATGTGCGAAGGAAATTTATAAAGGAAAAGAAACTGATGAAAAATATGAAAAAAAAATTAATAATTTAAAAGAATATATTATACAATATATAAATGGGAAAAAAAAATCAGTTAGTGGATATACTGAATACACATTTGTGCGTGGTCAAAGTTATATTAAATCACAAGAAGACCTTTATATAACTAAATGGAGACTTGACATTGTTAATAATAAATATGTAATTGAGAAATATATTGTAAAGGAAATATGGACTTATTATGAGGATTTAGATGATGAACATAAAAAAGAGATTAAAGATTTCTTTAAGGATAATAAAATACCAATTGCTATGTCTGATTGTGGAAGAGTTATGAATCAATATGGAGACAAATCTTATGGAAAATGGGCTAAAGAGGAAAAAAGTAGATATTACAATAATCGTACCATATACACTATTATTTGGTATTGGTTTGCCTCAATTGAAGAAATTAAAAAATTACAAAATGGAAAACAAGATAGATTAAAGCTTTGCCATTGTGATGGTAAAATTAAACATCCATTAGTTAAAAGACAAAGTGAAAATGGAGAAGAGAATACTAATATTTGGGGGACTTTTTATCTTGGTGACGATGATTCTAATGGAAAAGATAAGATTGCTAACCAGTTAAGAAAAGCCCAAGAAAATAAAGAAGGTCATTTTAAAGCGTTTAAAGATGGTGAGCCAATTAGTGACAAAATTTTCGTATCAACAACGGATTTCAATATCTGGTCACAAAAAAATGGATATAAAGAAAAGTTTCAATGTATTATAAGAATTTTAAACCCAGACACAAAAAGAACGATAGAACACGGTCTAACTTTCAAACTGGCTTATGATACCACAGACACTTCTATTGAAGGTTAAAAAATATATGATTTTGATTAATGTTTCCTTTCATAAATTTTACTAAAAAACGATCGAAATCGTAAAAACTTAGTTTTTTTAACGCCTTTTCGGGCTAGGAGAGCGTTGATAAGTCATCTGTTTCGTATTCGTGCGGTTCATATTGATAATAGTACCAGTCGTGTGTTTAGTATCAATCTCCTCCGTATTGGATTTAATCAACTTTCCATCCTTATCAGAATAAATGATAGTCTTGATTCCATATTGCATAGCTACATTCTTACAAGAAGAGCATGGCATCGCGTTTGATAAAACTTCGTTACCATTTTGATCGGTTGAAAAGCGAATACTATACAAAGTAGCCTTTCTTAACCTCTTCTTATCTTTCACTTTGGAAATTGCATCAATCTCTGCATGTCTGGTCACAGCCTCGCAACAAAACCTGGAAGTTCCCCCAAGATTTGAGGATCCAACAGATATGATTTTGCCACCAATAATAATTGCTGCGTAATGCTTTGAAAGACGATTCGGATTAAAAACAAGCGACTTTTGAGTACCGTTGTACTACACACGCACTATTGCGGTCATACTCATTATTAATAGAATTCATAATTCGATGGAAACGACACATTTTCTTATAATCTTACTTCTTATAATTTTTTCAAGTTTATTTTTCAAACATTTTTAGAAATTTTGTAAGGAATTTTAATCAACATTATTGAAATTCACCAATTTTTTGGTCGTCCCTATCATAGATTTCATTGTGTTTTACAAAATATGTTTTGTTTGATTTGTAAATTACAAATTTTCTTTTTTCGGTTAATTTGTCAATTTCATAGTTCAATTTTTGATTTGTTTCTTTTAGATTTTTCATTTCTTTTTCTAATTTACGTTTTTGTTCTTCGAGAATTTTAAGGATTTTTGGATAATTTTCTTGATTTTTTCCATCAATTTTGTTTTCAATTATATCTAATTTTCGTAGAATTTCATCCATTTTTAAAACTTTAACTATATTATCTTTTTATATGTTTATTTGAAAAGACTTTCGAACTGTTTGGGCAACTGGAAATTTGCTTCAATTCCAACACCAGACGAGCCAAAACCACCTGAGCCACGTGCCGTATCAGATAAATCGTCTTCCTCATCAAGAAGTTCAAATTTGATAGGTGAAAGGTCAGGAGAACAAAGCTGGAAAAGCCGGATGCCTTGCTCAATTTTGAAATCTTCATCGGAAATATTATCGACAACAGCCATAATTTCACCCCTATACGAAGAGTCAATTATACCAACCGAATTTGCGAGGCGAAGAGTTGTCTTTGAAGCCATAGAAGAGCGTGGGTAGAGGTAGAAACCTCTAATAAGACCATCTTCAAAGGACGGTTCACACATTAGACCGAGCTTAATTTTGAATCCAATCGCGTTACCTGGCACAGTAATCGTTTGAGGCGTAACTAGATCAAGACCACTTTCTGTTGAGGACTCTTTCGCAACGTAACGGAAATAATTGCATGGGAAATCTCCGATAGCTTTAATTTTGAGAAACATCTTTGTTATATAATTTACAATATATATAAAAAATTTCAAAACATTTTTAAAAAAATATTAAGGAATTTTGAAGACAATTTTAACAATTTGATTTGTGTTCATCACAATCCTTGTAAAAAATGTTAAAAAATGATACCTGAAACTTATTATAATTGTTAGGAAATTAAGAGCAAAATGATGTTGAATTTTAAAACGTTTGATATGACATTTAGTGATTATGAAGAGAAATGGGCAAAATATAAAGCCGAAAACGGTATTACAGAAGAGTGGTATGACGAAGAAGATGAAGACGATATTGATTTGTCTCATTCATCTTCCTCTTCAACTGATGTTAAAGTTGAGGTTGAAGTTGAAGAATTTCAAGAAGTCGTAAACAAAAAAGTTAAGAAGATGATGAAGAACTATTATAAGGGGACTGTATTCAAATTCTTCACAAAGAACCACTTTGGCTATCTTCAAATTGAAGGAATTCCTAAAGACGTTATGTTTCAAAGAAATCAATTGAAGTCAAGTAAGCGTCCTTATATTGGGACGAAAGTGACAGTTGAACAGATTGAAGAAAAGAATGGAAAATTTACCGCATTTGGTGTAAAATTTGCCTAATCAAAAATCTATTTTAGATTTCTGGAATTTATTCCAGTTTTTTATTAGGAAATTTGTAACGAAACTACAATGTATTCAAAATGTCGTTTAAATTCCTTATTATTTTTTTAAAAAATGTTAAAAAACGAACTTGAAAATTAAAAATATATTAGAAGTATATTAATTATGGGTTGTAACCTATCGGTTTCGAATAATTATACCCCGAGTCTCTATCCCGATGAGACATTGCTTCTCTTTGATTTAAAGAAAAAAAAGGAAAATGGAGATGATTTTACCAAATTATATTACAAAATAGCGCCGAAGATTCGTGATATTCTCAGGAATGGTAATCGTAAAGACTTATTGTATACATGCGAATTGATTACCAAGTTATTCGGAGACAAATCGTTGTACTGGTTGATGTTATCTCGTAAACCTGCTGATGAAATTTTCAAAAATATTTAAATAAAAAACCCGGTTGTCTTCGGATAATCAACGTTTTTTTATAATCTTGAAATAGTGCGACTAAACTGTGGTCTGAAATAATTTCATATAAAAACAAGACACACAAATATTTGTATGTAAGATGAATGCTAAATCAGTAGAATATGTGCTATATTTCGATGGAGCGTCAAGAGGAAACCCTGGAAAAGGATCATCAGCTTCTTTGATTATGAATAAATCTACAAATAAGATAGTTTGGCAAGGTTGTAAGTATTTTGGAGACAATACAGTAACAAATAATGTTGCTGAATATCATGCGTTATTGCTTGGAGTTAATGCGATGAAAAAATACGAATTCAATAATGTGAAAATAATGGGAGACTCCCTTTTAGTTGTAAATCAGGTGAAAAAAATATGGAAATGTAAAAATGCTGTTTTGAATGAATATTTGCAAAAAGTTTCTATGAAACTGAAAAATAAAAAGTATGAAATATCACATATTCCCAGAGAAAAGAACACACTCGCAGATAAATTGGCAAATGAGTGTCTTGATAATCGTAAAAGTATCTCAATCGTTTCAAAAGAAATCTTAAAAGATTAGGAAATTTGTAACGAAACTACAATATATTCAAAATGTCTTTTAAATTCCTTATTATTTTTTTAAAAATGTGTTTTCGTGTAAGAATTAGTCAGTATAATATATCATTAAAGATATGAAGTTTCAATTCATCAAAGGAACGACATTTGAAAAGGAGTTGGGTAATATTCAAAAATATC
>Ga0181412_1000246_pt1 | contig 23673 bp, 28 predicted proteins | sample 35SPOviralmetaG_FD_130113 | JGI IMG/M metagenome (GOLD analysis project Ga0181412, IMG submission 130113) | Marine viral communities from the oligotrophic San Pedro Time Series (SPOT) site, San Pedro Channel, CA, USA - 35 SPOT_SRF_2012-08-15 | ecosystem: Environmental > Aquatic > Marine > Strait... | reverse complement strand
GTTGGCTGGTGATGATGAGTTGTCTGTTAGGACTGAACTTGTTGGTGGCACTGGCAAATACGGGCGTCTTCTGGGTTGGCTTTACATTGGGGACGACAGTGTGTCCCTTAACGAGCAAATGATCGCAGAAGGTTATGCTCATGCCTATGATGGTGGTACCAAGGACATGAACCTTGAAGCACTAAAACAAATTCGTAGATCACAGGGGACTTTAGTAGAATGAGACGTGAAATTATTGAAGCACTAAGAGCAAATGCTGAAGGTGCAATTAAAAAACATAAAATGAATGTGGAAATTTACCTTGCCAACCCAGTTGGTATTGGTGAACATCCTGATGTCTTGTCTGCTATAGAAGCAGAACTAGATCAGATCTCACACTATCATGATCAACTTGAAGTTATTGAAAAGTATATTGAATAATGGCTACCGATAACATATATCTTGGTAATCCTAATCTAAAGAAGGCAAACGTTGCACTCAACTTTACGCCCGATCAGGTTCAGGAGTATGTGAAGTGCAGTCAAGATCCAGTATATTTTATTCAAAAATATATCAAAATTATCTCATTGGATAAAGGTCTTATCCCTTTTGAGATGTATGACTTCCAGGTTGATATGACCAGGAAGTTTCATGCTGAACGATTTAATATTGCAAAACTACCACGGCAGTCAGGTAAGTCTACCATTGTTACCTCATACCTGCTGTGGTATGTGCTGTTTAACGATAATGTCAACGTAGCAATTCTCGCTAACAAAGCGGCGACTGCTCGTGAAATGCTACAACGTTTACAATTGAGTTATGAAAACCTCCCCAAATGGCTCCAGCAAGGAATCTCCCAGTGGAACCGTGGTTCGCTCGAATTGGAGAACGGATCTAAGATCATGGCTGCATCTACTTCTGCTTCTGCTGTACGCGGTATGTCATTTAACGTTATCTTTTTGGATGAGTTCGCGTTCATTCCAAATCATATCGCTGATCAGTTTTTTAGCTCTGTATATCCTACTATCTCATCTGGTAAATCTACCAAGGTTATCATCATTTCTACCCCACATGGGATGAACATGTTCTATAAACTCTGGCATGATGCTGAGAGACATAAGAACGAATACACTACAACAGAAGTCCACTGGTCCGAAGTTCCAGGAAGGGATGCCAAGTGGAAAGAGCAAACTATTGCCAACACATCAGAAGAACAGTTCCGAGTTGAGTTTGAATGTGAATTCCTTGGATCTGTTGACACATTAATATCTGCATCTAAATTGAGAACAATGGTCTATGACGATCCTATTACTAGGAACGCAGGACTAGATGTTTATATCTCACCTGAAGAAGGTAAGACATATGTAATGACAGTTGACGTGGCGCGTGGGGTTACAAAAGATTACTCTGCTTTTGTTGTCATTGACACTACAACTTTACCCTATAAACTTGTAGCGAAATATAGAAACAATACAATTAAACCATTACTATTCCCCAACATTATTAATGATGTTGCGAAGGCATATAACCATGCCTATGTGATGATTGAAGTTAATGATATTGGTGGACAGGTTGCAGACATTCTTCAGTTTGATTTGGAGTATGACAATATTTTTATGTGTGCAATGCGTGGACGTGCAGGTCAGGTCGTGGGACAAGGGTTTTCTGGTAGCAAAACACAACTAGGTGTCAAGATGACTACCACAGTTAAGAAGACTGGATGCTCTAACTTAAAAGCATTGATTGAAGATGATAAACTAGAACTATCAGATTATGAAATCATCTCAGAACTTACTACGTTTATCCAAAGGGGACAAGCGTGGCAAGCAGAAGATGGATGTAATGATGACCTTGCTATGTGTCTTGTCATTTTTGCCTGGATTGCTTTAACAGATTACTTTAGAGAACTGCACGATTCTGATGTTAGAAATCGTATGTATCTAGAGCAGAAAGAATCAATTGAGGCAGACATGGCACCATTCGGATTTATTGACAATGGTCTAGAGGAGGAAACTTTTGTAGATAATACTGGTGAAAGATGGCACACTGATGAGTATGGTGATAACTCCCATATGTGGGAGTATTTACATTGACATTCAATCCTGACTTAGAACATTTACTCTTCGTTGATAGAAAATGTCGTACATGTGGTCAGGTAAAAGAACTGTTGAATGATTTTTATTTGACTAGAAATGATAGGGGAGCAATTCCCTCAGCATATTCATATGAGTGTAAGGGTTGCACTATAAAAAGAATCCAGCAATCACGTAAACATAAGTGTCCTATCTGGGAATACCCTGACTGGTAATAGGTTCACGTCCTATTTCCCCACTGTAAACATCAGAAATTCTAAATAGTTTCAGCATCAGACTTGAATACTTCCAAGGAGTTTACAGATGGCATCAACGCAGCTTTCCCCTGGGGTTGTCGTAAAGGAGAGGGATCTAACAACGGTAGTTAACGCAACGGTAGATAACGTTGGCGCTATCGTCGGTTCTTTTGAAAAAGGACCCGTTGAAGAGGTGATTTCGATTGCCTCAGAAAGCGAACTTCTCTCTGTGTTCGGCAAGCCTACCGATTATAACTACGAATACTGGTTCTCGGCAGCACAATATTTACTGTATGGTGGTAGCCTTAAGGTTATCCGTGCAGATAATGCTTCACTTAAGAACGCAATTGATACTGCTCAATTTACCGTAACAACTTTTTCAGCAGTTGACACGACTCTGACCGTCTCAGATTCGACGGACTTTGACGTTAACGATCTGCTACTGATTGACGCAGAAATTATTTCAATCAGTGCTGTTAGTGGTCAGGACGTAACGGTTAATCGCGGTCAACTATCTACCGCATCGACCTCACACGCCGCCGCTTCAGACATCACCCTGATCGAACCAACCGCTTCGGTCACAACAATTGATGAAGGTGGTACCTTCACTGACGCAGATCTCACATTGACTGTTGCCTCGGTAGCATCATTGAGTGTGTCAACTAACGACTACATCAGAATTGACGACGAAATTCTTCGCGTCAGTGCCATTAGTGGTGAAAACCTTACGGTTAGTCGCGCACAACTCGGCACTTCTGCTGCAGCACATACTAACGGTTCTACTGTTACCAAGCAAACTGTAACAGCAAATAAGACCACGATTAACGAATCCACCTCTACTGGTGTTTCTGCTCCTATCATCAAAAATCTCGATACATACGAGAACACTGTTGAGACGGCATCTAACAACTATAAGTGGGCAGCACGTAACCCTGGTATCTTCGGCAACTCCCTGAGAGTTGTGATGACCGACGCAGGCGCAGATCAAATCCTGTATCTTGCACAACCTACTTCCGCTGAGTGGGAATTCACCGCCGCCGCACAGGTTGCATTCTCTAATGCTAACACCTACGCAAAAGTATATAACTACAGCGTAGTTGTAACTCTTGAAGCGGGTACTAACCTGGTCGGTGATTGGGCAGCAGAGAACTTCTTTACTGCTAACAGTGGTAACACTACTGGACGTGTTGTTGCATGGGATCGTGCAACTCGCAGACTAGAGATCACCATTGCCGATACTTCTTCGGATGTATTTGAGATTGGTGATGGTCTTACCGAACTTGCAAACAACAGCGGATCTGCTGGTAGTGCAACTGGAGATTCAGGAAAGATCGAGAGCATTGAGCGTCGTCTCTATGTTTCTTTGGATTCTAATTCTCCTCGTTTCCTTTCTAACCAGAACGTCTCTGATGCAAACGCCGCAAGCGTTACTATCAGTAACGTTGGTGATGCATACTCTGAGCGTACATATGGCGCTGGCACCCTTTGGGTGAACGCTGCAAATCGTCCTACATCCTCACAGTGGTGTCTGGATCGCGGTGGTCGTCATGACCTCTTGCACATCCTGGTTATTGATGGTGACGGCAAACTGACTGGTACTCCTGGCACAGTTCTTGAGAAGCACTTGAATGTTTCCAAGGCAACTGATGCTCGCGGACCACAAGGTGAAGCACTTTACTATAAGGATGTAGTTAAGAACAACTCTTCTTACATCTACTGGGGTGCTCATGAAACCCTTGAACTGTTCGACAAGGATGGTTCTGCTAATGGTTCGTTGGGACGCACTGGTGTTGGTACTGATTTCGATCTGTTCAAGTCTTCAAGCGCACTTGAAACTCTAGATAATCCTTATAGCACCAACGCTGACTCTAAGGCAATGACTCTTACTAAGGGTCAATCCACATTGAAGTTCTCTCTTCAGGGTGGTATCGATGGTTATACTCTTAGCCGTCAGAAAGTTCTTGCTGGTTACGACCTGATCTCTGATGCAGAGACCCAGGAAGTTGACTATATCATCATGGGTCCTTCCATGAGCACAGAACTTGATAGCCTCGCTAAAGCACAAAAGGTAATTGATATTGCTGCACTCCGTAAGGATTGCCTCGCATTCATTTCACCTCAGCGCAACGACGTTATCGGCGTTCCTACCGCTCGCCAAATTGTAGATCGCACAGTTGAGTTCTTTGATCAACTGAGCAGCACTTCTTATGCTGTCTTTGACAACAACTACAAGTACATCTACGACAAGTACAACGATAAGTATCGTTATATTCCTTGCAATGCTGACATTGCAGGTCTTACATTGAGCACCACTCTTAACCAAGAACCATGGTTCTCACCTGCTGGTTTCAACAGAGGACAATTGAGAAATGCAATCAAACTTGCATACTCCCCTCTGAAAGATCACAGAGACATGCTCTATAATGCTCGCATCAATCCTGTTGTAGCATTCCCAGGTCAAGGCATTGTCCTTTACGGTGACAAGACTGCTCTTGCCTACCAGTCCGCATTCGACAGAATTAACGTCCGTCGTCTGTTCCTGGTCATGGAGCAAGCGATTGCTGAGGCAGCAAAGACTCAACTCTTTGAATTGAATGACGAGTTTACTCGCCAATCATTCAAGAATATTGTTGAACCTTTCTTGCGTCGTATTCAATCACGTCGTGGTGTAGTTGACTTCCTCGTAGTTTGCGACGGAACCAACAACCCCGCCGATGCAATTGACCGTGGTGAGTTCTTCGCGGAAATCTTCGTGAAACCCACCCGCTCTATCAACTACATCACTCTCACCTTCACGGCGACGAGAACTGGTGCTTCCTTCTCGGAAATCACCTCCTGATTTAGTCCTTAGGGGGTCGAGTGACCCCCACAATCTTTCTTCTCAACAAAAAATTTCGGAGTAACAATGGCTGAACAACGTAGAAGATCTCCAGGACAAGTGGAAGGTGGGTTTATTGATTCACCCATCTTTAACTTTCGCGACAAGATCGAAGATCTTGCCCGCCCTAATCTGTTCCAAGTGGAGATTCAATTCCCTGAGTTAGTATCCTCAGGTCGCCCTGGTGTGGGTGGCAATATAGGTTCATCAGAAAACAGAAAGCAAGAGGAAGCAGGTGCCGCACCTGAATCTCTAGCAGGATCAAACATGATGTCTACCTTCCTAGTGAAGGCAGCAAACCTCCCCGCATCGACCATCGGTGTTATCGAGGTTCCTTATCGCGGACGTATGCTCAAGATCGCTGGTGATCGCACCTTTGAACCTTGGACAGTTACAGTTCTGAACGATCAAGAGTTTAGACTTCGCACCAAGTTTGAAGAGTGGGCATCCCGCATCCAGAACTTGCAGCAGAACATCCAAGACGCCAAAGAAATTGGTGACTATCAGTCTAACGCTGTCGTGCGTCAGTATTCTAGACAAGGTGATCAGAAGAAGGCATACTCCTTCCAAGGTATCTGGCCTAGTAGCATTAGCGCAATCGATCTGGCATGGGACAACAACGATACTCCTGAAGAGTACACCGTTGAATTCCAAGTACAGTTCTGGACATTCGCTGATGATGTTAACGCAGGTAATGCCGTTCAAAAGAACTGATATATTGAAGCCTTATAAATAACTCGTATAAGGCACAAATACAGGTTTAATAATGGCAAACCTTTTTGGTTATTCTCTAGCTCGTAAGAAGGGTCAGTCCACGACTGGTCCTTCTTTTGTGCGTAAAGACAATGAAGACGGGGCAGCTCCCGTAAGTGCTGGCGGTCACTTTGGACAGTATGTTGATCTTGGCGATTCTGCCAATAAAGCAACAGAGGAAGCACTCATCGGTAGATACCGTGAGATGTCTATTCACCCTGAGTGTGATTCCGCAATCAACGATATTGTCAATGAGGCAATCGCTGGTGACTTAGACAACCATCCTGTAGATGTTGAGTTGTCTAACCTTCGCGTTTCTGAAAGTACGAAGCGTGTTATCCGTGAAGAATTTGGAAACATCTTATCACTACTAGATTTTGATCGTAAAGCATACGATCTTTTTCGTCGTTGGTATATTGATGGTCGCCTATTTTTCCATAAAGTAATTGATCCCAAGGATCCGAAGAAAGGTATCACAGAAATTAGATACGTCGATCCTCGTAAGATCAAGAAAGTTATTGAGTTCGACAAACCCAAAGATCGGCAGGGTCCTGTTGATCCTCAAATGGCAGGTCTCGCACCTAAGTCTGTCGAGTATTACATTTATGCACCAAAAGGGTTGAAAGGATATGAGAACCAGGGTGTACGAATTGCGCCTGATGCTATTTGTTATTGTCACTCTGGTGTGCTGGACATGCAGCGCAATTATGTTCTTTCTCACCTACATAAAGCAATCAAAGCCGTCAATCAACTTCGGATGATTGAGGACTCTCTGGTCATTTATCGTCTGTCCAGAGCACCCGAACGTAGAATTTTCTACATCGATGTTGGTAATCTTCCCAAACAAAAAGCAGAACAATACCTCCGTGAGGTGATGTCTCGCTATAGAAACAAGTTGGTATACAATGCCGACACTGGTGAGATTAGAGATGATAAAAAATTCATGTCTATGCTGGAAGACTTCTGGCTTCCTAGACGTGAAGGTGGACGCGGCACGGAAATTACTACACTCCCAGGTGGACAAAACCTTGGTGAGTTGGAAGACGTTAAGTATTTTCAAAAGAAATTATACCGTGCGCTGAACGTTCCCGATTCACGGTTGGAATCAGAATCATCTTTTAATATTGGACGTAGTGCTGAGATTACTAGAGACGAAGTTAAATTTCAAAAATTTATCACACGTCTCCGTAAACGTTTCAGCGACATGTTCAATGATCTGCTGAAAACCCAACTGGTACTGAAAGGTGTCGTCACACTCGAAGAGTGGGATGATATGAAAGAAAGTATCCAATATGATTTCATTGCGGATAACTATTTCAGTGAACTAAAAGAGAAAGAAATTCTTAACGAAAGACTTGCTCTTCTACAACAGATGGATCCTCTTGCTGGGAAGTATTTCTCACTTGATTATCTGCGCCGCCAAGTCCTGAAGCAAACTGACGAAGAGATCCAAGAGATCGATAAGCAGATGAAGAAGGAAATTCAAGAAGGCAAACTCATTGATCCAATGCAAATGCAGCAAATGGAGGTTGAACAGATGGCAATGTCACTGCAACCACCCGAACCTGAGCAGGAGGAAGGCATGACTCCAGAGGACTATGAGCGCGGTAACATCTAAATCTTTCTAAATAATAGGTAATGTGTGAAAATTATGGCATCACAAGCAGCAAGTGACATCGTTAATGCACTCTTTGCAGGTCAAAAAGATCTTTCTGATTATGTAAAAGATGCAATGCATGACAAAGCACTAGACGCAATTGGCGTCAAAAAGGTCGAATACGGTAAGAACGCTTTCTCCCCTACTCCAGAAACACCTGAAGAAGAAGAAACGCCTGAAGCGACAGACGAACCCCAAGAGGAAACTCCTGATGAAACTGATAACGGAAACGATTGAAGAAGCCAAGGTAATTATTACCGAAGGCAAGAGTGGTCAAAAGAATCACTTCATTGAAGGTATTTTCCTTCAAGGTGATCTCAAAAACCGCAACGGCAGAATGTACCCAGTCGGACTTCTTGAAAGAGAAGTTACAAGATACGACAGTTCGTACATTCAAAAAGGTCGTGCGTTAGGTGAATTGGGACACCCCGAAGGACCGACCATTAATCTCGATCGTGTATCACACAGCATTCAATCTCTTAAAAGAGAAGGTAACAATTTTGTTGGCAGAGCGCGTATCCTGGATACTCCCATGGGTCGCATTGCCAAATCTCTTCTCGGAGAAGGTGTGAAACTGGGTGTATCATCCCGTGGTCTAGGTTCCTTAAAGGAACAAAATGGCATGAAGATTGTTTCAGATGACTTTATGCTTGCTACCGCTGCTGATATTGTCGCAGATCCATCTGCTCCTGATGCTTTCGTTAACGGAATCATGGAAGGAAGAGAGTGGGTCTGGGAAAATGGTGCTGTCTCAGAGCAACAGCTTGAGAGAATCAAGCATCAAATCGACAATGCAGCGCAATCACAACTGGAGGAGCGCAAACTATTTGCCTTCAATCAGTTTGTGAAAAATCTGTAATCATAAATAACTATAGCAAATTCGTAGAAATTGTCAGGAGACTACAATGTCAGAAAGTATTGAAACAACTTTGGACGAATCAAGCGTAACCGCTGGCGCAAAACCTGCTGAACCCCAAGGTAAGCTGGATAATGAAGGCAGTGGTCTCGCTGGCGTTATTGATCTGGGTGGACCTACCCCTCAGAACAGTAAGCCAGACGATGATTCCAACAAATTTAAGATCGTCGGTAAATCCGCGACACCCCCTTCCACTAAACCCTCCGCTGCCTCAGGGCAGAAAGCAGAATTTGCTGCCAAGGGTGATGTGCAAGCATCCCACCAACCCGAGGGTGAGGTAATTGCTGAAGAAGAAGCAGAAGAAGAAACCGTAATTGAGGTTGATCTTTCTGCCGATGTAGCAGCACTTACTGAGGGTGAAGATCTTTCCGAAGAATTCAAAGAGAAAGCAGCAACCATTTTTGAAGCAGCGGTTGTTACTCGTTTGAATGGAGAACTTAAGGTCATGCATGAAGAGTATGCCAAAGTTCTGGAAGAAGAAATTGAGACCGTAAAAGGTGAACTCTCTGAGAAGGTAGATGAATACCTTAGCTACGCAGTAGATCAGTGGGTCGCCAAAAACGAGATCGCCATCGAACACGGCATTAGAGTCGAGATGGCAGAGTCCGTTATGGAAGGTCTCAAGCAAGTTTTCACAGAGAATTTCATTGAAATCTCTGATGAGAAAGTTGATTTGGTTGACGAGATGACCGAACAACTCGATATTATGGAGAAAAAACTCAACGATCAAGTCGAGGAAAACGTCACTCTTGTAAGAGAGATCGGCGGATATACCAAGAATGGGATTGTGAGCGAAGTTTCAGAAGGTCTGTCACTTAACCAGAAGGAAAAGTTGGCGACTCTTGCTGAGGCAGTTGAGTTTGAAGATGAAACATCCTACCGCGAGAAGATTGCTACTCTACGTGAGTCGTACTTCTCTACTAAACCCAACGTTACTCCTAGCGAGTTAACGGAGGACGTGAAAGTCGAGAATCAGGACGTTAGTGACACCATGTCAGGTTACGTCAATGCGCTCTCTCGCTGGTCTAAATGATTTTAGATCGTAATTTAGTTCACTTTACCACTATTAAATAGGTATACAAGCAATGTTCAATTCTGAATCCTTGCAGGAAAAGTGGGCACCTATTCTTGAACACTCCGAGATTGATAACATCTCTGATAAGTATAGAAAGGCTGTCACCTCAATCCTGCTTGAAAACCAAGAGAAATTCCTCAGAGAGGAAGCAGGTGTGCTGACGGAAGCCGCACCTACAATGTCTGCTGGTACAGGCGGTTTCAGTGGCGGTAGCACCGCAACTGGTCCTGTCGCAGGTTTCGACCCTGTGCTGATCTCCTTGATCAGACGTAGCATGCCTAAGCTTATTGCTTATGACATCGCTGGCGTTCAACCGATGACTGGTCCTACTGGACTGATCTTCGCAATGCGCTCACGTTATGGCACAACCAGAACAGGCACATCCAACGAAGCATTCTTCAACGAGGCTGACACTGAGTTCTCCGCTGAGAACGCAGCAAGCGACCTCGGTAGAACCGCACAAGCAGGCAGCAACCCTGGTCTGCTGAACGATAGCGGCACCTACAACACCTCAGACGGTATGCCTACCGCTGAGTCTGAAGCACTTGGCGATGCCTCTGGCAACGCTTTTGCTGAGATGAACTTCAGCATCGAGAAGGTTACTGTGACTGCGAAGTCCAGAGCCCTCAAAGCTGAGTACAGTTTAGAACTGGCACAAGACCTTAAGGCAGTTCATGGTTTGGACGCCGAGTCTGAACTTGCAAACATCCTTTCTACTGAAGTCCTTGCTGAAATCAACAGGGAAGTCGTTAGAACTGTTTACAAGATCGCTCGTCCTGGCGCTCAAAACAACACTGCAACTGCAGGTATCTTCGACCTTGACGTTGACTCCAACGGCAGATGGTCGGTTGAGAAGTTCAAAGGTCTCCTCTTCCAAATCGAAAGAGACATGAACGCTATCGGGCATGAGACTCGTAGAGGAAAGGGTAACATCCTCATCTGTTCTGCAGACGTTGCTTCGGCACTGTCCATGGCAGGTGTTCTTGATTACACCCCTGCTCTTGCTGGTAACAGCGGTCTTCTTCCTGACGACAACAGCAGCACCCTTGCTGGTACTCTGAATGGTCGCATCAAGGTCTATGTTGACCCTTATTCCGCTAACGTAAGTGATCGCCACTTCTACGTTGCTGGTTATAAAGGATCCTCTGCCTATGACGCAGGACTCTTCTACTGCCCTTACGTGCCTCTGCAGATGGTCAGAGCCGTTGGTCAGGACACCTTCCAACCAAAAATCGGGTTTAAGACTCGTTACGGTATGGTCGCCAACCCCTTCGCTGAAGGAACAGGTCAAGGCAGTGGTGCTCTTAACGCTAACGCTAACCGCTACTACAGACGTACGCTGGTTGACAACCTTATGTGATCAATTGCTCACGCAATTATCTCTTCAGGCACCCTACGGGGTGCCTTTTTTATTAAATAGACTATAGTGGTTTACGCTATGATATACTATGCCTAGAAATCCCATGACAAAGCAGGAAATGGAAATGAAAGTCCTGAAGCTCAAAAACGAGTTGCATGACGGATCGTGGACTGCTCGGAATACCGACTGGCATGAAGGTGGAAACCACATGCTCGATAAAGTTCTTGATATACTTCAAGAATATCGATACTAATGGTCACAGAAGAAAAAGTTCAGGAGATGATCGATGATGCAATTCGTAAACACAACCGTAATGCTGGAATTATTTCTATGTGTGTCGGGTGGGTTGTTCTCGCTCTATTTGCTGAAGGTCTCCTCAGGCTCATAGGGGTTATACCACCGCTATTACCTTGGTTAAAAATTACATTATGAAATTAACTAATTCAGACTGGCGATATTCGGATGCTCGTATGGCACTCCGTGATGAAGTCTTTCGTATTCTCAAACCTTTTCTGCCTGAGTATCCACAAGCAGTCTATGAATTTTCCGATACTTACGTGAGTCAGGGTAACCCGAACTCTGAGTTTGTATTGGATCAGTTCAAACTGTACCTTGCTTCTATAAATATTAGAAGTATTACCGAGCAGCAGAGTGACAACTTGGAACAAACAGATAGCGAATAAAAATTTCTTGAGTCCTATTGGATTCAAATTTGTATTGGCAAAGTACCCAAAGATTGCATACCTGTCCCAGTCTGCTAATATCCCTGCAATTAATCTGGGCGTCTTAGAGCAACCTACCATGTATGGTAGACCTCTACCTAGTGACGGAAATATATCTTACGACCCATTCACTATGAACTTTCTAGTGGATGAGAATATTGAAAACTATTTGATTCTTCATAACTGGATGAGGGGTCTTGGTGTGCCTGATCGCTTTAGTGAGCGTAGAGAATTCTTAGACAAACAGGCAAAACTTTCTTATAATACTGAGGGTGGTGATACGAAGTTTGCTGATGCAACTCTCACTATTCTTAATTCAAACTTTCAATCCAACTTCCAAGTGGTATTTTATGATATAATACCAACATCTCTTAGTGCGTTGGATTTTAACGCCACTGTAGACGGTACAGAATATGCCGCTGCATCAGTAACGTTTAGATATAGATCTTACGAGATTCAAGCACTGGAGGGTTCTCGTAACAAATCACTTGAATAATGGCAGTATTAAATCTTGAACGCATCCAAGAGCAATGGGCAGAGGATGCTCCTATTGATGAGCATGATTTAGTTAACCAAGCACTTGCTGTACCTGGTCTCCATCAACGTTGGATGACTTACTATAGCACATTCAAATTGATGCATAGTGATGCATCGATGAATATCAATCGTGTCACTAAATTTAAGTATGAATACTATGCGGGTAAGTCTCCTGCTGCAGTATATAAAGAAAAACCTTTTGATCACAAAGTTCTCAAAGGAGACCTAGACAAGTATGTCTATGCTGATGATGAATGGTGTAGAGCAAAACAAAAAATAGACTACCTTGAAACTTGCCTATATTACATAGAGGGCGTTCTAAGGCAAATCTCTAATAGAGGTTATACAATTAAGAACGTCATTGATTTGAGAAAATTTGAAGCAGGTTTTTGATGACTACGATCATTAAGAAGAACGAGGTCTACATCAAGGTAAACGCGGAACCCCATGTTCATCAAGAACTAGCAGATTATTTTTGCTTTGATGTGCCTGGTGCAAAGTTCATGCCACATTATAGATCTCATGTATGGGATGGAAAGATTCGTTTGTACTCACCAGCAACAGGTGAGATATACGCGGGTCTTTTTGATTATGTTACAGACTTCTTGAAACAGAGAGGTTACATTTACAATGTTGAGGATAGTCAGCACTATGGAAAACCGACCGATACCGACCCTCTCATCACACCTGAGAGTGTTGCGGGGTTTGTTGGGTCTCTCAAATTACCTTTCAAGATCAGAGATTATCAACTCAAAGCAGTATTCTCAGCTCTTAAGAACAATCGCAAACTTCTACTCTCGCCCACAGGATCAGGAAAATCCCTGATCATCTATTGTCTGTTGAGATGGCACTTAAAATATAAGAGAGAAATTCTTATCATTGTACCTACCACGTCTCTGGTGTCACAGTTGACACAAGACCTTAAGGATTATGGATGGGCAGCAGATCATTATGTCCACCAGATCATGGGTGGTAAAGAAAAATATGTAGAGACGCCTGTTGTTATATCTACGTGGCAATCAATTTATAAGGAACCTAAGAAGTTCTTCAAACGTTTCGATGTAATTATCGGTGACGAGGCACACCTGTATAAGGCAAAGTCCTTGACAGGTATCCTGACGAAGTGTCATGACGCGAGGTATCGCATCGGTCTGACAGGAACACTTGACGGTTTGAAGACACATCAGTTGGTACTCGAAGGACTCTTTGGTAAATGTAACCAGGTGACAAAGACCGCTGATCTAATGAACGCAGGTACGCTAACAAAATTGAAAGTAAAGTGCTTGGTTCTCCAGCATGGTTACGTTCCATTTGATTCCTATCAGCAAGAGATGGACTTTATTGTATCACATCCTAAGCGGAATAAGTTCATTTGTAAGTTGGCAGAAGACTTGGATGGTAACACATTGATACTATTCAACTACGTGGAGAAGCATGGGGACCCCCTCTTAGAAGTGCTAAATACCTGTGTAGCAGAAGACCGCAAGGTTTTCTATATCCACGGTGGTGTGGACACGTCTGAAAGAGAACGTGCGCGACAAATCTGTGAAACAGAAACGGACGCAATCATTCTTGCCAGTTATGGGACTTTCTCTACTGGTATTAATATTCGGAATCTACACAATATAATTTTCGCTTCCCCTTCTAAGTCCCGCGTACGAAACCTACAATCTATTGGTCGTGTACTGCGAAAAGGTGAAAATAAATCTCAAGCAGTTCTTTATGATATTGCTGACGATTGCTCTAGAGGAACAAGACAAAACTATACTCTGAGACATTTGGTTGAAAGAATCAAGATATACACAGAGGAAAAGTTTAATTATGAAGTATCGAAAATTAAATTCAAAACATGATTAATTACATCCAACACGACAAAGAATTCTACGGAGTAGTAAAACTCTCTCAAGGTGAAGAAATCTTGGGAGAATTACTTGTAACTGATGATGCCGAATCTCCAGGCACATCAATAGTGTTTATCACCTATCCTGCTAGAAGTAAAGCAGTAGAAGTTGAAAAAACAGGACAGGTAGGTATCGCTGTTGGTTTACTTAAGTGGCAGTATTTCTCAGAAGAACATTTCTATATCATTCCAGAGAAAGATATTCTCTGCATTTCTCCTATGAGTCCCACTGGGATCTCTGTATATAAGAAATGGTTAAAGTCAGAAGAAGGTATAGACGACAAGTCAGAAGAGCATCCTTTTTATAGAGAAGTAAACGAGAACATGGGTTCTCTTGGTTCTGTTAAAAAGGCTAAGTCTTTTCTAGAAAACTTATTCAATGCACCTAGTTCAGATAAGAGCTAATACAACTCTTCTGAACCCTTACAGTGTTATCTTAATTAGTATTAGGTTATTTGTCAAGCTTGACACATGACTTGTATTAATGTATTATATTAACTATAAGTGCAAATGTTCTTATGGCAATTATGTCTCCAAAGAAAAAACAGCACTACGTTGATAACAAGAAATTCTTGGAAGAACTCGTCAAGCATCGCAAACGAGTTCATATCGCTAAAGAACGTAGTCTGACAAAACCTAGAATTCCAGAATACATTGGGGAGTGCTTTCTAAAGATTGCCACTCATCTTTCATACAGACCCAACTTCATCAACTACATGTATAAAGATGATATGATTGGTGACGGTATCGAAAACTGTGTGCAATACATTGATAACTTTGATCCTGCAAAGTCATCTAATCCATTTGCATACTTTACTCAAATTGTTTACTATGCCTACCTTAGGCGTATCTCTAAAGAGAAACGTCAAATGGAGATCAAAGATAAACTCATCGAGAAGAAAGGATTTGATGAAGTCTTTCACTCTGACGGAGATCATAGTCACGCAGAGATGAACTCTATTAAGTATCGTATTGAAACTAACATGAGGAATTAATCATGACCGATAGACCAATTTCAGTAGAAGACTACAATGAAGTTTCAGATGACTTCTTTGCAAAGTATGACTTCGTTGCTCAACGCATTGAAGGACGTGCAGAAGATGTTTTGAAAGTAATGGAAGCACTCACTGGTGCTGTAATGCGTGACCGTGCTAAAAACAAGGTCGGTCCATTTGGATTCAATAAAAAGAAACAAGAGGAGATTGAGGCAGAAGTTGATCGTGTTTCAAATTTGACTCACGAAGAAATGCTAGAGATCGCAGCACAACGTGAAAATGAAGGAGACTCGTGATGGGATTTGCCTCTCGTTACTGGCAGGGTAGGTGCACTAATAAGAAAGAACTGATTGATCAGTTATGCGAATGTGTCGGAGGTAGCGCACATGAACAACTTGTGGTAAACTCACAAGGTAAGAAGACACGACGTATCATTATTGAGTATGAAAATTCTGCTGATAACTGACCAGCACTTCGGTGTACGGAATGACAACCAGATTTTTGTTGACAAATATAATAAATTCTATACGAACGTAGTCATTCCGTTTATCGATAAACATGGTATCACTGAGGTCATTTGCCTTGGTGATACTTTTGATAAAAGAAAGAGTATTAATTTTGCATCTCTAGATGCAGCAAAGGATATGTGGTTTACCCCTCTACAAGAGCGTGGTGTTCACATGACTATGCTTATAGGTAATCATGATATTTACTATAAGAATACCTTACGTGTTAATGCACCCGAACTTCTACTCTCTGAGTATGACAACATCACAGTCATTAATGAACCTGTACAGACTAAGTTTGGTGATCGTAGTATACTTTTTCTGCCTTGGATATGTGACGAAAATAGGAAGGAAACAGAAGAATACATTGAGGGCAGTGCTTCTCCTATCTGCATGGGGCATCTTGAACTTAATGGTTTTGAGGCTATTCCAGGTCACTATATGGAGCACGGAGATGACCCCACCCCCTTTGATAAATTTGATCTAGTCTGTTCAGGACATTTTCATATGAAGTCTCGTCGGGGTAATGTTAACTATCTCGGTAACCCGTACCAATTGTATTGGGGTGATTACGGTCAGAAACGTGGGTTCCATGTACTAAATACTGATACTCTTAAACTGTCGTTCTTCCCGAACCCGTATGACATCTTTCAAAAGGTGTACTACGATGACACCAAAGAAGTTAAACTCCCTAAAAATCTCAAGGGTTCATTTGTCAAACTGATTGTTGAAAAGAAAACTGATCAAGTTAAATTTGATCAGGTAGTTCAACAACTACAAACGATTGGTTGTGCAGATCTTAAGATCGTTGAAGATCTTACAGTTGACCTAGGTGATGTTGATGATGCAATTGAAACTGAGGACACTCTCACAACTCTAGAGAGATGTGTATCTGACATGGAAAATAAAGATGATGTCTTTGCTATACTCAAATCCTTGTACTTGGAAGCACAACAATAATGTTTGTACTCACTGACAATGCAACTGGTGGCGTTTACGCTGTGAAAGACGATTCGGATGGGCGTCAAGTCGTTACCATGTTTGTTGACAAAGATGATGCAGACAGGTATTATACTCTTCTGGAGGCAAATGGATTTCCTCGTTCACTGACCGTAAGCGAAGTTGAGAGTGAAGTCGTAAAGGATAACTGTGCCATGCATGGATACTTCTTTACCATCATCACTCCCGATGACATCATTGTTCCACCACCTGAAGAAGACTTAGAGGACATTCCTAAAGCATGATTGTATTTGAAAAGTTGCGTTGGAAGAATTTTCTCTCCACAGGCAATACCTTTATTGAACTTGATCTGGTTAAGTCTCCTTCCACACTCGTGGTTGGTAGGAACGGTTCGGGTAAGTCTACAATGTTAGACGCATTGACTTTCGTTTTATTTAATAAACCCTTTCGTCAAATTAAAAAGGGTCAACTGGTTAACAGTGTGAATGAAAAGGAATGTGTTGTTTCTATTGATTTCAAAATTGGCAGTGTAGAGTACCAAGTAGTACGCGGTATCAAACCAAATGTATTTGAAATTTACCGTAACGGATCCCTTATCGATCAGGAGGCTGCGAATAAGGACTATCAGAAATACCTTGAACAAAGTATACTTAAACTTAATTTCAAGTCTTTCACTCAGGTTGTTATTCTTGGTAGTAGCACTTTTGTTCCTTTCATGCAACTTGCTGCTCCATATAGAAGAGAAGTTATCGAAGATCTTCTCGACATTCAAGTCTTCTCAAGGATGAATGCGATCCTAAAAGATCGAGTTAAAGATACCAGAGAAGAAATTAAAGACTGCTCTCATCTGTTAGAGATGGCACAGAAGGAAGTAGATCTAAAGGAATCATTTATTGAGCAGTTAGAAGCACAGTCAGGTAGATATACAAAAGAAAAACAGGATAAGATCTCCACGAATACTCAACGTATTGCCTCTATTCATGCAGAGGTAGCAGATATTGATACTGCAATCATGAAACTAGAACCAGAAATCCAGAAGCATGGAGAACTGTCTAGTAATATGGAAAAACTCAAAGAACTTCAGAGTAAAATTAATTACAACTTTCGGAAAGGAAAGAAAGATCTTAAGTTCTATAACGATAATGATGAGTGTCCTACATGCTCACAAACTATTGGTACTGAATGGAAGACGGAGCAGTGTGGTACGTTAAATGAGCGTATCCTCAAATACAATACTGCGTTAACTGATCTAAAATCTAAAATAGAATTGATCACCAATCAGATCTCTACTATTGATAGTATCAATATGGATATCACGGACAAACGTTATACGATTTCTTCTATGCTCCGCGAGGAGAACAATCTTTCTAAGGAGAACAATCGTCTAACGGAAGAACTCAGCAAGGGTACGCCCAATGTTGATAAGGAACGTGATAATTTGAATGCATTCCTAGTAAAACGAGATGAGAAACAGGAAGACTGTTCTCAAATTAATACTAGGTTTGAACACTTAAAAGTTGTTGGTAACCTGTTGAAGGATGGAGGTATCAAGACCAAAATTATTAACAAGTTCATCCCAACCATCAACTTAAAGATCAATAAATACCTATCCGAGATGGATTCCTTTATCAACTTCACACTTGACGAAGAGTTCAACGAGGTCATTAAGTCACGCTTCAGAGATGCATTTTCCTATGCATCTTTTTCTGAAGGTGAGAAGCAAAAGATTGATCTTGCTTTACTGTTTACTTGGCGTTCTATTGCTAAATTAAAAAACAGTACAAGCACAAATCTTTTACTACTTGATGAAGTATTTGATTCTTCACTCGATAGTTCTGCTACCGATGAACTATTCAAAATTTTGAAAGGTCTGGGTGATAACACCAATCTGTTTATTATCAGTCACAAGGGCGAAATTCTTCTTGATAAGTTTAATCGCACTGTTACTTTTGATAAACCGAATGATTTCTCCCAAATGACAGAAGAATGATTCACCAAATCGTATCAACCGTTGGCGTAATGTTTGAGTATCCTATTGTGCCTTGCATACTAGGTGCCTCAATTTTATTTCCAATTACATATTTCATGATTGATTCACTAAAAGAACCAGAGAGGTACCTAGGACATGGCGAGGGAAGGTGACAAAATCGATATCGGGTATAACGATACTCAGATATTGTATGAAGCGTTATCCGCTTATGCTAAGCAGAACCCTGATCTATCTAAAGCAGAACATGCCATCACACTTGCAGATATCTTTTATGGTATTCTCCAGGATGAACGAGTAGAAATGGAACAGAACGCTAGATTGGATTAAGACAGTTTGCAAACCGTCCCCCAGGAGCACACAGGTGCCTCTGGGGGTGTATTATATACATATACGAAACAGGATTTATGCACACACAAGAGATCAAAGGTACACTTGCTAAACTGCTTGCTACCGAAAATCTCGTAGTCGAGCACCGCGTGTGTGAGACTGCATCATTCGACGTTGATCGTCGTGTACTTGTCCTTCCTATCTGGAAAGACCTTGACAATGACACCTATGATCTTCTAGTCGGTCATGAAGTAGGACATGCACTCTACACTCCTACAACTAAAGAAGAAGAAATACCTAGCGACATCCCCCGTTCTTATGTGAACGTCACTGAGGATGCTCGTATTGAGAAGAAGATGAAGCATAAGTTCCCTGGTCTGTCTAAGTGTTTCTATCGTGGGTATCAACACCTTCATGATCGTGACTTCTTTAGCGTTCAGAATAATGATGTATCCAGACTCAAACTAATTGACCGTATCAATCTTCACTTTAAGATTGGTCCATATGCAATGATTCCTTTTCAGCAGGATGAGATCCAGTATGTCGATCTAGTCGATGACTGTGAGACTTTCTCCGACTGTATTGATGCTGCTCGTGTCATCTATGACCTTGAGAAGCAACGTCGTAAGGAACAGGAGGTTGCACCACAGGATCCTAATTCCCCAAGTGGTACTGATACTGTTACTTCTGAGACCGAAGACCCAGGTGATACCGAGTCTGATGATGGTCAACCGTTCCCTTCTGATGACTTTGATGAGGGTGATCTCGGTGGTAATGACGATGCACATCTAGATGTTCCTAGTTACAGTCAGGAAGACATCGAAGAGGCAGAGACCGACACTGCATTGAATGAAAATCTTCAGAATCAAACTAGCAAAGATTCCTGGGAGGTTCCTACTTACATTGAGATTGATGATCCCGATCTTGACATTGCTATCGTTGACCATAAAGATGTTACTAACACTATTCACAAGTTCTGGTCTGATTGGCAGGAAGATAGAGAAATCAACTTCAATATCGTTGATGCAAACTATCGTAAGTTCGTCGAGAGTAGCAATCGTGAGGTGAACTACCTCGTCAAAGAGTTTGAGTGTCGCAAATCTGCTTCTTCTTATGCTCGTGCTACTACATCTCGTACTGGTGTTATCGACTGCAGCAGACTTCACACATACAAATATACTGATGACATCTTTAAGAAGGTAACTAACTTACCTGATGGTAAGAACCATGGTCTAATCTTCCTTCTTGATTGGTCTGGTTCTATGTCTCATATTATTCATGACACTATCAAACAACTGCTGTCTTTGACATCGTTCTGTCGTAAGGTTGGTATTCCTTTTGAGGTTTATTCCTTTGTTATTGATGGTGCTTGGCACGGCATCCTAGGTAATGGTGACGAGTTCAAAGAACTTACTGCTCAAAGACATCACACATATGCATTCCACCGTGCTTTCCGTCTTGTCAATCTTCTCAGCAGTCGTGCTCGTTCTGCAGAGTATGAGACAAGTGCACGTAACCTATTCCGTATTGGTAATCAAATGGAATCTCGTAGTTATGGATGGCAGAACCGTTCAGAATGGATTGACATTCCCGTTCCTGCTTGCATGGGTCTTGGTGGTACTCCATTGAATGATGCCATTGTTTCTATTCCTGCATTGTATGCCAAGTTCCAGAAGATGAATGGAGTTGAAAATCTCAACGTTGTTATCCTCTCTGATGGTGAGTCTAATCATTCTGGTGAGTGGTTAACTCATACCACACAGGGACATAAGTTGAATGATCGTCATGCCTTCTACTCTTCTATGGGTTACAGACATCATCTCCGTAACCGTAAGAACGGACGTGTGTATGATGCTTTAGGTGACTACCTGGAACAGACACGTAACCTCATCTCATATGTCCGTGATGTGTGTCCTAGTGTCAACATTGTTGGATTCCGTGTTGCTGCGCCTCGTGAGGCACAGAAAGTCATCCAGAACTGGACACAGTATGATCGCACCAAGTATGAACCAATCAATGCACAGTTCAAAAAATCTAGGGCAGCAGTCATTCCTGAGTGCGGTTATAACGAATTGTATGTAATCTCTTCTACATCACTCGATAACGAGATAGAATTTGAAGTGCAGGAGGACGCTACCAAGTCTCAGATTCGTACTGCATTCAAAAAAACTTTGAAGAGCAAAGCAGCGAATAAAAAAGTTCTCACTTCATTCATCAAACAAATTGCATGAATATTTTTGCAGTCCATGAGGATCCTTATCTGGCAGCAACGTATTTGCCAGATAAGCATGTCGTCAAAATGCCACTAGAGACAGCACAAATGCTGTCTATCATCTACAGTCCCCATTACCATGACATTGCACAACTACCTAAGAAAGATGGTAGTCCATACAACACTGTTAAGGGTGCATTTAAGAATCATCCATGCACTAAATGGGCAGCAGCAAACAAACACAACATTGCTTGGTTGCTGCAGCATGGCATAGCGTTATGTGAGGAGTATACATATAGATACGGTAAAGAACATGGAGCAGAGACCGCTATCAGGGTCGCTGCTCATTTGTGGCATGGTGCATGTCCAGACAAACACTCTCCGTTTGTCCGTGCAATGCCAGATGAGTGGAAATTAGATACCACTATTAGTTCAGTTGAGGCATACCGCCGTTATGTCAATAGTAAACCATGGGTGAAGGACAATTACTTACGAAAACCAGAACGAAAACCAAGTTGGATCCGAGACCATGCCGAAGATGAGACACCTATTCTTCACGCTAAAAAACTGTCCCTTTCACTTGCTAGACGATGAAGCGTATATCAGAACAGTTTTAGTAAATGCTGCCATTACTGCACAGGCAACGTTGCTAGACATTACCAGTCATAAGTTTGAACCTCAAGGTGTTACCGCAGTTGCATTGCTAGCAGAGTCACATATTAGTATCCACACTTGGCCAGAAAAGTTGATGGCAGTGTGTGATGTTTTTACATGTGGAGAGAATACTATTCCACAATATGCATTGAACTATATGTTTGAAAGGTTTGAGGCACAGGATATGACGGCAGGATCAATTAATCGTGATGAAGAGATAGGCGAAACCAGTTGACGAACCGTCCACTAACCCATGTTTATACGGTGTTTGCCTATTACAATAAGTACATCGACAAACAAACAACACATGGCATTTGCACCACACCCCGTTACTACTGACGAAATCATTACATACCTTTCTCAGAACAATACTGAGTCTGTAGGTACGGTAGAACTTCTTGGTGCTGCTGAGCATTTTGCATGTTCATTTGCTACAGTTAAGAAACGCCTTAAGGATCACAAGGCAGGCATCGGTAAGTGGAATCTTACTATTGACCAGGTTCGCGAACAACTGGAGCAGACAGTACAAGTACAAGAGGCAAGAACATCCTTGATTCCTTCTATTGATAATAATTTTGTACCCTTTGGTAACTTCAGGGACCTGAAGAAAATCCTAAAGACCAAGATATTCTATCCAATTTTCATTACTGGTCTTTCTGGTAATGGTAAAACGTTTGGTGTAGAGCAAGCAGCAGCACAACTTGAACGTGAGTTGATCAGAGTCAACATCACTGTTGAGACTGACGAGGATGACCTGATCGGTGGTTTCCGTCTGCAGGATGGCAACACTGTATGGCACAATGGTCCTGTCATTGAAGCACTTGAGCGTGGTTCAGTCTTGCTACTTGATGAGATTGACCTTGCATCTAACAAAATTCTGTGTCTGCAGTCCATCCTTGAAGGTAAGGGTGTCTTTCTTAAGAAGATCGGTCGCTACGTGCAACCTGCTCCAGGGTTTACTGTAGTTGCAACTGCAAACACTAAGGGAAAAGGTTCCGATGATGGCAGATTCGTTGGTACTAATGTTCTTAACGAGGCATTTCTTGAGCGTTTCCCCTTGACATTTGAGCAAGAGTATCCTACTGTTACTGTGGAGACTAAAATGCTCCAGAATTACTGCAGTGAATTGAACTGCTGTGATCAAGAGTTCATCACGAACCTTGTTAACTGGGCAGACATCATCCGTAAGACCTTCAATGAAGGCGGTGTTGATGAAGTAATCTCTACGCGGCGTCTCGTCCACATCATCCGTGCCTTTGCAATCTTCAGTGATCGCGTCAAGGCAATCAAGATGTGTCTCAACCGTTTTGATGAGGAAACAAAGCAATCTTTCATCGAATTGTATGATAAGATTGACGCTGATGTCGATGTAAACAATACCATTGAAGCATAATTATGAAGTACAATGAAGATGCAATCCTTAAAGACCTTAAAGATTACATCCTTGGAACCTACAAGCAACATTACTCTGCTGGTAATGACTCGTTTCAGACCTTAGATCTGATCGAGTCATGTGGTGACGCTGAAGCATTTTGTAGATCCAACATCCTTAAGTACGCATCACGTTACGACAGGAAAGGCACAGCAAAGATGGACATCACCAAGATTATGCATTATGCTGTACTATTGATGCACTTCTCTCAAAAAGACGTTAACACTGAACCCTATCCTCAATGAGCACTAAATTTTCCCCTACCACTTTCGACCTGCTGAAGAACTTCAGCAACATCAATAAGTCTATTGTCATCGAACCTGGTAACAAGATCAGTACGATCTCTATCAACAGGAATATTCTTGCTCGTGCAACAGTAGAAGAAGACTTTGATCATCAGATGGCATTCTATGATCTCTCTACTTTCCTGGGTGGTATCTCTCTGATTCAGGATCCTGAACTTGAGATTGACAATCAGAAGTGTCGCGTAT
>Ga0181412_1000245_pt1 | contig 23690 bp, 32 predicted proteins | sample 35SPOviralmetaG_FD_130113 | JGI IMG/M metagenome (GOLD analysis project Ga0181412, IMG submission 130113) | Marine viral communities from the oligotrophic San Pedro Time Series (SPOT) site, San Pedro Channel, CA, USA - 35 SPOT_SRF_2012-08-15 | ecosystem: Environmental > Aquatic > Marine > Strait... | reverse complement strand
GTTTCTTTATTCATCCATGAACGAATAACCTCTTCTGATTTGCCTGTCTTTGACATATATATAGAAACAAGCCTTTCCCCCATTTTATCCATAAGATCAGCAGCTTTGCGTAAATCACCAGATTCTCCAACCTCTCCACCCCATACATTGTGTATCATGTATAATGAGTTTTCACTCATTACAACCTCATCAGCAGCTAATGCAATTACACTAGCCATAGATGCAGCAATACCTTCTATACGAGCTGTAACTTTTTGTGGCATCCTATTTACAGCATCATAAATAGCTAAACCATCAATTACAGATCCTCCAGGAGAGTTAATTCTTAAAAGAACAGGTGTGTCATTAGGTATGGTTTTTATCTCTTCAATAAAAGATTTGGCATCTACTCCATACAAACCAATTTCATCATATATCATTACCTCTGCCTGTTTAGCTTCAGCAATATTTTTTATACTATACCAATTCATATTGCAATATAAACCATATAAATTAAAATAGTTTGGAAATTTCCTTCACAAATATTTGGAAATCAAAAATAAAGTTCGTTACATTGTATTCTAATCAAAACTAAAATTATGGAATTTACAAGCAAATTATCTGGAAATGCAGTATCTATTTATGGTAAAAAAATAGATTATAATCATGAAATACATGGTTCGTTTATTATAACATGGCAGTTTTATACTGAAATGAGAGAATGGGGAGTAAAAAGTTTAGGTGTTTATGCCACAGGTATAGTAGGAGATATTAAAATAACTAATTGGGAAACTGATAAAGAAGAATTTATTGAGTTTAATGATGAAGGATGGAATATAGATAATTATACTGATGATATAAAATTAGAAAACTCTATATGTCCACAAGACATGGAATTAGATTATGAAACAAAAACAATAACTATAAACTTTTAATTATGAATTACGATACTTATAAATTAAGCAACCCTATAGATGATGGTTTTTATACAGAAATGGTTTCTAGTTGTTGTGGTGCAGAAATGGGACAATCAGATACAAGTAATTGTTGTGATGCAAAGATGTGGGGTAACACAGATATATGTGGAGACTGCAAAGAACATGCTGAGACTTATGTGGTATGTGAAGAATGTGGCGAAGAATGTGATGAGATTGAATGTTATGAATATAAAGCATTAGAAAAAGAAAATTATGAAGAAATGAAGCGAGATGGTAATAAAGATGAATATTAACTTAAATAAAATAAATGTCAAAAATTAAGGAAAAACTATTATATAATCAAATTAAACATGAAAATGATTTTGCCAGATATTATTCTGATATGTATATGACAGCAGGATATATGGGAGCAGAAAAAGTGTTTGACAAATTATATAACGCAACAATAATTATTAATAAAACTAAAAAAATTACAAATGGAAGAAAATAACAAAACTCAAGAAACAAAAAAAGATCTTTTAAGAAGATTGTTTTTAGACAATAATCTTACAAAAGAAGATGTTTTTAAACACAAATTTTATACTATCATTACAAGGTCTGGTATTGATAAAATACAGGCAGTACAAGGTATTGAAATACAATATGAGATAGTAAATTTATCTGATGACCATAAACATTGTTTAATAAAAGCATTAGGTAAAAAAGGAGACAAGATTATACAAACTTTTGGAGAGTGTAGTCCACAAAACAATTCAAACGCATACCCTGTTTCTATGGCTGAAAAAAGAGCTATGAGTAGAATTGTTTTAAAATTAGCTGGTTTCTACGAATTAGGAATTTTTGGAGAAGATGAGAGTGATGACTTTAAACGAGCATGATTGGATAGATGAGGTTCTTGATGATCAATGTGAAATGTGGCAAATTGGTTTAATAGAAGGTTTATTGCAAACATCAGCAGCTAATTATTTATATCAAAATATTAATTTTAATGATTTAACATACCATGAAGCAGAGGAAATTATCAAAGAACTCTACGAGAACAACTGCCCTACAGATCCTAAAGAACAATTTAAACAGATGTGTAAACGAGGAGTCTTTAAATAATTTACAAAAAGTTAGGCAAATATATAGTATTATGAATAGGCATAGAAACATCATAATACCTATAAATAATAAAAATCATTTAATAAATTTAAATCATTATATAGATTACTTTAAAGCAATACCACTAGAATTTTATAGTGCCAGACCTATATTTTATTATAATAATTTTAAGTGGGATGCTTTAGGATTATTAGGAGAGAGAATACACAGATCAAATATTAGGAGTAAATATTTGCAATTATGTTTTGCTGAACTTAATATTAGTATAGCTAGAGTTTTAGATAATGAGGTAGAAATATATGCTAAATATAAAAACAATAAAAAAAGAATCATAGGTGCTTTGGAACATATTAATAGCAAATTAACAGAGCAACAATTAAACAGAATATTAACAAGAACTTTTAAATTAAGTGATGAAAGAAAAATTATTTATGAGCAGCCAGGAAGAAGCACTTACTAGAATAGTAGAAGAAATTTCTGGTATAAAAAGAATTGCATTAAGAAGTAAAATGCGTGAAAAAAGAATAGCCATACCTAGAAGTATATTAGGTTATATGCTACGAGATGATGTCGGCATTTCAGCTATGAGAGTTGGTAAATTAGTAGGCAGACATCATTCTAGTGTTTTAAAATATGTAAAAGACCATAAAGACAATTTAAGGTTTTATCCAGATTATAGAGATATGTACACACTAGTACAAGAAGAATTTGTAGGAAAGTTTAGAGGTAAAAATGTAGCAGAAATACAAAGGCAAATTACATCTTTACAAAAGCAATTAGATAGACTAATTGAAGGAGAAAGTTTAACATTAATTAATAATAAAAATCAAAAAAAATGACAGACAAACAGTATGTAAATGGTATTATCATCAAAGAAAAAACTTTTGATAATGGTGGATCACAGCTTAAAGTTAGCATAAAAGTAGATGATCTTATGGAACAACTAAATAAACTTAAAGATGATGGTTGGGTAAATTTAATTGTAGCCAGAAGAAAAGAACCTTCAGATGGTGGTATAACACATTATTCTTATGTAGATACCTGGAAACCAAAAAAATCTAGTGGAGGTTCTAAAAACACATTAGATAACAAAGATAACATGATGAATGGAGATGCAGATGATCTACCATTTTAATTAACCATAAATAAGGGGAGTAGGCAACTACTGCCAAATTAATAATAATATTAAATGTTTTTAGCTCCCCTTGTTTTTAAAACTTAAATATGTCAAATAAAGAAAAACCAAACTACTATGCAATACTACCTTCGGAAGTTAGGTATAGTGAAAAAATTAATCCTATGGAAAGATTATTGTATGCTGAAATAACTTGCCTAGTAAATTACAAAGGACATTGCTGGGCTACTAATGGTTATTTTGGTAGAATATTTGATAGGCATCCTAGTAGTATAAGCAGAAACTTAGCTAAACTTGCTTTACATAATTTTATAAAAATTAAACTTATAAAAAACAAAAACAATGTAGAGGAGAGAATAATAACTTTAGTAAATACCCCTCAACAAAATTGCGAACCCCCCCTTAACAAAAATGTTAAGTATAATAATAAAAAAGAAAAAGATATGTTATTTGAAGAGTTTTGGAATAATTATAATTTTAAAAAAAGCAGAAAATTATGTTATGCTAAATTTATGTCATTTAGCACAGCAATTTGCAGAAAATGTGTTACTGCTGCTAAAATATATTCAGACTCAATAACAGATGATACTTATAAAAAACATCCAGGCACTTGGCTAAATCAAGGTTGTTGGGATGATGAAATACAAGACAAAAATAAAAATGATTTTAAAGGCAGTAAATATGAAGGTTTTGTATTTTAAAATATGACATTTAAAGACTACGACATTACAATAAAAAGACCTACAGGACAAGTTAAAACAAAATGTCCTAAATGTTCACATGAACGTAAAAAGAAAAGCGATCCATGTCTATCTGTAAATATAGATGAAGGCATTTGGAATTGTCATAACTGTGGCTGGAATGGGAGTTTAAAAAAACAAAACAATTATATGCAAAAAGAATACACAATACCTTTAGATCATAAAATAAAAAATTATTCAGAAAATGTTATAGCATGGTTTAAAGATAGAGGTATATCTGAAAACACTATTAAAGACAATGGCATACATGAAGGCTTGGAATACATGCCACAGGTAAATAAAGAAGTTAAAACCATACAGTTTAAATATTTTAAAGACAGTAAATTAATTAATATAAAATTTAGAGATGCAGCTAAAAATTTTAAATTAGTAAAAGATGCTGAAAAAACTTTGTATGGTATAGATCATGTTTTGGGTAAAAAAACAATAATAATTGTAGAAGGAGAAATGGATAAATTAGCTTTTTATGAAGCAGGTCATAAAAATTGTGTTAGTGTTCCAACAGGTGCTGGTAATAATAAAATGGAATATTTAAAAGATTTACCAGAAGATTTAGAAAAAGTTTATTTAGCAGTAGATAATGATGAACCAGGCAAAAAATTACAAGAAGAATTAGCTAGAAGATTAGGTAGAGATATTTGTTTTAGAGTTAGTTATCCAGATAATTGTAAAGATATAAATGATGTATTAATTAATTATGATAAATTTGAAATAGATAGCTGTTTAAAAAAAGCATTAGCATATCCTTTAGATGGTGTTTTAAGTGTAGATGATTTTAATTTAGATATAGATAATTTATATGATAATGGTTTACAAAGGGGTAAAGTATTAGGGCATAGTAACTTTGATAATTTATTTAGTTTTGCTTCATCACAACTTACAGTAGTTACAGGTGTGCCTACTCATGGTAAAAGTAATTTTTTAGAATATATGGCTATGAAACTATCTGCTTTACATGGTTGGAAGTTTGGTGTTTTTAGTCCAGAGCATTATCCAATGCAATTACATTTTTCTGTCTTAGCTGAAAAATTAATAGGCAAAAGTTTTAGGAAAATTACTAGATATAATAGAATGACTAAAAATGAATTAAATCTTGCTAAACAATTTATAGCCAATCATTATCATTGGATTAGACCAGACAAAGATGTTTATACATTAGACAATATTTTATCTTCTGCAAAAGGTTTAATTAAAAGATATGGTATTAATGGTTTAATTATAGATCCTTACAATAAAGTATATGCTGATATTGGAAAGCAAAGTGAGACTAATTATATAAATCAATTTTTAACTAAACTTACTATGTTTAAGCAAAAGTATGATATACATATATTTTTAGTAGCACATCCTCGCAAAATGCAAAAGAAAGATAATGGCATGTACGAAGTTCCTAGTCTTTATGATGTAGCTGGTAGTGCAAACTTTTATAATCAAGTAGATAATGGCATAACAATATATAGAGACTTTAAAAATGAAGTTACTGATGTGCATGTACAAAAAGTAAAGTTTAGACATATTGGAGAATTAGGACAAGCACAATTTAGATATAATTTACAAAATGGCAGGTATAGTGAGGTTGGAGAAAACTTTGATGATAATTCTTATATCATGGAAAGACAAGAAAGTATGTTATAAATTTGATTTTATGAAAAATTTTTCGTTACATTGCTTATGCTTTTTACATCTATAATCCCACCTCTACTACTAATTACTTTCTGTATTATAGTAGGTTTGTTCTTAGGAATAGTGTTTATGCTAATATCTACATCTGATGAACTTAACACTTTACATGATGAGGTTGAAAGATACAGGCAGCAAAATGAAAAATTAGTAAAAAGATGGAAAGATAAATATGTTGATGATGGATCACATGAATATTAATGGGTAAACCTATATACAGAGTAATTGTTGATTTTGAATATAGGAATACTCCTAGAAGTAGTTATATTAAAACAAAAATAAAGCATGATACAATAGATACGTTTGCTTTGTCAAAAGATAAAAAAGAAATATACGATCACATTAAAACAAGACTTTTAAGAAAAATTAACAAAAAAGAACATGAGATTGACATTAAAATAACTAATGTTTTTATAAAAAGCCAACATGGAGAAACAAATTATTAAGCTGTATAAAATAAAAAAATTTAGGCTAGGAGATATATTAAAATATGATGATAATATATTAAATTATGGGGAGCATGATTATGATTGGAATACATTGGCAAGGCAGTTAGAAACAGATGGTTATGCACCAGAAAAATATAAAACTTATATAGAACTAGAAGATGTATCGCATGATCAAGGTTTTAAAGAAAATATAAATATACTAGATGGTAATCATAGAATAAGAATGATGCTAAAATTATTTGGAGAAGATTATATTTTTAAAGCAAAAGTTGAAGAAATTAATTTAGTTAATGGCAAAGACTTTAATAAGCCAAAAAAAGAAGACAAATCATGCCCACATTGTTATGAACCATTAAAAGGATGTGATTGTAAATTAGCAAAAGCAGAAGATGGATTTACTGTTCACAAAAAGTGTTTAGATGAATATAATATGTTTCGCAGAAAAGAAAAAGAAAAATTACTAAATGTATTAAAAGAAAAGTTTGAAAATGAACCACAGTAAATTTTATTACGATTTTGATAGAAATAAAGAAATGACAAAAAAAACAGAAGACAGAAAACAAATGCCTGTTTATACAGGAGTATTAAAATATTTTCCAGATGCAATGTTAGAGGTTTCTAAATGCAGCTATGCTGGACAAAAACAACACAATCCAGACAAACCATTGCATTGGGATAGAAATAAGAGTGGAGATGAGCTAGATGCCCTTACAAGGCATTTAATAGAAGCAGGTAGTATAGATACTGATGGCATAAGACATTCTGCTAAAGTAGCATGGAGAGCATTAGCTAATTTACAAAAAGAATTAGAAAATGAAATAGAAAAAAGAAAATGATTAGATTTATACTCTGGATTTTAAATAAACTACCTAAAAATAAACTAGAAGAAAATTTAAAACAATATGAAAAGAAATGAAGGAGAGTCTTTTGAAGACTATAAAATAAGAAGAAAAGAAGCAAAAGAAAAACAAAAAAGAAGATTAAAAGGAATGAATGTTTTTCCTGGAGATTGGGGTACATACAGAAAAGATATAGATGGTATTGTTGAAAGCAGATTAATGGATCTTATGCAAAAAATGAAAAACAAAAATGGAAAATAAATTATGTGCTTTATGCAATAAAGAATTTAAAGGATGTCCTTGCTATATAAAAATAGCAGATGATGGGAAAAGAGTTCATAACATTTGTGAAGAAAAATACAATGCAATTTTAAAATTAAAAAAAGAAGAAAGTGAGCAAGAGAAAAGGTAAAACTAATATAAAGTTAGATTATTTAGATCAAATAAATCAAATAGATAAAAGACTTAAAAAAACAAAAATAAAAAATAATGATGAAGAGAAATCTAAATTATTATCAAAAAGACAAGGTTTAACACAAAGATTAAAAACAAATAAATAATGAGTGATAAAGAAGAATTAGAAGAAAATGTTAGAGTTTTTATAGAATTAAAAGCACAAGGCAATGGTAAAGGTGGTCATTTTTTTAGAAACAATTTAGTAGAACACATAAACAAGCTAGAAGAAAATGGTAAAGAAAAAGTTGTCGGCATAGTTTATGATGAATCGTATCAAATAGAACTAGTAACACAGCCTGTAGATAATGATTAAATATCCTTTTCCTGGTATGGCAAAGCCTAGAATGACTAAAGCAGACACCTGGAAAAAAAGACCTATAGTTTTAAAATATTGGGAGTTTAAAGACAATATAAAAAATTGGTCATGGGATACAGGCTTTAAATTAGGCAATCAAATATATTGTGTGTTTCATATACCAATGCCTAAATCCTGGAGCAAAAAAAAGAAAATGCAAATGTTATATTGTGATCATCAACAAAGACCAGATATAGATAATTTATTAAAAGGTTTAATGGATGCTTTGCTTGAAGAAGACTCGCACATACATACTGTTTATGCTAGAAAAATATGGAGTGATGAAGGAGCAATAGATTTTTATGATTTAACTAATATAACTCTCGCTTAATATTATAATCTTTAGATATTTTATATCTTTGCTTATATATTATATTTCTGCATTGTTTTTCACAAATATCATGCTTTATAGATAGATCCATAAATGTGTGTCCAACATGTCCTTTATTAGCTACTAAAAATTTATCAAAATCTTTAAATAGCATATAATTTCTTAAAGTTTTAGGTGGTATTATACCATTTTCTACTAAATGATATACTACATCTTTAACTGTAAATTCATTACCCCATCTTTTGCAAGACTCTTCAAAAATTGTATCTCTAAATTCTTCTATAACTTTTAAGGTGTTTGCCATTTACCACCAACCTTTAGGACAACTAACATAAGGCTCATCTACCCTACATTTAGTTTTTAAAAAGCAACCACAAGCACCACATTTTTCTATACCTAGATTAAATGGATTTTTATAGTGTCCACATTGGTTTGATCTGCATGTTTTAATTCTTGATTTATATAATTCTGGACTAGCTAAGTTAATGCCTTTTCCAATTATAATTTGCCAAATTAATTTTACTACTGTTTTCATATTACAAAATTATTAATTATTAAGAAAATATTGATGCTCTGCTTTCAGAGATTTCAACAACTGATTGTGAGGTAGTTATGTCTGCTTCAGAAACAAATACTTGTTGGCTGTTTATAGCACCACTTATTAAATCTGCTACATCTTTAGATGACCAACCACCTGCAACATTATCCATTTGCGTTTTAGTTCCTGGTGTTATACCACCCATAGCAAATTTAGATCCATAACCATTGTGAGAGTTTATGTTAGATAGCATAGGCTTAAACATAGCTGTTGATCTTTTATTTATAACAGCTTCTCCACCTTCTAGCTCCACTACTCTACCACCAGCAGCAAACTTTTCTCCACCTTGTGCGTGTGATTTTCCTTGCACCATACCACCTGTAGCAAACTTTTCTAGTGTACCTTCTGATGTTAAACTAGGTGTTAATCCACCTTTAGCACCAACAAATTTTTGAGCAGAAATAGCAGCAATTTGTGCAGCTACTAAAGCAGACATAATTGGAGCACCAGCAATAGCAGCAATACCTAATTGACCAGAAACTTTAGTTATGGCTTGTGCACCATTTATAATTGCCATTATAATAGAGTTAGCTTTATCCATTACAAATTGTTTCTTTTTAATTTCTCTTAAATCAGCTTCTTTTTTCTCTTCAAGATGTCTCATTTTCATGTTATGTGCTTCTGTCATTCCTCTAGTGTCTTGACCAGCAGCTTCTGCAATTTCTAGTTTTTTGTCAAATTTAGATTGCTCATTATTTGTATCTACCCTAAAATCTTCTTCAATTTCTTGCATCTTTAATTCAAAACGATTATTTGCTAAATCCATAGCCATCTGTGCTATTTGGCTGTAAACCTCTTTTGTTTTAGCTAATCTTTCATCTTCTTGTTTATTTTTTTCATCAGTAAGTTTTTGATCTGATTGTTTTACTAATAAGTCATGTTTTTCTTGTGATATAGCTTCTGCCAATAACATTGCTTCAAAATGTGCTTTTTCATCATTATTTCTTTCTATAGCTAAGTCTAATCTTTTTTGTTGTTTAGCACCAAAATTAATTAATGAATCATCCATACCAGCTATTTCAACTTGTGTTGTATCATTTTGAACATCTTGTATTTCTTTTGCTTTATTAATCAAAATCATTTTTTTTCTGTTCTCAAATTCTTTTACAATTTCTTCTAATATTAGTTCATTAGTAGTTTGCTTTTCTACCTCTTCATCTAACATAGATTGAACTAAATTAAGATAATCTTCTTTATTTTTATTTTCTCCACTCATAAATTCTTCAAATTGTTCTGCATTTAAAGCCTTTAAAACTTGGTATTTGTTTTTATTTGCTTTTATATCTGCTTTTATTTGATCTATGTTGCCACTTTCTTGTAACTGATTGATACTGTTAATGTTAGCAACTATTAGTTGCTCTTCATTTTCGTATTTTAATCTATTGTTTTCAAATGATGCTTCATTGGTTTCAAGTTGTTTTTTAAATACATCATTAATTTGACTTATTTGAATTTTAGTTAATTCTTTTAATCTGTTTTTTGTTTTATTTAATCTGTTTGCTGATAATGCAGAGTTGTCAAAACTTTTGCCACTTTTTTCTAAAGTAGTATTTAAATTGGAAACAAATTTTCTAAACTCTGATATACTTACACTTATTTTACCTTGCTGATTTATAAACTCATTAAAAAACTTTTTACCTTGTTCGCTAGTATTTTCATACATTTTATTATAAAGGTCTTGAAATTTCTTAGTAGCTTCTTTATCTTTATTTTCTTTAATATTGTTTAGTTCTTCATTTGCAGCTAAAAGCTCTCTAGCTCTTTCTAAATCATCTAGTTTTACTTGTGCTAGTTTTTCAATTTCTACTTGTTCTTCAAATTTCATAGCCCTAAAATCTTCTAAAGCTGCTAAATTTATCATTCTTTCTTGCTGTCTAAATGTTTCATTTAATTTTAATTCTATACCTTGTTGTTTTGCTCTTTCAGTTATATCATCTTCAAAGTCTTGATTTTTTTGTTTTATAAAATCTCTTTGGTCTTGTATTTGTTTTTCAAATTCATCTTGTGTTTTAGTTCTTAAATCTTTTTGTGCTTCTACTCTTTTTGCTGCTACTACTCTTTCTTGTGAAACAATTTTTTGACCACCAACTATAATAATATTACCTTCTTCTTCTAAATTTGCTGCTTTTAACTCTAAACGATCTAACTCTATTACTTGTTCTCTATCTGCTGCTATTGCCTTCTTTTCTATTGCTATAATTTGTGCTTCGGCATCTTTTATAAGTTGTAGCTGTCCAGATGTTGCATTTACAATATCTCTTACTTTTTTTAATTCTTTTAATGATAATACTTCTAAATCAATAGCTCCTGTTAAATCTCCATAAGTAGCAATCATTTCTCTTAAAGCATCATGCCTTTCTTCAGAGAAAGTTCCTAAATCACGCAAAGCAGACATTTCTGCATTAAAACTTTCATTTAATCTATCAACTTGAAATTTTGCTTTTGCAGTAGATTCATCAAAACTACCCATCTTAGCTACAAGCTCTCCTAATAAAACAACTAATAAGCCAATACCAGAAGCAGCAATAGCAGTTTTTATACCACTTATAGCAATATTTAATAAAGTAACTCTGCCTGTGGTTGTAGTTACTGCTGAACGAACAACACGCATTAGTGTGCCAAATTTAACCATAGATGTTCCTGTAGCTAAAGTTACTAATCTCATAGCTGCTAATCTTGCAGTTAATAATGTAACTGCTCCAACTAATAATATTACAGTTCCTTTTGCACCATTAATAAATTTTTCACTTTGTGCTAATCCTTGTACCCATTTAGTTAAAGATGTAGTTGCAATTCTTAATGATAAATTAAATGTTTCTCCTATTGCTATACCTAAACCTTCTGTAGCAGATTTTAATAATGTAAAGTCTCCTTGCAAATTATCTAATCTAATAGCAGCCATTCTATTTATATCTCCTTCTGCTTTATTTAGCAAATCACTAGCTAAAGATAGTTTTTCAATATTTTCTAGTAATACAAGAAATGCAGGAGCAGATCTTTTGTCTAACAATTCAGTAGCATCTGTTAAATTAAATGTCTCCTCTTTCATACGTTCCATCTCAACAATAAGTTGTGGCAAACCTTGTACTGTTCCTTCTAAAGATTGATTTAATTTAGAGTTACTATCCCCTAATCTTATAAAAATATTTTTTAAGGCATTACCAGCAATAGATCCAGACAGACCTGCATCTGCTAATACCATTAACATAGCACTTGTTTCTTCTATTGTAAAACCAGCTTCTCTTGCAATAGGAGCTGCAAATTTCATAGACTGTGTAAATCTTTCTAAATTTAAAGCAGATCCTGTAAAAGATGCACCCATAACATTTGTAACTCTAGTAATTTGTGATGCTTCTAAACCAAAAGCTCTCATAGATGAACCAGCAATGGCTGCTGCTGAAGATAAACTTTCTCCTGTTGCTGATGCCAAGTCTAATGTAGCAGCTTGTGCAGCCAATATCTCCTCTGTAGAAAAACCTAAACGAGCAAATTCTTCTTGTAATTCTGCAACTTGTATTGCTGTAAAAACAGTAGTTCTACCCAACTCCTGTGCAGAAGATGCTAAATCTTTAAACTGTTCAGCAGTAGCTCCAGATATAGCTCTAACAGCAGCCATTTGTGATTCAAATTGTGCAAATGTAGTAAGCACACCCTTCAAGCCTTGTATTATACCTCTAAAAGCAAATGCAGCAACAATAGCTATACTTGCTGATTTAAAAATGGCAACCATTTTGTTACCAGATTTATTTAAATTATCTACAGAACCTTTTACCTTTTTTATAGAAGCATTACTTTTGTCAAACTTTTTAGAAACTTCTGTTAGCTTTCCTGTTGAAGCAGCATATTGTGTAGTTCCTTTTTTTAAAGCATCAATGTTTAGTTTTGCTGTTTCTAGCTCTCTATTTAATTGTCTTAGTTCCTGTAAATCTGCTTTAAATTTATATAGTGTAGTTTCTGTAGCCATTATTTATTCTTTTTTATTTGTGCATCTCTTAGTTCATCTGTTGTTTTCTTTTCTATTTTTTTATAGATGTTGTTTTGTTTTATTCTATATTCTTGTGGTTTAGTTAAATACAACTTGTCAATATCAGTTTCAGAATTTTCTATCATGTTACCATCATAATCTACTTCTCTTGTAACAGTATTTTTCTTTACTATTAAATCATGTATAGTACCATCTTCTTCTTCTACATAAATTTCTCCACCACCTATTTTAACTTCTCCTTGACTATTTATTGAAAAAGCTGTTCTTCTGTCATTTTCACTTGTACCAGCACCTACTTGAAAAACATCTGTAGAATTAGGATCGTTAAATGATCCTATTACTGTTTGGTTGTTATTAGCAACCACACCTCTACCTAAAGCAACTCCTGTGCCACTTGATCTATTTCCAGAATCGTTTTCTATAGTAACACCATTATCATTATTTTTTCTTATAGCAGTTTCTTCTTGTTCTATTCTTTTTTCAGAAAATTCTAACATTTCAGATCCAGAGTTGCGTGGTTTTGAAGCAAAATCTGGAGATTGTTTCCATTCTAAAAGTTCAACTTTAGTTAATTCTCTTTTATTAGGATTAAAATCAATAATTCTATTTACTGTCCAATATGTAGAAACATTGTCTATAGTAAAATGTATTAAATCTCTATAATCAAATTCTGCAATATCTACTGCACTTAAATTAATAAAAGCTGTTCTTAAAACAGAACCACCATTCATTTTCTCATAAGCAACTCTCCAATACTTTTCAAATAAACCAAAACTAGTATTACCTTCGCCATCATTATAATTATTCCATGATAGACAATAAGGATCTGACTCTATGCCTTTTTTCCAACCATCAATCCAATCCATATAAGGATAAGCAGTTAGCAAATGTGAGCTGCCTTGATCATCTTTAAACACATAAGGACTACACTCATTAACAGATATATTGCCAACAGGATTTGTACCATCTTGTCTAACACCATTTAATAAACTGTAATAGTTTACTATTTGCAATTTCATTTTAGGAAATGGATTGTATGGTGGTCTTTGTTTCTTGTTAATATGACCTCCAGATTGTGTCCAAATAACAGGCATTAAAGGATTCATTTTATTTACAGTAGGTTCAGACCAAGACATATCTCCCCAAACATATTCGTTGCTACTATTTTGATTAGGATTAGGCTGTAAACCATAATTATTAAATCTCCAAATAGGAGCAAATTTATTAGTAGCTATATCAACAGTTTCATTTCTAAATTTCTCATCATTTATTTCTATATGAGTTTTATATTCTCCCATACCATTACTTTCTCTCCAAGCATCTAAACCTGCAATTCCAACATCAGTAGATGTTCTTTTATAGCTAAAACGTACTTCTTTTGCTAACTCATCTACTATAAACTTATCATTCCATCTAGTGTGATCTAATTTTTCTGTCCAATCTTTTACATCTCCAGAACCAAAAAAATCATTGTATGGTTCAAAATAAACTATTTTGTTTTTACTGTCTGCTGTCCATTGTAAATTAAATAAATCAGTTATACCTGCTAAAAAATCTATTTGTTTTGTGTCGCAAGGCAAAAATTTATTTTTATTTACATCAATAGGAGGTGTGCCACCAGAAGGTATAGGATAAACAAGCATTTCCAATTCTTTTGCAGCAACCCAATATTTTGCTAAACCACCCATTAGTGTTTCGGCAACTATTTTAAAAGAAATTACATCTCCAGCACTACAACCTAATGATGGATATTGAGTGTAAAAGGGATGTTCTCCATGATCAGCAATACCTGGAGCTTGATTACCACCATTTGCAGTAAAACCATTACCTGTTCCATTATTTGTAACATAAACATCAACATAACCACCATTACAACCAGCACAAAAACTTACATCTATAATTCCTTTACACACCACCATATAATCTCCTGCAAATGGCACTACATAACCTTTGTTGCTTGAACCATAGGCTTTATTTGAAGGATTACCTGTCAAATGATTACCTAAATCTGATTGTACAATTAAAGATGGATACCAAGTCCTGTTATAACCATTAGGTGGTATATAACCACCAGATTTAAAATTACTCCAACCTAATATTTCATCTGCCCTATATCTTCCAGCATCTTCAGCTTTTGCATAATGATCTCCATCTTCTCCAAAAAAATTATTATTTAATTCGTAATCTTCTCCACTACCAAAAGGATGACATAACAAATTAAATGTTGTAGTATTCATAAACTTGCTTTCTACAGTATAACCTATGCTTTTAAAAATTGCTAATACTATGCTTTTTGTAAAAACTACAGGATGAAAGTCTTTTGTAGTATGATGATATACTCCAGCATTAGCATAACCAGCATCATTTAAGTGTTTAGAGTACCAATCTCCATAATTAGCTAATCCCCAAAACCAACCTTGTGGTTGCTCTGGTAAAGTAAAGCCTGTAATTGGCTCTACTACTCCACCATAAGGTTTAGATAGATACCATGAAACTAATACATTAAGATAATCTCTTTTTGGCTGTGTGGTTTCATTTAAAATTAAATCACATAGTTTTGTGTCTGCAATTTCTTGCGACCAATCTATAGTATCCTGTAAAATATGGCATTTATAAAAACCACCTTTGCCTGTATTCCCTTCTTCAATTCTCATTAATCCTTCAAACACTATAATGCCATTACTTTTAATTCTTCCTCTTTCCCAGCCTATATTTTGTCTTTCTGCATTAACACTTAGCATTGGATCAATAATTTCATTATTATGTGGACTAGCTGGTATCATAAATGTTTTAGAATAACCAGATGATCTTTTAGAAATATCGCTTATATCCCCTACTGAAAAATTAAGTGCTAAAGGGACTTTTTCAGAGTCTAAAACATCTAAAAAATTCCATTCGTATGTATTTACATCATAACTAAATGTGCTTCCCATTATAGGGGTAGTAACTATAGCTGTGTCTGGTTCTGCTTTTCTTAATTCTACTTTATTTAAAACTATTTGTGCAGGTACATTTTCATCAATAGATTTAGCATTAAATAATGTTAATTGTGCATCCATCATATCTATAAATGCTTGATCATCTATATAATGTGCGTTTTCCATTCCTGTATTAGATAAAGTGAAACCACCATTGTTGTGTTTACCCCTGTATCTATCGCTAAATGGCAAGGCAGCCAAACAAAAAGTATATACACCAGCTTGTGTTATTTTATTATTTCCTGTTAGAAAACTAGTGTGCAATGGATTTTCTGGTGTGCCTTCAAATATTTCTATTTCTGCATTATTTAAAGATGCTACATCTATTTTTAACTCCCAAACATCATGATCTCTATTTGGACTTTGGCTAGGATCGTTATAACTACTAGCATTATATATTGCTTCTCTCCAATATGAATTTCTGACACCAAAATAACCTGTGTTAGTGTAAACTTCATTTTGTACTAAATTTTGTTGGTTACCACTAAACATTTTGTCATTTGTATAGGACATTCCAACACTTCTTCTTCTACTATTCCAAGTTATTTGCGAACCAGAACTATCCCATAAGCCAGAATGTACATAAGCCGAAACATACCAATCTAAATTACCTTGATAACCATTTAATGTTTGATTATTGTACCAATTTGCATTTAATTGTGCATAATCAGAAATATGATCTCCACCATTACCTTTACATATTAAATAAGTACCATAAGAATCTACTACATCAAAACATAAAGTAACTTCATTTGCATTTTCATCAACAGATTTTATATATAATGATCTTCCTTGCACATTGTAGTTCCCATTACCTGGTTCTGACAAACCTAAACCATTATTTGGTCTAAAATGTTTTCCATTAAAAGTATCTGGCTCTTGTCTATAAAAAGACACATTGTACATGTCAATTAATAACAATTTGCTATCGTTTAATGGCTGATATTCAATACCACCATTTAAATCTACTTGAATTTGTGTTTGTGAGCAACCAGAAGATAACGAACCAATACCAAACCAATAACCTACATAACTACCACTATAACCAACTACCCTTACATCTGGATTGTCATCAGTAGGATTATACATTTGATCTGGTTGTGTTGTTGGTTTACATCCGTTATAAACTCTAGTTCTGTCTTCTCCTATTTGGACATTATTACTAACAGTTTTTACACCAGAAACTTCTCCTATCTCTAATATTGTGCTATATGCTAAATTACTTTCTGACATTATCCTTTTGGTTGTGTTTTTTGTTCAGAGTAATTATATTCAAACTCTAAAAAATATAAATTGTTTTCTGTAGAATATAAATCCCATGATCCTGGCACTATGTTAATTGGTGTCAATCTTTGCTCTCCCCATAAGCCATTGTTTTGACTATGTAACATTTTTTGTTGCACCCAAACTTTAGGACTAGCATATAATTCTGCTAAAAACATAGCTCTTTCTTTACCTAAAGGTTGTGAAAAAACTTTTACAGTATCTACTCTGTTTGTAATAAGTTTGGTAGTTGTGTGATGTTCTCTTAACATATTATATTGTTGTTTATCATATCTTTCATCTGATACTGAAACACTTTCTTCTACTGTACCATAACATGAGAACCAATCAAAGCCACCTAAACTATTTTGGAATATAAATTTAGTTCTTTTTCTTTTATCTTCACAAATTTCTGCACCATCACTATATGTTATAGTACGATACAATACTTTATTTATCCCTGTGTTGTAATTATGTTTTCTCCACCAATTTGTTGGGAAAAATCCAGATGGGCTATTACCAGAAATCATACAAATTCGTATTTTTTTACATATTAAATTACCACCTGCATCTACAACACTATAATATGGATTACCTGTTGCAAAAGAAACATAAGCACTAAAAGCAATAGGATGAACAGGTATTCGTTCTTTTCTACTAAAATTATCATTAAGTTTTATTATATCTGCTCCTGTTACATTAACACCATCATTATATCTTATAACAATCATGTGCAATAATAAATTATCTTTATTCTTATTCCAATATGTGTACAAACTATCACAAGGATAATCTTTCATATCTACCATAAAACCATTTTGTACAACATAGTTGCTCATGTTAGGCATTTTTGTTAAAGGCAACATTGAACCTGGATTAGATGCTGTTCCATTATCTCCTAAAACATATCTGTCTAGCCATAAATTATTGTTATTTTGATCTGTAGCAATATCATTAGATAAATTTGCTGGTGTAGCTATAAAAACATTACTATCAACAGTTGTGTCATAATCATCATAACTTACTCCTTCATTTGATGTGTATCTTACAGCCCATATTTTTAAATAAAATCTTGCTGTTTCAAAATGACCTGGTAATTGAAAAGCACCAAAACTTGCAATAGGACAAATTGCTATACCAACATAATGTCTAACAAATTCCATAACATTAAAAGCATAAACACCAGGAAAACCACCAGCATTACTGCTTTGCTGATAGCCATTAGCTAAAACTCCTGTAGATACAAAATTATTTGTTCCATAGTTTTGTTCTATGTAAAGTTCTCCTCTTAAATATGTAACATCTGCATCTGGTAAATAACCCCAAATTTCTATAGGTCTGTATGAGCTTAAAAATGTTCTGTTAGTGTTTTTTATAAATGTAATTGTACTAGGCATAATTATATTGTTCTGTTTAAAATTCTATGAGCATCTTTAGCTATAGCAATTCCTATGTTATTGTGTAGATACTCTACTAATTCTTTATCTATGTCGTTTTTTATTTCTTTGATCCATCCTGGTGCTTTTGGTGCACCTTCATATATCCCTGTTGATGCTATGCCTTTTTGCGTTCTTGCTATTTTAAATGCAGTTTTTAAACCTTGCCTTATGTCTCCATTATGAAACTTTTTTGCAGCCCATTTTGCTAATTCTGTTATGTATTCATTTTTCCCAGCTTTTGTACCAGGAGTATATGGCACTTTTAAGGCATTAAAGCCATCATCTAGTATCTTACCATACTTATGTGGAGATGTTACAACTAAAGTCATTCTACCACCTCCTGTACCAACAAATTCAGACTTCAAGCTCTGTGATAGCTGATGAGTTGTGCTCATTCGCTTAGAATTACCAGGTCTAATTATTTTAAGCTGATTTCTTATTTTTTTTTCAGCTACATGACCAGCTTTTTTTAATGTTGTTTCAATTCTGCTTATTGCTCCCATTAGCTTTCTGCGTTTTCACATTCACTTTGACAACTAGCTAAAGAAGAATAAGTACCTGTACCATCTCCAGGATCAACACAAACACCTCTTACACAATTAAATGTTTCTGGTGTAGTAGCAGGTGGAAAGTTGTTGCAATCAAAATTAACACAATCAAAAAACACAGAAATAGTAAATGAGCAAGAAACAGAAACTAAATTATCGTTATGAGTTCCTTTTTCTCTAAAAAACTGAACAGATTGATTGTCTAAAAGATCTTGACAGTTACTTCCTGCTCCAACACATCCTAAAAACTTTAATATCCTAGCTTCTAATGCTGTCATAATAACATGAACATTGTCTAATATCTCTACTCCTGTTGCATTACTCTTTGATGTAGGTCTAAATGCTGTAACAACACAAGAAAACTCTTGCACACCAGATGTTATGTCTGTCATTCTGGATGAAGGATATTCAAAATTTAAAAGATCATATTTTATGTTGTGATCAAAATTTATGTGTGGCAGTTTACCAAACTTAAATGTATTAAAACCAGCACTTGTTGCACAGGTATTAAAATTGTTTACTAATTTTGTTAATGTTGTAGCCATTATTTGTTTTCTTTATTATGCAAATCATTAAGTGTTTTTTCATAAGTACCACAAGCACTTTTCCATGATAAATATGTTAAAACATCATACAAATTAGCTAATTGAGCACTTATTAGTGGTGTTTCGTTTGGCATGTTAAATATACCATCTTTTGCAACACCATAAAGCGAGTTCAACCAACCATAACCATCTATTGTTGCTTTTGCAGCCCTTCTTGCTTTAGCATCTCCTCCATCTCCTGTGAGATTAGGGAACGTATCATTAACTTTTGCTCTAACTTGGTCAAAAAAAAAGCGACATCCCAAATAGTTGCCATATCTAAGTCTTCAAACAATCTAGCTCGTTTGTCAATAATTGCATCATCTAATTTCTCCTCTTCTCCTTCTTTTTTACAAAGTATTGCTATTTGTCTAGGCAAAATACCTAAATTACCTTCTTTTAGCATATTACTTTGTATTTCTAGCTGTTCTGCTTCTATATATCTACCAAAAGATGATTTTTTCATAAATTCTTTTGGTAAATAATATTTTTCTCCATCTAATTCAAACTTTTCTATATGTACAGGATTATAAGTTTCATTTAAAAAACATAAATGATTCATAACATCATTTGCAGTATCAAGGTTTATCATACTAATTTCTTCTTCTGTTAATCCTGTCCAATAACATAAAATTTTAGTATTATCTTCAAGATCCATTAGTGCATTGTCTAATTCTGCTGCTTTATCTGCATCATCTTCTGCTCTAGGCATAAAACCTTTGACAAGTTCAGAAAAACCTTTAAATTTTTTAAAATTTACATCATACCATGTATCTGGCAATGTTATATTCTTTTCGTTTAATATAAAATCCATTTTAGTTTAAATTAATTCTACCATGAGTTGTTAAATTAGGATCTATAATTAAAGCTAACTCTAAATTGTCTAAAAAATCCTGTATCAAAGATATAACTTTTTTTTCATTAATTATTGCACTCTCTTTATCTTGCATAGCAGCAAAATAACCTTTAGTAGCCCAATAAACATTGTTTCCTAAAGAACTATACCAATTTTTATATTCTACACCACCTTTTACAGCTTCAGCTCCTAGTTTATTATGATAAACAATAAAATCTTCCATTATATCTGTAAAGCCAACAAAATCTTCTTCATAATATGTAGCATTGTCTATTATTTCATGCAGATCATACAAAAAGTTAATTACAACATCACTATGTCTCTTATTTAAACAAAATATTTCAACATATTCACTCATGCGACAATATAACAAAAAACCTATGGAACTTTATGGAACAAAAAGTTAGTTTTTTTATCTCCAGGCTACAATTCCCATATTATTTTTAAACATATACCTCATTCTCATCATAAGGGCATCAGCATAATCTGGAGAATGACCTAATGTAGCTTTCATTTCTTTTTTTGATAAAATTGCAAGTTTACCATCCATATCCATGTTTTTTCTTCTAATAACTTCCAACTCCTCTATAATTTTGTTTCTTAGATCAGTATCATTACATTTTATCCAAATATTAGCAGCATTTACCTGTTCAGCCAACTTATAATAGCATTGTGTCTTTAAATTTTTATAATTCTCATTATTTAAACTTTTTGAATTATTTACAAAAGGCTGCACTCCTTTCATGTAATGAGACAAATATTGACCTACTCCATCACTATCAATAATGATGTTTTTTTGTGGTATTTTGTGCTTTTCAGCTAGGTTTCTTATGATTTTCTCTACATTATCAGCAGATGTCTTGTCTTTTGTTACTATTTCTTCTACTACCATGCCATGCCACACGCAAATAACCAATTTATCGCTCCCTAGTAATGCAATATCGCAAGAAAGATACCTTTTATCATCTTCAGACTTAACAAATGAGTTAGTAAACACATTTAACACAGCTTCATAGTCAAAAAGCCTGTCTTCTCCAGAATCGTACTCCCAATTACCATGTAAAAGTCTTTCTCTTGAAACAGGATCAAGTTTTCTAAGTTGTTCTTCGTAAAATTCAGAAATATGTGGATTATCTACTAATTTAGCCTGTACAAACTTTTTGTGATCTGGCAAAGTGTCATCTCTGTTTTGTTTATAGAAATCATATACCCAATTTTTACTAGGATTACAAGACATAAGCACTTTTGGTCTTAACTTATAATCTGCAAGTCTAAATCTTATCCTAGAAGCTACAACATTCTTTGCTTTTTCTGTACATTGGTTTACCTCATCAATAAAAGCTCCAGAAATCTCTAATGATCCTAATGAATCAAAATTTGGATCGGCTGGATATTGAAAAAGGTCTTTTAATATAATTGTACTACCATTAATAAATTCAATAACATTACTTTGTGCATTAAACTTGTAGCTTTCTCCTTTTTTTACTCCCCAATCAGAACAAACCATAAAAAACGAATTTAATGTTGTTTCTTTTAATGTTTTTAGGGTAGCCCTCCCCATCAGCCACCTTGTACCAGGATACCTTAGACAAGAATACAACAGCCATGCTGCTCCAAAATATGATTTACCTCCACCAGCACTACCTCCAAATAAAATTTCAGAGGTGGTGTTGTCATGCAGATACTCCCAAGCTAAATGTTGTTTTGGTGTTGGATTAAAATTTATTTCCAATTTTTATACAACTTTCTTAATGGCTGCACTACTAATTTTGATAAAATCAAATATGCCAATACTAATGGTGCAAGTGTGCAAACAGCTAATATTGCAAAACTATATTCTAGTATTGTAGCATCTTTAACTACTGAATCAAATTCTTTTTTTATTTTCATATTATAATATATTTATTCTTTCTGAACTAATAGAACTCACATCATCTGGCAAATTTGCTGGAATCCATGTGTTTTTAATGTAGTTGGTAAAACTACTAATTGTTAAACCATTATGATGTGTTTGTGCACCAAACTCATATTCCAAATCTGGAAATAAATTAGTTGCAACAGCCATGTTTGCTATGTTAGCCAAAGTAACTGTTCCTGTAGGTGGTTGCGTATAAGCAGCAGTATGTCTATTCATCTCGCTGTGCGACACAGCTTGATCATAAAAACTATCAGCTCCTTCAGCTACAGTTATATGACCAGATATTTTTTTTAACTCTCCCAAAGATAAAGCATGGTGTATTGTTATATCATTAGCAGTACCAGATGTAGAGTCTTCAAATAAATTTATATGTAATGAATAAACAGCACCTTGTAAAAACTCTGTCTTTACACTACCAGATGGTTTATCTATTACCTGTTCTTCTTTTGTAACTAGTTTTGCACTTTTTTTGTCTGCACTTAATTCTTTTAATTGTCTTGCCTTTTTAATCTTGCTTTCTCCCCTAGAAACCACTTTTCTCTCATGGTGTCCTGTAGAGCTATCAAGTTTTTTTGCTGTTATTGTTATTGCCATTTTTATTCTTTTTTATTCCAAACTATGTTAATTATTTTTATTATGTTAGCACTTTAAAGTTAGTATATAACTATTTATAATTGTAACTCTTTAACAATAGTTAATTAATAATGTCTTTATCTATTGTTTAAGCGATTGTCAAGGGGATATTATGCTTTGTCGGAAGGAGTTTGGTAGTTAAACACAAAACTCTCTCCTCCACTAGTAACATCTACTCTATCTACAACAATACCCTTCATCTTTGCAACATCTTGCAACAACAATCTGCACAAATTCAAATCTCCAGACTTATAAGATTGTCTATATAAATCCTGCAACATAATTGCATGTTTATCTATCTCATATTCTCTCTCCTCACTAAACTGATCTGAAAAACTCTCCAAAGCCTTTTTATAATATATACTTGCCTGTCTTCTCTTAATTCCCCAATGAGCTTCACAATACTCCATTATATCAGTATATCTTATTCCTCTCAAAATTAATTTTACAACTTCTGTAGTTCTTTTATAGCTTACTAATGATGTAGCTTTTCCATTGCTTTTATTAATGTTTAAATCATTTAAATCATACTTTGCAACAACACTCTTTATAGTCTCTACATCTTCCTTTTTTTTAGCTTCTTTTTTGCTTCTATTTTCATCTCTTTGCATGTCCCTTCTATTCATTTCCACACTTTTTATCGTTTACATTTTATATGTACAATAATAACAAAAAATATTTAATAAAATTTGGAACAAAAATACATATTGTGCACCAGGTGCATAAAAACTTCAAATTTGAAAAATCTAGTGTGAATATTGGACTACCTAATAACCAGATTTTCAATACGCAAATCAGCTTTTATTATTATCCAGATTAAGCAACAAACAAACATTTTTTTTTATTTGATCGGCTTTTTTT
>Ga0181412_1000243_pt1 | contig 23691 bp, 15 predicted proteins | sample 35SPOviralmetaG_FD_130113 | JGI IMG/M metagenome (GOLD analysis project Ga0181412, IMG submission 130113) | Marine viral communities from the oligotrophic San Pedro Time Series (SPOT) site, San Pedro Channel, CA, USA - 35 SPOT_SRF_2012-08-15 | ecosystem: Environmental > Aquatic > Marine > Strait... | reverse complement strand
GAGAACGCAACCACACCTATTGCTAATGGTGTTACTGGTGAAGAAGCTCCAACGATCACTACGCTGAACAAAGCAGCAGAGATGATCAAGAAAGCGATCACTAACCAACTCTATGAGAAGGATCTAACGATCACTGCTGATAATGCACCTGGATCTGTATATGGTCAGGTATCTAAGGATTACACGCCACATGGTGCAACTTATGATGCAGCATCTGGTGAAATGGTTCTGAGTATTGCTAATCATGGTTTAAGCAATGGTGATTATGTTAAGTGTGCAGATAATTCTCTCACATTTACTTGTACCTCTGATGGTAATGTTTCTAACGAGACATATCCACGTACATCTGATCCTGCATCTGGACAGTATCTTGAGATCATTACATCTACAACTGATACAATTACAATCAACGTTGGTGCATCTCCTGTAGGTCAGCAATATGCACACACATTTGTAAGTGCTGCAACTAATGCTATCAACTTTGCTGGTAACACTGCTAACCAATTAATTACTGCTCAGGCAGCACTTTGCTCTGATGTTCAGTCTGCAGTTGATTCTTTAACCAGCATTGCTACCACAATCATTGCTAATGGTAACCTCAGCACCATGCCTATTGAGGTTAACTATGGCACAGGAATGGGTCCTGGTGAGATGAAGTGTGCTCGTGATATTGGCTACTTTATTGATGCTATCTCTGTTGACATGTTCTGTGAAGGTAACAGACATACTAAAGAGTTCACAAGACAATACTTTACTAATGCCACTACACCTTTAAGCAACGGTCTTGTGGGTGAAGAAGCAGAAAGCGTTACTGCTTTCAGCACTGCTGTCAATGTAATGAAGCAGGCAATTACCAACCAACTATACTATAAGGATCTAACTGTAACTCCTGGTCCTGCATCTTATGGTGGAGGCGGTGGTAATATTGATAATAATAATACTAGTGCATGTGCTGATGTACAAGCAGCACTTGATACTCTCGGAACTATTGCTACTGACGCAATTACTGCTGGTAACATCACTGGTGGCATTTGGAATGCTGCAGATAATGTAGGTACATTCATCACTGGTGAAGCTAAGTGTCGTAGAGACCTTGGTATTGTTGTTGATGCTGTTGCACAAGATCTCTGGTTCGGTGGTAACGAGTTCACTATCGCTTCAACTAAGGAATACTTTAAGAATAATCAGTTGATTGCTAATGGTGTTGATGCTGAAGTTGGACCTTCTATCACTGCATTCAAGCGTGCTGAAGATCTAATGCAGCGTGCATTAAATAACGTTTACTATGATCGTGATCTTAACATTACACTAGATCAGATTGGTGATCCTCCAATCGTAGGAGATATTGAGTGTGATGCACATGACATGGTTACTGATAACCTAAACTTCATTGCAGAAGAAGCATATCTTCGTATGCTTGCTGCATATCCTGCCTACACACCACAGGCAGATAACACTGCACAAGATTGTAAAGATGACGTTGTTAGTGTCCTCAAAGAAGTCATGTGGGACGTTAAGTTTGGTGGTAACTACAAGACTTACGATTCTGCTAAGATCTATGTCACTAACTATGACTACAGAGATGGTACTACTGTAGAAACATTTATTGATGCTGAGCGTGATGAAGCTGCTAAGGTAATGACCGAGGCAAAGAACATCGCGATGCAAGTTATCAAGAACGAGACTGTATCTGTAACTGCGGGTAATACTTTAACACAAAAGATTGATACTACAATTGTTGATGACTGGGATGCAGATGAACTACTACCACGTTGTGGTTCTGCTGTTGGTGCTGTTGACACTCTCATGGGTATCATCATTCAAGCAATCGGAAATGACGGTGGTGTAGGTAATCTTGATGGTGTAGTTAGAACTACTCTTGATGGTCCTGATCCTGCATGGAACAAGGCACTCAGTATTCTCAGCACAACTGCTACATCTATCACAATCAACACTGGTGCTTCCGCATCTGGTGATCAATATCCACACACCTTTATTGCTGCTATAGCTGGTGCGGTTGTATCTGGTGGAGACTATCCACATACATTTGTAAGTGCTGCTGCTAACTCTGTCAATGTATTGAATGGTGGTCAACTAACACCAACCAATGCCACTTATAATGCTGTAACTGGTGACATGGTTCTGTACTTCGGTACTGCACATGGTGTAACAACTTCTAATCAAGTTTCTCTGGATGATAATTCCTTTACATTCTCCTGTGAGATGGGAAGAACTCCAACTACTAAGACATATCCTCGTGTTGGATCTGACCCTATTGCTGGTCAGCAAATTGCAGTTACTGCTGCAACTGTTTACAGCTTCACTATTAATGTTGGCACATCACCTCTAGTAGAATGGAACGTATCTAATGCAGTGTATGATCCTGCAACTGGATCTACTGCTCTAACAATTGGTAACCATAGTCTACCAGTTGGAACCAGCATCAAACTCAAGGAAGAATCTATTATCTTTAAGTGTACTAAAGATAAGAATGTTACTACCCATGCTTATCCAAGATCTGCTGGCAGGTATCAACCAACTGCATATGCAGATGGTAACTGTTCTGATGTTCTTGCAACTGTTAACGCACTGATTGACATCACATGTAACGCTCTTAACGATGGTAACCTCAACAACTTACCACCTCTAAACAATGGTGAGTGGGATTGTGCAAACGTCAGATCTTCTATTGAAAACTTATTTGATATCCTCACTGATGCAATCAGTGGTGGTACACTTACTGGTCTACCTATCCTTAACAAAGGTGACTTCACAATCAACAATGAAGCATCTAAGTGCTTCCGTGATGTTACTTACATTGTTGATGCTATCGTTAATGATCTTAGACTTGGTGGCAACATCAACAGCATCCAAGCAGGTGAAGCATATTATGTTGGTAACAGCCTAGAGTATATTGACGGTGAGAAAACCGAGACTCTAGATGCATGGAACTATGTCGGACAGATGGCAACTGCTGCCATGAGAAACTTTGATGTTCTTGCATTCAACTGCTCTACATCTGCTGGTTCTTCAATTATTGATGTTAACGATACTCGTGGCATTCTAATTGGTATGAATGTTACTGAGTATGATAACCCAAGAGGTCAGACAGATCCTGCAAACCCTGCATTTGTCAATGGTCTACTACAAGACAATGCTACTGCAATTTACACTAATATTCCTGAAGGTACATACGTTAAGCGTATTGTTAGCAATACTCAGGTAGAGATTGGTGTTAATGGTTCTAGGCTAAATGAGGGCAACACTGTAAATGCTCTACAGACAAGTAGTACAACTGATTTATACTTTGTATATGGAAGTGGTATCTGGGCAGATACACAACCAACAACTGTAACTGTAGGTCCTGAAGTAGATGGTCCTGATGTTATTCAAGATACTCTAACTTCCACAACTTACAGAGAGTGTTCTGGTACTGCTGATGCTATTGAAACTCTTGTCGGTAACATCACCACCATTATTAACAGTGGTCTTGGAAATGTTACCAGACAAGAGCAGACAGTTAATACTGCACTTCTAGCATCCAGAGCTACTGTATTCACCATTGACATTGGTGGCAATCCATCTGACCCACATAAGTTTGAGACTGGAACTCCAGTAAGACTTGTACCACGTCCTCGTTTTGATACTGTAACTGGTAAATATGTTGACGTTGATAAGCGTCTTGTTAGACTACCTAACGGATTTGATACTAATAGAACATACTATGTTATTGCTCCTGGTAGAGTAACACAACCAGAGAACTACGGTGCTACCACATTCTTTGATGGTAATGATCAAACAAAACTAATGCTTGCAACTTCCAAGGAAAATGCAGCTGCAGGTATCTACATCTATGCTTCTGAGACTGATAGCATTGATGCTGATGTTGAAATTGATATCTATCAGTTTGTTCTAGATGATAAGTATGATCTACACAACTACAGATCTGTACTTAGCACCTCTGTTGTTGCTGGTATTGAAACTGATGTATCACACATTTTTGATAAACCATCTTCCTCGCTATCTTCTTTAGAAGCACAGAAGGTATTCATTAGAGCAATTGAGGGTGGTCAACTACCACTAGTGTCTACTGCATATGCAAACGATGCTCAGGTTGCCGTTACCGATACTAATGATGCTAACGTTGGTAGAATTAATCCAAACATTGAATTCTTTGTAAGATATCAGAACAATAAGACTTTCACAATCCACAAGTCTTATTCAAATGCAATCAGCGGTGCTGATCCAATCACATTTGCAGCGGGACAAGCTGGTCTAATCTTTGATGTATTTGCGAACAAGCGTCGTTCTCCAATGCGCTTTGATCCTGGATTTACTGATGCTACTACCACAACTGGTAAGTGGTTCATTCAATGTAAGGATGAAGTTACTGGACAACCAGATAGCATCAAGAAGAACAACATCTTCTGGAGAATTAGCGAGACCGATTACAATGACAGACAAAGATCCACTGACATGTGGTATCAGCGTTTAGATGATAATCGCGATAAAGATGAAAGAACATACAAGATTCGTATGGTCATTCCTAAGTATCTTGAGAACGCAAGAGATCCTATCAATGGATTTGTTCTTAAGACTAGAACTGACGATACTCGTAAGTTAGTACCTCAAAAGATTCTACTCAAGCCTGTTGTTGGTACAGTATATGGTGCTCGTTTTGAGAACCCAGTACAAGCAGGTGAGAGAATTGGTTACTCCAGTTCTGACTTTACTTCTAATAACCTCAATCTTGAGGCACAATATGATCCATATAAGAAGGATCAAACTGGTTCTGGTATTGAGTACAGAGCATTTGCAAGATTTACTTCTGGTGTACAAGCAACCATCCAATCTGGTCGTTATGTAACAGATAATCTTGATTCTTCCATCCAATATCTAGAACTAACTGTTAATGATCACACTATTGACACCAGAAACTTCCCTGGTCTAAGAAATGAGATTTTAACAACTATTAAGATCAGTGCTCCTCAGGGTGGTAACTTTGAAGTCAGTAAGACTGAAAATCTAGCAAATTCTGCAAACGCAGTAAGCTTCGCTGGTAATTCTTCTGGTCTTGCTAACATTCATGCATACTACAATGTTGGTGGAGATCACTATCTAATTGTTAAGAACATCCGTGGTGGTGATCTAGAGTATAGTGAGTTCACTAACACTAGATTTACTCAGGGTAATGTCTTTGCGGATATGCTTCAGGATCAGGATATGGGCAAATCCCTACCTCTGAAGACCCAAATTGCAAAAAATAATCCCCAGTTTTTCTACAAGCAAAACGGCGCTAATGTTTATACTATCACTCCAGGTGATCGTATTCAAGATGATGCTGGTGTTGAATACTTTGTTGATAGTGTTGAGGATGCAGGTGTTATTGAAGATACCTTCTATGTCTTTGGTTATGAAACACTCCAACGTAGAATTGCAGGTCAGCAAGATGGTATCTACTATCTAACTGCACTTCGTGGTAATATCTCGCCATTCCCAACTGGTGCTGGTGTATCAGAAAACTTCAAGAAGTATAAGTTCTCTCAACCAGTTAGCAAACTATATCCTCTGAATTATAGAAATGATCCTCTTTGGTTTAAGAACTCTGGTACAACTCAGGCAGAAAAAGATTACTATGCTGCACTAATTGACCCACCAGCTGCATTCTCTGCTGCTGATAACTATGTTCATGGTTTAGTTTCTGTTAATGACTTCAAGAACTCTGTAACAAGAGAACTTGTAGAAGATCTAGTAAACCAACCTGCATTTATCACTAACACATATAGTGGTGTAAATGCAATTCAAGCACAAAATGGTAATGCAACTTCTGGTTCTGAAGATCGCTTGATTCCTATTGCTGGTAATAGCACTGTTCTTACAGATCAACGTTACTATGTTGAACTTAGAAGACCTTCTATTGCTCGTGCAGGTAACCACACGTTTGAGTATCTTGGATTCGGTCCTGGTAACTACTCCACTGGTCTCCCAGCACGTCAGGAAGTAGTCTTAACACCTGAAGAGGACTTCTACGCACAAAGTAAGAAACAAGACGCTGGTATCGTCTTCTACACGGGTATCAACTCACAAGGTGATTTGTATATCGGTAACAGAAGAATTAATGCCATTACTGGTGAAGAAACTTTCATTGATGCTGCTACACTAGCAGATGATGGAGACGAAGATGATACTATTGGCGGTCTCGTTACTACGTTTGACACTCCTGTAACCTTTAACCAGAACATCACTGTTGTTGGTGGTGATGGACAGCTAGTCAACACATTTGAATCTCCAATTACTATTGCAGTTCAAGATGAAGATCTAACACAATCTCGTGATGCTCTCATCATTCGTTCTAACGTATCTTCTGTTGATCCTGTAACTCAACTACAGCAAGATGAAGGTTTAGATAGAACTTCGTTTGCTCCTCCAACTGAAGGTGATATTAGACTCAGTAAGAACAAAGTTCGTGCTGCTATCTTCCAGTTCAATGCTAGAGGAAATGGTCAGGGATACATGTTCCAGACACACACCGTTGCTGGTGTTGCATCTAACATTACTCCTAACCAAACTTCACTAATTTCTAGTGGTGGAACTAGAATTAATTCCGCACAGTTTATCACTTATGGTGGCGTTCTACCTGCTCCTGGTGATGTTTTATTCAAGGGATCTGAAGTTGGTAAGAATGGATCTATTGCATGGGTTCTTTCAAACTACTTCGCACAAATCTCAAACAACCAGATTGATAACATCGTCTTTGATGGTTCTAACGTTGTTAAGCTTGAGTTTAGAGACTTTAATAGTGGTGTTGCTCTTGCAGTAGGTACTGACATCGGCATTACTCCTACTTCTCAGATTAGAATCAAGAACTTCTACTTTGATCCTAGACTGAACTTAACTTGGACTGTTTATGCTGCTAAACCAGGCGATCCATACGTTGCAACTAATAACTACGTTCACTTCCAAGTTATTGATCAGATTCCTCAGTCTACACAAGCATGGGAAGATATCATTTCTGGAACTGCAGTTGGTTCTGATGCTCCTACAATTGAATTCTCTAATGCTAACTTCAAGGAAGTTGGAGTCATCGGTGCTGAAGCACTCAGAACTGAGACTGAAAATATTGGTGACTATAAGTTAGGTATCAACACCATCGCAAGATCTACACATGATGCATATGCAAATGCATTTGTAGAAACTGTAAATACTGATCCTCGTGCAAATCTTGACGTTGTTGGTAACGCATACATCAGTGGTCGTAAGACACCTGATTATCTACAACACACTAACTTCGCTGATCGCGATAAGGACAGAATTACTGATGCCCTAATCGTTGGTGGTGATAGTTCTGTTCCTAATGATGAGGCAGTTCTAAGAGTTTCTACAGAAACTTCTACACCATTAGAAGCTGGAAGACCAGTTGCTGAAGGTAAGGTTGGTATTAACGCTGAAGATTCTGAACTTAACAGAGCATTAGTTGTTAAGGGTGACGCAAGATTTACTGAAGATGTTCAGTTTGAGCGTGATATTGAAGTTCAGGGCGATGGAACACTTGCTGAAATCAGAACTGATATCACAACTGGAACTGTTAATCTCTTTAATGACAGCACATTTGTTGGTGGAGATGACACCGCTGGACTACACATTGGTGGATATGCTAAGACTCTAAGACTTGGAGACTTTAACACATCTTCTACTCAATGGATCTATGTTGGTGACAAGTCTACTGGTGATCAGTTTATCAAGATCGGCAATTCGGCAAATCATTCCAATATCTTTATTGGCAACATTGACCAAGACGCTGCTATTTCTAAGGTAATTATCGGTGGTGCATATAATCGTCTCTCTTCTCTATCTTTTACTAGATTTGAGACTAAGCAAACAACATTTGCTGGCGATGTAACCTTCGGTGCTAATAAGCAACTTGGTGGTGATAGACTAAACTCGGAACAAGTTGTAACTCTAAGAACTGAAGCAGGTATTGTTAGCTTCTTCTCTGGTAATACTCAGACAATTGATTTTGCTTTAAATGCTTCTGAAGTTAATATTGCTGGTCAAGGTGGTACAACTACTATTAGAAACAGTCTTGAAATTGATGGTGAAACCACATTTAACAGCAGTGTTAAACTTTGTGGTGGTACTTCTTCCTTCTCTTTCGTTGGTGTCGGTGTATCTCTAGGAACATCTGCCATTGCTCACCTATCTGGTATCTTAGGACCTTCTTCTTTCAATCAAAACATTGACATTGTTAATGTTTTACAACTACCATCTTCTGATTCAAGATATAACAGAATTGATACCGCAGGTTCTGCAAGTTGGGGTGATTCTACATTCCAGGATGTTAAGACAGGTGCTGGTCCTGAAGGTGCAGATCTAGCTGCACTAACTGGTAACCAATATTATCTACCAGTTCTGAATAAACCAGTTGATGGTTACTTTAATGAAGGTGATTATCTACTACTTGATGCTCCTGTTGATACAGGTAACAATACAAGACCTGAAATTGTTCGTATTGCATCTGGTGGTCTAACTGGTGCAGAAACTGCTCCTTATTATTTGATCGTTGAGAGAACACCACTTGGTTCCTTCGCTCCTCAAATTGATACTCATCCAGATTCTCCTAGCAATAGAACTCCAGTATTCAAGTGTAACATTGCATTTGATGCCACTTGGATTGAACAAGCAATTGATGGAACTAGAGGCAATCCAGCAAACGAGAATGTATATCTATCTACTTTTGGTGGAACACTTCAAGTTGGTGTTGACTACGTTATTATCTCTCGCGAAGACACCAATAATGACGGTGACTTCAATCAAGGTGAAGCATTCAAGTTAGCAACTGCTCTAGAAATTGTCAATAAGAAGTTTGAAATCACTAATGGTTGTCCAAATGGTGATACAATCTTCGTTATTGATAGTGTCACTGGTGAAACAATCATTGGTAACGATGGTGTTGATGGAGAGAATGGAAAACTAACCATTAATGGCTCGTTTGAATTCAGGGGTGGTTGTAAGACTGCATCTGCTCAAACATTTATTGGTAATGCACAATCTACACTTACTACAATTACTGGTGTTGTTAGCACTGACGGTCTTGAAGTTGGTGATTATGTTGAGTTGGTTGACAACGGTGGTACAGTCACACTTGAGCAAAACAGATTCCCTGAGGATTCTGGCACCACAAGACTAACTGATCCTCAAATTATCAGCATTGTTGGCAGCGTAGTTACATTAAACGTTCCATTTACTGGTTCTGGCAATGCTACTGGCATCACCTTTAATGCAACTAAAGATGAGAAATTCAAAATTACTGATAGAGTTCGTGACATCTTCACTATTGATGGATGTAGCGGTGACACTGTAATTGGTAATCCAAGTGGCACAATTCTGACAGTTAGATCTCAATATGGAACAGCAGCTGCAACGCATACTGCTGGAGCTGCAGTTTACACTGCGCTTAAGGATCCGAAAGTTGATAACGGTATTGCAACAACATTTGTTAATACAATTACCACTATCACTACAACTGAAACTAATTTGCCAGTTGATGATGTTAGCAACTTTGCAAATGGAGATTTCATCTTCGTTGGTTTTGGATCTGGTGGTCAAGAAGAAATTATGCAGGTTAGTGGTAATCCAATCATTCAATCTGGTGTTTCTGGTACAATACCCGTAACTCGCGTTTCTGCTCTATCTAATGTTCCTGGTTCTGCTAAAACACACCAAGATGGAGAATCCGTATTCAGAATTCTCTTTAGAGAAATTACAACTCTAACTTCTGATATTGCTGCTACTGGTTCTACTTCAGTTGATGTTGGTATTGCGAATAGCGACGTTATTCCATTCTTCTTAGATCGTGAATATTGGTTGTTAATTGATGATGAAATCTTCTTAGTTACAAGCTCCATTACTAATGATGGTGGTACAGTCTTAGTTAAGAAAGATTATCATCATGGTCGCTTAGATGTTTATGATGATGTTAAGTTCATCGGATCTAACTTTGAAATCATGGGTACAGATAACAATGTACCTATTATCAAACTGATCAACAACGAAGAACATCATTTTGAATCTGGCGCACTTGATATTAATGCTTCAACTGACATTAGTGGTCAGTTAAGAGTCTTCCCATCTAAGTGTGTTGAAGATCCTGATGCTATCCAGTTTACTAACAAATCTTTCACACCAACATTTAGAGTTGAACCAGAATTTGGTGATACTTTCGTTGGTAGATTGCTTGATGTTGCTGGTATTTCTTCTACTAACCCAACTTCTACTCAGAAAATTGTTAATGTTAGAAATCTGGGTGTAAATGGTGCGAATACATTCTCTATTAACCAAGATCAATCTATTGATGCATTTGGTCTTGTTGGTTATAAGAACAAGAATGGTGGACACATCACTAAATTTATCAATATAGATTCCACCATCTCTGTCAATATAAATTATATTGTAGCAGTAGCACCTTCTACTGGTGCTCTCATCCTAACACTACCATCTAATCCTGAAACAGGTGATGTTGTTAGAATTACTGAAGTTGCTGGTCAATTGACTTATAACAACTCTCTTGTAATTCGTGCTCCAATCATTGGTGGTGAACCAGTTGCACTCCAAGGAGATACTTCTGGAACTAAATTGGGTGGTTTATCTACAGCATATGGATCTGGTGAATTGGTCGTTCAAAACAGAAATGCTTCCTTCGGTCTCATTTATGTTGGACAATCGGATGGTGATAACTTTATCCCTGCTGTCTATCAAGGTTGGTGGTTAACTGAACTCTAATGGCTTTCTACAACAGACTAAAGACTATGAAGTCTGCCCCAGTTGGCACTATCATGCCCTGGGGTGGAAATTCTAGCAACGGAAACAATCCAGAAAATATTCCTACTGGGTGGATTGTTTGTGATGGTAGGTCATTTCCTGCCGAACAATTTCCGCTACTAGCTTCTGTTATTGGAAATACATATGGTCCTACAGATGATGCAATTGTCGGAAACTTTCCAGATTATGATGAGGCGGATCAATTCAGAGTTCCTAACTTAAATGGTAGGTCAATGGTTGACCTTGAGAGATCTTATTTGGCAGATTCTAAATATCAATTTAATCAACCAGATGCTGATTCTATTATTGGTGATTTGATTTCTGAAGATGGAACTGGAACTACACCACCAACAATTTACAGTGCTGATACTGATCTTAAGTTCATTCTAGATCCAGTTGATACCATGGCAGGCAAAATTCAAAACATTACCTTGAATGATCCTACGTGGTCTAAGACATATTATACAATTGGTAGAAAACTTGGTATTGACCACACTCCTGGTCATAAACACTCTGGACAATATACAACGGCATTCCCTAGTGGTAAGTATGTTCAGGTATTTGAAGCACCAATTGCTCAGGTTTCTGGTTCTCCAAACTACGAGTCAGCAAACTTAACTGGTGTTACAAGTTCTGATAGTGCAGACACCTGGAGAAATGGATTTGGAGCGATTACATATTATGATGAGAACACATTGATTCTTGGTGATAGCACAAAGACATTTACACAAGATCAAATTCCTGCTGCTGGATTAACAAGAACTATTCCTGCTAGTGGTGCGTACACTGACGCATTCAGTGACACATATAATTATGATCACCATTTAAAACAACATACTGGAGTTTTTCCTGTACCAATTAATGTGTTTGGAAGACCGAATTACCTTAATGGTGATGTCGGAACAACGTATCCAACAACACTTAGTCATACAGCACAAGATTCTACTGATGCTACACTTGCTACACACTCACACTTTAGCTTTGATATTACGATGAATCCTGGTGGTCTGAGAATTCCACCAAATATCGCTGTAAACAATGTACAATCTTATACGGTGAACGTTTCTGATATCCCAGATGCGTTAAATATTCTTATGGATAACAATACTCCATCACAGACCGTGATCATGATCATCAGAGCTTACTAAAATGCCAGTTTTTTTAAATCAAGAAAGAACAAAGATTGGAACAACTACGGGAACTCTTATTGCATTTCCTAGGGAGTTGGATGTTAATGATCCTATTGCTGGATTGAGTTTGAGTTTATTGCCATCTGGTTATTTGAGGTGTGATGGATCTGTATATAATGAAGCAACATATCCAGCACTAGCAGAAATTTTGGGAACAGGCAGTGTATGTGCTTTTAAACAACCTGATGTTACATTAAATAATGATCAATTTCAAGTACCTGATTTAAGATCTAAGTTTGTCAAAGCTACTTCTGCTTCTGACCAAGGTGTTCTTAATGATAATGAAGTATTAAATGCCAACAACCAAACTATTGAGAAATCTGGTGTTGGTGTTAATGTATCATCTAATGTTGGTGCCAGTGCTGTTGTTGACATGACTGGACAATTTAGAATTCCTGCTAGAACTGTACAGTTAACAGGTAACGTTGGATTTACTAGACCAAGAGCACCCGATGAAGAAGTTGTATCTGCACAGGCATTCTTACCACACGCGCACTATTCAACCACTTATAGATGTAGAACTATTAGACGTGGTGGTAGTGATGTATTTGAACTGAATTATTTTACTAATGCATCAACAATTGGTGTTCAAAATTGGTATGATGCAACTGATGAACAGCCCGCATGTTTTTACTATGCACAGTCTGAAACATGGAATACTGGAGCATATATCTCATCCAGTTTTGGTGCATCGTTTGAGTATTATGGTATTTGTAAGGGATCTTGTGGTGGATTTATTAATAACTGTCTTATCCCCACAGGACAAACATATGATGTAGATACCACACCAGAAGGACCTTGTTTCCAGACAATTTTGTTTATTACTCTTGAAATGTCATGTGCATCTAGTAGTCGTAGTATTGGCGCAAACTATGTTGAGGGTGGTGATGGTGTAGGTAATGATAATATTCCTACTGGTGGTGCTACTAGTGCAGGGGCAATTCAATCATTTGCACTTCATGAAGGTGGTGCAGCATACGATGTAACAGAAGGATATAATGGAAAAGGTCTTGGACAATGGGCATACAGTGGTTATGGTGGTGGTGCAAACACTTGGAATAGTTTAAGTGATTTTGCTCAAGGCGATGTTGATTTGGGTGGCGGTACTGGTAGTGGCGCTCGTGCTACTGTCCGATTTGAAGCGGAACCAGGACTTAATGGAGCACCTGAGAATACTAGATATAAAATTATTGCTTGGATTGACAAAGGAACAGGATATGCTCCTGGAGATGTATTATCCTTCCCAGATGTTCAAGGAAAAAATATTAGTGGTGCCAACGCTACAGGTGCTGGTGGAATTAGTCTTAGAGTTAATAGCACTTCGTTTGGTAATGGAGAAGAAGCTGCTGCATACCCACACAATACTTCTTTGGCAAACGTATTGCCATTTGACACTGTAGTTGACAATGCAACTTCTATTGTTTATCCGCAACTTTCAAATATTGTTGAGACATCAGAAGCATTTGACTATGAAGAAGATCCAACTCAACACACACATACTATTACTTACGCCACAGGATTGACTAATTATGAGTTAAATATACCAGAGACATTTATTTCTACTGATGGTATGTCAGCAACTATCGCTATCAAAGCAGAAACTGACACTAAAGTAGATAGTCTCATCGCTCCTTTTATTATGGTAGATTACCTAATCAAGACCTAAGATGCCAAGAAATATTCGTTCCAACTTTCTGACAGATAAATCTACGTTTGGCAACACTACGATGCCAATCGGTACTATTGTGCCTATTTTTAAGGCGGATGATGATAAGATCACTGACAATGGTATTATAACTCAGTTGGGAACAGTAGCCACTGGAATTGGTGGTGGATCTGGATATACTACAGACTTGGGTACTGTGAATGGATATCCAACATTACCAATTGAACTAACTATTGCAGCTGGTAACTTCAGTGTAGGTAGTGAGACTATCAATATTGCACATCCATTTATTTCTGGAGACAAACTAACTGTTGTTGATGTAGCTCAGGCACCAAACAAAACATCTCTTGGTGGATCTATTGCAACTATCGCAGTGACTAATGGTGGAAGTGGTTATACTGCTGCTCCTATTGTTAGTGTAACTGATACTGGCAGTGGTCCTTTAGAAGCGGGTCAATATACTGCAGAAATTACTAATGGATCTGTAACTGCCGTTAATGTTATTGGTGGTGGAGTTGGATATCAGTTTCCACAAGTAACATTTGTTGGTGGTGGAGGATCAAACGCTGCAGCTACAGCAACTTTATCTGCTGGTGGTGTTGGTGGAGTACGATTTGATAGAGGTTTAACTTTCTACGTTGATTATGTTAATGCTAATAGCTTTAGACTTGCGAGAAGTAATGGAGACATCGCTGCTGGTAGATATTATAATGTAACTGATCTTGGGTCTGCTGGCACATTTAAAGTTGCATCTACCACTGGATTTGGATTAACAGTTGGTATTGCTGCTAATTTAGATGGTAGCGTTAACTTTGTAACTCTTAAAAAACCAGGGTATGGATATTCTGATGGTGATGTAGTTTATATCCAACAACCAGGAAGCAGTGGTACAGCAAGAGTTGAAATTGTTACCACGTCTTCTACTACAGCACAAGATCCAGCATTTCAATATCCTGGATGGTTGTATTGTGATGGATCTGCATATAATGCACAAGACTATCCATTGTTATATGAGGTATTGGATGATAATTATGGTGGAAGTGGCGGATCTTTTGATAAGGAAGACTTTGGTACTAATAGTGCAGTAACATTTAACGTACCTGATTATAAAGCTAGAAAGTTAGTTGGTGCTGGTGGTGGTGTCAGTGGTGGTGGATCACCTGTATCTGGTAATGTTATTTCTTCTGTTGGTGCTACTGGGGGTAGATGGTACTTTTCTAAGACTCAGCAAGAAGCATTATATGATATCGGAAACATTGTTATTAGTGGATATACTAATGTTAAGGAATTTATTGGTGGAACTCTAGATGGTGAGGTTACAATTCAAGTTGGACCATTGCAGGAGAAAATGATTTCTGCTGTTCCAGAACATGAACATGCTATCTTAACATCACAGGCACCAGAAGCTGGTGGTTTTGAAGGCGCAGGATTTTTTGCAGATAATCACTCTGTTGGATTTAAAAATTCTACTGGTCAAGTTCAATATTTCTTGCCTGGAGATGGAACACCATTGTTTCACGCTCATGGTGTGGTTGATTACGTAATTCCTGATCCAAACTTATCTACATTTGGTAATGTTGGTGGTGTTGGTTCTAAAGTATTAGCTACTATTGATGCTAGTCAAATTACTGGAACAGGATCCTCTACAACTATTACTCTTGCTGAGCATGATTTAGCAACAGGTTACATGATCAGAGTACAACAAAATGATCAAACAACACAAGCTGTATATGATGTAGATGGTATTAGTGTTGCATTTGCTTCTAATACTATTTGGTGGGTTATTGTTATTGATGCAAATACTATTTCTCTCACAAATTCTAAGTATAAAGCACTTAGAGGAGAAGCACTTTCTATGTCTACTAATGGTAGTTCTGGACAAGATATTATTCTTGAGTTGCAATATCAAATTGCTGGTAATTTACCTGCTGATAGTGTAACAGTTATTCAGCAACCAGCTGATACTGTTTACGATATTGATGACAACTATACAATTGGCGGAAAAACATTTACTCTTCCTGGTGGATCTTCAACAACAACAGTGTTTAAGACTCAGCAGTCTGCTGCTGGATCATATACTGTGCCTGCACCATCATCGGATGAGTTGCCTATTGAAGGAGTCTCTGGTTATCTTGGCGGCGGTGGTGGTGGTGGAGCTACTACTGAATCTGGTGGAGGAACTGGTGGTAGTACATATTATCAATTTAATTACAATGGAAATACTATTAAGTTAACTGCAGGTGGAGGCGGCGGAGGTACTTCTGGTAATAGTGGAAGTGGTGGTGGAAATGCTGGTACTGCAAACATTAGTATTGGGGGAAGTGTAACAAATATTACTGGAACCACAGTAATTAATGGCGGCGGACTTTCTTGTGATATTCAGTTGTTCTATCCTGGTGGATCTGGTGCTAATGGCGGTCCTAGTTCTGGTGGTCAGGGTGCAGCATCTTCATATATTGGCGGTGCTGGTGGCGATGGTTCTAGAACGTTATTTGAAGGAACTAATGACGTTTCAGAAACTTTTAGCACGCCAAGTGGATCTTACTTTACTTATAACATCCCATCAACGTGGCCACTTGACAATTTAACAGCTGATGTAAAAGGTGGTGGCGGTGGTTCAGGTGGTCTCGGTGACGGTGGTAGCGGATGGCACGCTGGCAATGGTGGATCAGGTAAGAGAGTTATTGCTAGTGTTAATAACGGTACTGCTGCAACATTAAGAATTTACGTTGGTGGCGGTGGTAATGCTGGCGGTACGCGAGCTGGCGGTGGCGGCGGTGTAGGTTTTGCTAGTGGCGGCAGTGGTGGTACTGGTACTGGTGGCGGCGGCGGTGGTGGAGCAGGTGGTTCTTCCTCAGTTGGTACTCCATCAGCTATGATTATTGGTGCTGGTGGTGGCGGTGGCGGTGGTGCTGCTGGTGATGGAGCTCAGGGTGCTGATCAAAATGGGCAAGGAAACGCATCTAATGATGGTGTTCAAAGTCTTTCTTCATTGTTCTCTGGATCTGGTAATAATGGTGGCAATTCTGTCTGCTCTGGTGGCGGAGGAGGCGGCGGTGGCGGCGGTGTTGGTATTGGTGCTGGTATCGGTGGCGGCGGCGGTGGCGGCAACGGTTCTAACGCTCGTAGAGATGGTTTTGGTGGTCAAAGAGGACAATCTGCTGTTAAGAATAGTGGAACTGGACCTACTGCATCTTTAATTAGTGGTAACAACGCTGGCAATGGTGGTAACGTTAGCATAGGTCAGACATCAGGTGGTGGAAATGGTTCGGTTAAAATGACTGCAACTGAAAACCAAACTTTTTATGGTACTGGTGGCGGTGGTGGTGGTTCTGCGCCATATCTATTCTTTAATATTACTGGTCCAACAAACTTGAATGCTGGTACATTAGTTGTTGGTGGTGGAGCTAGTAACGGTGGAAGTGCGGGGCAAGGTGGTGTAGGATATACTATTACAGAAGAAATTCCTGGTGGAACAGGAACAACTACAACTTCTGGATTATTTGACAGTGCTAGCCCAACAACTGATTATGTGCAGTCTGGTACTGGATCTGGATCTTCTGGAGGATTTGTTTCTGCAGATGTTGAAAAGTATTTACGTTTCTTTGGAAATGAAGCAGTAAGATATGCAAGATCAGTTACAATTAATGCATCTGCAACTAATGGAAAGGGATCGCAAATTCTTTCTTCTAAGTGGAAAATTATTCGTGGTAATGGCAGCAATGGTGGTGAGCAACCAGGAGAACCATTAGAATTATTTGCGAGTAATGATAGTGCCGCTAGTTTTACAAAAATTGGTACATTATCCTCTGCGACTGGACCTACAGCATGGACATTTGTTGATGTTGTTATTCCCACTGCATTTAGAGTTAGTAATCTTATCCTAGAAGTTAGACAAACAAGATCTAGCACTGGTAACTCGGCAGGAGATAACTTTGGTATTGATTATGTTTCATTCCAACATGAGGAAGTAGAACAGACTATTACAACATATCCTTCTGGTAAAGCTGATCTTGGTATTGAATTTGTCACTGAAAGAATTGCACCACAAGGAGATCCATTAAACTCCGCTGGTTTGGATATTAATGAGGGTATATTTACGCTTTCGTCTGCTGTGAAATTAAATGTCACATCATATTTGCAACCAGATATTGACATTCCTCTATTAACACGCTATCATCTAGTTAAGTATATGATCCGAGCGTATTAATGCTAGCAGCGAGTGAGAGTGGATTGATTATTGATCCTGATAGAGTTCAGGGAAATTTTGCAGATTTTATTGGTGTTTATAAAAGGTTTGTACATCATGAACTTTGTTCTGCTATTGTAACTAATTTTGAGCGATATCTGGGGATTAATCCACAAATTGCTCAGTATGGTATGGATCAGATGCCAACAAAGAAGTTGGCACGACATGATGTTAGTATCATGCTTGATGATGCTGATATGGGATTAGCATCACACTTCTACAAATATCTTAATGCTGCATTTGAGAACTACAAACAAGAATATGATCATATCAGTAGAGTGAGAATGGAATCTATTGGTCTGAAAGTACAAAAGACACCACCAGGTGGTGGTTATCATACTTGGCATTATGAAAACTCTAGTTTTAGAGCAGCAAACAGAGAATTGGCATGGATGGTATACTTAAATGACATGCCAGATGGTGAAGCAGAAACAGAGTTCTTGTATCAAAAGAAACGATACAAACCACAAACAGGTACATTACTGATTTGGCCAGCAGGAATGACACATGTCCATCGTGGGAACACTGTCTTTACCCATGATAAATATATTGCAACAGGCTGGTTCATCAAACTCCCCTAATCTAATGGCAGACATCCGTGTAGTAGTGCAAGTCAATGCACTAGAAAGAATGATCATCGTTGATGGTAAAACAGAATTTATTGATGAAGAATATTGGAATGCTAATATCCAAAATATTCTATATCCATTCTGGACATCTGATCTAGACCGTTTGATTCACCTGAATTATTTCAGTGATGGATCATATGGTGTTGAGAAGAAGAAATATGTTTATGATCGTACCACTAAAGATAGAAAATGGAAAACCTATCAATGGAGAGAGCCAACTAACGAAGAAGTAGGAGCAATTGCTGAAAGAATCAAAGAAAAATACTTTGAGTTTCAAGATGCTGACCAAGAAACTATTCAAGAAAAACTATACAATGAGTATGGTAGATGGAGTAAGATTTCTTGGGAAGGTATTAGAATGATTAGAAACTTCCTTCTTACTGATAGTGATTGGACTCAAGTTCCTGATGCTGCTATTGATGCTGATTTAAAAGCACAGTGGACTGCATATAGAACTAAATTGAGACAATTACCACAAGATTATGATGGTCAAGATGCTGATGATGTAAGATTTCCAATTAATCCTACAATGTATGCTAGATTTCTCACAAAACGAGATGATGATGGCAATCTAATAAATGAAAACACAGCATATTTGGCAACTGGTGATCAGTTTGGTGTATTCACTGCATCAACATATGGCGAATATGCAAAGAGAATTGTCATGACAATTGCATCAAACTATAAGATTAAGAATCCTGATGTAATCTTTAAGCCTGCTAACTTTACGCAGAACTTTACAGAAGATCAAGACGAATTAGAAGCACTACTACGAGCAGTACAAGAAAGTAACGTTTAATTATGGAAAACAAAGTTAATATTCTCATCCTCACATTAATTACTGGGGAAGAGGTGATCGCTAATGTTAAAGATCATATTGAAACAGTTGATGGTATTGAGCAGAAGGTATGCTATAATCTAGTATATCCGTTTGCTTTGAACAGACAAGGTGCTATTCAAGGTCAACAGGTTGGTGTAACATTTACACCATGGAAGTTTTTTTCTGTTGACACATCATTCCTTATTGGATTTGATAAGGTAATTAATATTTGTGCTCCACTTGAAAATGTAACTCAGGCATATAGGTCTGCAGTTGACAACTTTATTAAGAGTCTAGCAGGAGTGGCTACATGATTTATGAATATGATTTTTTTGACAGAAATCAATTAAGACAAATGATTAGTCTTTTTGATGCTGGCAAATTTGTTGATGGCTCGGCATCAGGACCAAAAGATAAAAATATTAAAGATAACACACAGCAGGATGATATTGACATCAATAAGATGGTCAATTCTGGAATTGCAAAGATCATGCGTGAATCTTCAGTATGTAAATATCATCCACTAAACAAGTGCTCTCCTTCTTTATTGTTGAAATATGAAGAAGGACAGCATTACGGAGACCACACAGATTTTTTTGAGATGTGGGGATCAAGAACTGATTACACTGCTGTCATTAATCTAAATGATGATTATGAAGGTGGTGAACACTACATTAATATTGGCACAGAAACTATTGAAAGGAAGTTAGAACCAGGTAAACTGTTGATATATCCTACTGAGTTCATTCATGGTGTTAGACCTATTACTTCTGGTGTTCGTAAATGTATCACATTTTGGATTGAAAGTTCTGTTGCTGATCCTATGATGAGATATTATATTACTGAACTCAATAAAGTATATGAAAAAATTAATGGTGATCTAGACAGAGAAACACTAACTCAACTAGATCTAGCTCGCATGGGAATCATAAGACGTTCTTCTATCTTTAGAAATTAATATGCCTTTACTGACAGATATTAAATCATGGGACACTATTTTAACCCAGGATGAAATGAATGAAGTTGATAAAATTGTTAGTCGCCCTAGGTGGCAGTTTGGTGCTACCAGTCATATAGCAGCACCACACAAAAAGTTTTGGAAGATGGATGTGAAGGGATGTGCAATTTTTGATACTATCATTCAAGAAAAAATTAAAGTTCTTGTACCATTTAAATTTGAAATTCTTGATTATTATGTGAATGGTCACACAAGAGCATTAGATGGTTACATGCATACTGATGATGCAGATTATACATTTCTAATTTTCTGTAATCCTGTATGGGATCTTGTGTGGGGTGGTAAGACTATCTTTGTTCAAGATGATGGAAGATATGATGCTGTTTTTCCTAAACCTGGATCTGCTGTACTATTTCCATCTAATATGATGCATTATGCTGAGGATGTTAGTAGAGAGTTTTACGGAATTAGAGTTACAGCTGCATATAAATTAAAGAAAGTAGAGGATACTGATGCAGAACTTACAGACGTTTGATAGTGCTAGAGATTGGGATCAGATTGAAGAATATGTTTCCTCTATTTCTGGTGCCTTAGTATATTGGCAAAACCCAAGACTAGAGCAAGCAGACGATGCTGCCAAAAGTATTGTTATTGATTATTATAAACTTGACGAGGAAGTACCAGCAAATCTTATCCTTCAAATGGAGAGTAAGTATTATGGTTACATTGAATTTAGAAATGCAGATGTTGCATTTGATTTTGTCACAGAGTATTTCCCCCGTAAAGATGAAGTAAATGATGATACTTATTGGTATCAGTGCTATGTTCTGAGACCAGATGGCGCAATTGAATATGAAAACAACGCATTACGACCAGGTAACAACAGACCGCAATGAATATTGAAGCCGCTTTTACTGTTCCAGTTTTTACTCATAGTGTTGAGAATTGGAGTGAACATAAAGATGAACTTATTACCATGCTTGACACTGAGGATGCTGATGGTCATCAAACAGATTATTTTAAATATCATCAGAAAGGTGAATTACCACCATATGCAGACAAATTGTTTGATGTTATTAAACCAGCACTAGAACAATTTAATGAGGTTTATCCAGAAGAGTTTGATATCCATAATGTATGGGGTCAAAAGTATTCTCGTGGTAGTTATCACCCACCACATAATCATGGAGCATTGGGATACAGTGCCATCTTGTATGCCAGTTTAGAAACTGACCATAAACCAACTTCATTTTTTGCTCCATATCTTGACTTCATTGAGGGTAACGTGATAGAATATGTTCCTGAGGTCAGTGAGGGAGACATTATTTTCTTCCCATCGTCTTTGATGCATCAATGCAAAGCAGTAGAATCTGACTCTGAACGTGTTATTTTCTCTTTTAATATTAAGACCAAATAATGAAAGTACCAAAACAATATGAGCTGACGCACCTGCAGCTACAAGCAATGTTACGTGACCATAGTATTCATGAAAGCGAACTAATGTATGTTGGTGATCGTGTTTATCCTGAGGACTTTCAAGCACATCCAGAGTATCATGGTATTGTCATGCCGTGGTACTTAATTGGTGGTGAACATGAAGTGCCAGTATGTGATATTGCATCAGTTGACCAAGTAGACGATGATGATTGTGTACCTGAAAATGATGGTTGGGGACCACAATGAATAGAAAAGACTTGTTTGCATGTCCATTCTTCTTTGATAAAGTAGAACTTGATGATAGTAAACTAGTTCCTGCTATTATTAGTACACCAATTGCAGGTGCAATGAGTCATAGCATATCTGTATTGGATAATCAATTCAGTTTTCTATCTGATCCAATCAACGCTATCACGAAAAATGTGATGGAAGAGATGGGTTATGAAAACTATACCATCTTTACTAGCTGGATGACTAAGACTACATCTTCATTCAGACATGGTTTTGATCATATGCACTGCAATTCTTTCTATAGCGGTGTATTATATCTTACGGATAAGTGTTCGCCTATTCTGTTCAGACATCCATTACCATGGCGTTGGTCATCTGGTTCTCAGGATAGAAATGATGGCGTTTTAGCGTCAAATCAATTTGCATTTACTCCAAAGAAAGGTGACATTGTAATGTTCCCATCACATGTTCATCATATGATCTTGCCACATCACCAAAATGAAGCACGTTGTAGCATTGCATTCAACGTTATACCTGTTGGTAAGTTCGGTAGGCAGGACAGCACGGTCAATTTGATAACTGTCAGTCAAATGTAAAGAAAATGTGAGGAAACACTAGATTTCTCTCTTAATGATCTAAACTAACGTAGTAAACACAGGAACCCATGGATTGGAACAGCACCACGAAACATGAGAAACGTAAAGATGCGTTCTATATCTTTTACGAAAGCGTATTGAAGCCAGATCATGAGTTACGTCAATGTGCTCATAATCAGCAATGCTATCATGAATTGCTTGAATGGCGCAATGAAATCATTGAATACCTTGACAAACGTCGCAACGAAGACTTTAATGCCAATTGAAGGACGCCCCTAATCTAATGACAACTGAAATGCTTAAAGGAACAGAAGAATTCTTAAACAAGAGCTATGCAGCACAACGTAAAGATCGTATGCAAGATTGCATTGATGATTACCTCCAAGATGGTAAAGTACCAGCAAGACAAACATATGAAGAGATGCTATCTTGCATCAATGATGTGATGGAATATCACAAAAATAGTTATTGTCGTGCTTCTGAGTTGTATGATCTGCTGCAGGGTCTACGTCAAGTCAATTTAGGTGAAACTTCACTTGAAAAAGAGTTAAACTATGATAAATTACCTAAACGTTACTGATTACAATGAACGAAGAAGAATTCAAAGAAGCTATTAAGAACCTTCTTATGATGCAGAACAACAATGACACTAACTTTCAGATCTTGCAGGTGCAAGTTGATGATTTGCGACAACAACTTAATCAGTTAAATGATCTCAAGGAGATGTTCCGTCTCCCCAAACCAGAGAATAAGGATCGCAAATTATTTGATGAAGCAGAGTAATTTTGAGATACTCCAACCTGTAGAGTATCGTGGCACCACAGGTTACATTAGCTTCATTAGTGAATATTACATTAGTATTTGCTTTATTGACCTTCCACTTCCAGAGTCAGCACACTCTAGATGGGGTCGTCATTATGTCAATTTGATTGTTTACCCCTCTAACTGGAATGAAATACGCTGTTGTTTGGATGAGATCCAAGAAAAAAGGTCAGAGTCGCCAAGAAGCGATCTTCTACAATTTGGAAGACGCCGCAGCATGGGAACAGCACATAAACAAAACCGTACACGCTAAAACTAACATCATCCCTATCTTT
>Ga0181412_1000240_pt1 | contig 23805 bp, 29 predicted proteins | sample 35SPOviralmetaG_FD_130113 | JGI IMG/M metagenome (GOLD analysis project Ga0181412, IMG submission 130113) | Marine viral communities from the oligotrophic San Pedro Time Series (SPOT) site, San Pedro Channel, CA, USA - 35 SPOT_SRF_2012-08-15 | ecosystem: Environmental > Aquatic > Marine > Strait... | reverse complement strand
AGGAGCCATATAATTGACAGCTGGATACCACATTGGTCCTTGAGCTGTCATCATCATTGTTCCTTGGCCTAAGGAGTAAGGAACAAACTCCTGAGCAGATATATTCAACTGTGGAGTATTCAACTGTGGAGTAGTTGAATTCTGTTCCTTTTCTTCAAAGGGAAGAACCAACCAAAACCAAGGATCTTCGTATACAACCTTTGACTTCTTGTCTTCCAAGATATCACGATGAAACTCGTTTGCAGGTTCATTTTGATACAACTCATCAAAATGAATAAATGCCATATTGAATGACTTACCTTGTTTATTGGTCCTCTTGACCAAATCAACTTTACCTACATTACCAATATCCAAATCATGGAATACCTTGATAATGCGGTCTTCGCGGATATTTGCAAAAACGCGGGGGATGAAAACTGTAAATGACGACATGTTGTTGTTATTGAGTAAAAGCTTGGGCTGTTATAGCTAGATATGCAGTAACATACAGAAGTATTTGAACTTCAATTTTTTTTTGATCTCAGTTTTTTTCAAAAACTTTTTACACATTTGAACATTTATTTATTAAACTTTTTTAAACGCAGCAGTAAACAATTCAATAGATGAATGATTTATTGGATATCTTTTACATTGTGGTTTAAGAAGAAGAAAATCTTTCCATTTAAATTTCTTACCAAATTCTAATTTTTTCTCACCAACAAACATTATTAATCCAAGAACGGTTAATGTTATAATAGTGTACAAACATATCTTTTCTAATATATATCCATAATTTGCTATAAACATATATCTTTTTAGTAAACCCTCTTCTTTTAAAGATATTTTTTTATTTGTTTTTTTGTCTTTATTCATAGTTTTAATTTGATTATTTAAATAGTTATCTGCTTGTAGTCTTGCTATATGAATCAAATAAACTACGGCATACAACAAAAATAATATTAACCAAACCTTATGATAAGTTCGTGTATTGATAACAAATATAATATATAATATAAATGCTTTCCCCATTCCTTCAATATTAGCCAATTGAGGAAGTGCTAAAATCCCGAAAAAAAACAAGGTTAAAAATCCTATAATATGTTTTAATATCATACTATTTGTCAAATGATATTGTACCGCACATGGTAATAAATCTTCTATAAAATTATCAGATACAATCAATGTAAATACAAAAATAGCTGCTATTCTTTCCATTATTAGTTCATGATTTGTACTACTTGGTGAATAATTTAAAAAATTTAGCATGTATATATTATTTAAATATAAGATTACAGTTTAATTGTTAAATTTTTTTTTCATCTTTTCATAAAATTTTTTTTTTATTTGACTACATTTCTTTTCAAATGTTAAATTTACGGTTAACAATTTTGTTAATTTTATGTCATTCTCTTCTTCAAACTTTGAATCTTCCATATTTTTTATATTGTCTTTTTGGTAATTAATAAATATACTTAATATTCTCTTATTCAATTCACTAATAATATTTTCCCATTCTTTATATTCCATCTCTCTCCAATTATTATTATTATGTAAATAAATAATTTCTTTTTTTTCATTAAAACATTTTATTGTATTTATAGTTTTAAATTTACTAAATAAAATATTTGCATTTCCACTTATAAATCCATGTTCAAAAATAGATTTCAAGTCTTCAAAAGTGTATTCAATACTTTTAATATCTTCATCAAAGTTGCTTTCTAGTTTTAAATTATTATTTAACCAATCTAAAATATTAAGTTTATAATTTTGTCTATTTGAAATATTATTTAATCTATCGTATTTCTTTTCTAACTCATTATATCTTATTGTTAATATATTTATCATTGATAATAACTCTTTATTAGTAGGTTCTTTTATATTTCCCTCATTTTCTCTCTCACATTTGAAGATATGTTTTTCATAACAACCCTTTCTTTTAAAAGGCTTCAAACAGTATTGACAATTAATTATTTCTTTTTCACTCATTTTTGATGTATTAGAAATAATTAATAAATTTCATAATTCAATTTTATTATAAAATTATATATTATATAATGAGTAATACCTTTAACTATTTATATGATTGTAGTTGTAACGGTGGAATAATATATAATTCTATTCAATGTAAAGGATGTGGTGGTAATAACAACCAATCCCAATGTCAATATTGTGATAATAACGGAACCGCTACAGTAATAACCCAAAAAAGAATATGGAATACTGTTAGAGTATCTGAATCTGAATACGCATCTAACTTAGTAGCATTAAATGTATATACTCCTCCATTACCGCAATATGGATTTGTTAACTGGAATCAGTATAGTGACAGAGCTTTACCTAGTGGTTTAAGATTATCATCAAATAATATTGTTCCATCTAGAGGTAATTCTACAAAATCAAGTTTAACTAGACAACGTCCTGGTGCATGTGCTCCAGGAGGAATTGGCGTTGATGTAAAACATGGAAGTTATGCCAGATATTTAGCTAGATTGAAAGGTCGTGGTCCTGCAAAAACCCAAATATCAAATCCATTAATAATACCAGTTAAAGGAAATAAAACACAGTATTATGGTATTGCTAACTCTTCAACTTGTTTATGTTTTGTTTAAAATTTAATATAAAGAACAAATATATATATGTCACCAAATGATTTTATGTTTAATTTAGTAGTACAGCCTAGAAGTCAGCGTACTGTACAAAAACCCAGATACCAACTCATTAGACGAGTATATGTAAAACCTCCTATTGTTGAAAAAGAAGAAATTGTTGAAAAAGAAGAATTTGTTGAAAAAGAAGAAATTGTTTTTGTAATAGGTGGAGATAAGGAATTAGAACAAAATAAATTAGAATTAATAAAAATGACAGAAGAAGATGAAATAACAAAATTATCAATGAATTCAGGTGATGATGATATTGAGTTAGAAGAAGTATATGATGAAAAACAAGTAAGTCCTGGAAATAATATAATGATTAAATAGATAATATTTCTAATTTCTTTAGGTATTATATAATGCCTGAAAAAATTAATATGTTTTTTTTTAATTTAAAGAATCAGTCTAATAGAACACCTTTATTTAGAGCTTCAGTTCCTAGGGTGATCAATAGAAATGTAATATCACCTGTAGTTATGAATTTACCAAATAATAGATCAAATATCAACAACTTTCAATTAAGTAGTATATACAACCATAAAGGACCTTCATGTGGATGAGGAGGAGCTAAGAGATAATTATATATAAATATATTTAAATAAAATGAATGAATAATTCGGAATGACGATTTTATATAAATTAAAATATGTATAAAATCCGAGAAATTTATTTAAATTATATTTAATTATTATATAATGTCTCCGCCACCGAATGCAACTAATCAATATCCTCCGTATTTTAATTATGAAAATAATCCCTCTGCAGGTAGTAGTCAATTTACCACAACTATAACACAAAATGGGAAAAATTATTATCCAGCAAATTTATTTTTACGCAATATTCCAATGACATTTATAAAAAGTAATAATTGGTACAAAAATCCAAATTCAGGAGTAGGAATAATCGGAACAACTAGTGCTGGTTCTAGAGCAGTAAAAAGAAGAAGTTAAATTAAAACAAATATTTAAACATATATATTTATTTTAATAAAATGAGTGATAGAATAAATCAGATGTTAATGGTTCAAAAAGAGGGTTTAGAGTTATTCAAAAAAAAAAATAAAGATTATGGTGATTCCTTTGCAGAATATGGTTCAATTGGCGTTTTAATTAGAATAGGTGATAAATTAAAAAGATTACAAACAATAGAAAAGAATAAAATAAATTTGGTTGAGGAAGAATCAGTTAGAGATACATTAATTGATTTATTTAATTATTCTGCAATGGCAATAATGTTGTTGGATGAAAAATAATTAATAATTAAAAATAATTAAACAATAAATAGTAATATAAATATCAATGAGTTATGAATTTGATAAAAAAGTAAAAATTGTTTTAGCTGGAGACACAAATGTTGGTAAAACAACATTATTTAATAAGTTAAGACATGAAGATTATGTGAAAGAAACTCCAACAATTGGAGTAGATTTTACAGTATTAAGAAAAAAAATAAATAATGAAAAAATAAAAATAAATGTATGGGATACTGCAGGACAGGAACAATTTAAATCAATTGTTAGTAGTTATTTTAGAGGGATAAGTGGAACAATATTAATGTTTGATCTAAGTGAATATTCATCATACATTAATATACAAAACTGGTTAAATTTAATAAATCAAGAAAATACATGTGACCATAATCATCCGGTATTATTAATAGGAAATAAATCAGATAAACGGCAAATAATTAATAATAAAGATATAGAACAATTTATACAAAGCGACTTAGTTATTTATAAAGAAGTTTCGGTTATTAATGATTCATATGATTCTTTAGAAGGATTAGTAAATAAATTAATAGAAAGAATATTATTAAATGATAGTAAATGTAATGGCATTACATCATTTAATGATGATACAACGAGTCTAATATTAAATGAAAAAAAGGTAAAAAGTAAAAATAAATGTTGTAAGTAAATTAGAATTATAATTTAAAAAAAAACCTTTTAAAATTATATATGGAATCACTTAATTTAAATGTGGATGAATATACAAATCAAGAGATTGAAGAGATATTATCTTTACAATATCCTTATCAAAATCAAGATGTTATAACAGCAAAGGGAAAATTACATGGTGTATTAACAAATGATAATATGGTAGATATTAATACAAAAATAAAGATAGAAAACTTTTTAGAAACAGTTTCCAACCGATTAATTAAAGATATTGAATCTGGAATAAAAAATGCTTCACATATTAATACTGATTTTTTAAAACATAAAAATACCATCATAGAGTCTAATGATCATTTTATAATAACTAACCGCTCTCGTAGAGAAGAAAGTTATAAAATACCTTCTATTGAAGGTTTAAATATAGGGCTTGATGGTGGAGCACCACCTGGTGTAATAAATCCTATAAAATATACTACAATTAAAAGAGCATTAAATATTGATTCTAGATTCAGACCAAATTACTATAAAACAACTTCATCAGATCAGAGATTAACACTACCTTACAAATTTGAAAATATAATTAACATGAGACTAGCTTCTATTGAAATTCCTTTAAGTTATTATGCTGTAAGTAAATCATATGGAAATAATACATTTATTATAGGATGGGATATAATTAACAATCAGCCACAACATATGGTAAGAATAACGATTCCTGATGGTAATTATGAGACATCAATAAATAAACAAACTGGTGCAAGTAATATAGAGTCTGTAATAAATGCAGCTATTCAAAGTAAAAATCAAGATATTCTTTTACCAACGACTGGTACTACATCGGTGCCAAAATACAGTATTTCTGAAGATCCAAGTTTCAATTTAGTTTATACAGTTGATCATACAAGTGGAAGAAGTGTGTTTGCTTTTGATCCAAGTGGTGTATGTGATATAAATAGCATTATTAATGATCCCACTACATATGCAAATAAAATAAGATATAGATTATTTTTTGGTGTTGATTCATCACTATCTGATGAAGAAATAATAAGTGGAGTTGCAGCAGTTGATCCATTACCATTTTATTTAGGATGGCAATTAGGATATAGAACTAATCTATATGATTCAGGTCCTTTAATTGTTAATTCGGGTAATCTTGTAGCTCCTATTGTTTACCCTTGTCCAGCTATATCAGAAGGTTTGTGTTATATCAAAGGACCTCAATATATTTTTGTAGCAATAGAGGATTATAACAATAATGTAAATAACTATTACATATCTGCTTATACAGACTCAATAAATAACGCAAACATAATAGCAAGAATAAATTTGGCTACTGTTGTACAAAATAATGGTGTATATCAAACAGGAGAAGATGATGGATTTTCAACACAAATAAATAGAAGTAGAAGTTATTTTGGTCCAGTAAATATTGAGAAATTAAGAATAACCTTACTAGATGAATATGGTAGAATAGTAAATTTAAATAATATGGATTGGTCATGTGCTTTAATGTTTGAGCAGGTATATGATGGTGGTGTAATTTCATATTAACTTTACAAATAGTATATTGAAACAAGTACTAAAAATATATATATAAAATCAATTTAAATATAACTTGATTTTATAAGATATAATGCCAGGTGCTCTTAATTGTCAATCCGATAGAACTGTAAGATATGAACAAAGATGTCTTAAAAAAAAATGTGAACAACAGAAAATTGAAAGAATTCACAGATTAGAGAAAAGAAACGAGTGTAAATCATGTATTAGTGATGAAGTTTCTAAAGATGTTAGTAATGAGGTATCTAACCATATTATTGAACTGGAATCTAAACATAAAAGAATGTCAGGTAGACATAGACAGTCCCGTGTTTTTTTTGGTTATTAATTATTAATCTTATTATTAAGATTTTTTATTATTATTATTTATTAAAATTATTAATTGGAGTATTAATATTTTGTTTTTTTTTATGATTCTCTAAATTTTTCTCTTGAATTCGTATATGTTTTTTACTATACTTTCCATTGAATTCTTTATTTTGTTTTTCTTTGGAGCGTTTGCTTTGTCTTTTGTTAAATTTTGAATCCATATTAATTAAATGTTAATTAATGTAATACTAGAAAATAAGAATCAATTTTTTTATTTAATTTTAAAAAAAAATTGAAGTTTTAAATACTTATATGTTTATGGTATTTATAAGTATATCTTAGGTTTCAAATCATTCATAATGTCTTCTCAAGGTTATTCTATTCTAATCCCTCATATATTTCTTAATATTTCTATTCAAAAGATCATTGATTCTTTTGAAGGAATGCGCATTGGTAAGGTGGCTAGAATAGATAGCTTAATAAAGAGATCAAAAGATGGATATGAATATAGAATGGCCTTTATTCATTTTGAATATTGGAACATGAATAATATTGCTGCAGTGCATTTACGAGATAGAATAGAAAATCCAAATAAAGAAGCCAGATTAATGTATGATGATCCTTGGTATTGGTTAATTCTACCTAACAAGTCATCATTGCAATTAAAAAATAGTTATAATGCTATAGATAATAAAATTGACAAGTTAGAAAGAGAAATATCCTCAATTTATGAAGAGCTTTACAAGAGGGAGTATATTGAAGAGACTACTTTACCTGATTGGTTTACTGAGTGTTCTTCGTCATATGCACAAGTACATCCAATGAGCAGTTTAGACGACATGGATAATTTATCGTGTTCAAGTAATGATTCAATGGATTACAATAAAGAAATAGATACAGAGATTGAAGAATTTTATGAAAGAGCATATAATATAAATCCATATACTCCAGAAGATCCACTACATATGCCTCCCAAAGAACTATCGCTTAAACACTGGATGACTAGAAATATGTGCGACAATGCTTAAATAAAAATTATAAAAATTATAAAAATAAAAATAACATTATATATTAATGGGAGGAGGTTTATTGCCAGTAGCTATAAAAAATAATAAACTCTTTTTTTTATTTGGAAAAGAAAATGAATTAGATGATACTCCAGGATGGGCAGATTTTGGAGGAGGAGCAGAAGATGGAGAATCACATTTTGATACAGCACTTAGAGAAGGATCAGAAGAAATAAATGGATTTCTTGGATCTGCAGATCAATTAAGAAAACGAGTAAAAAAAAATAAGGTAGTAACTATTAAATACAAGGAATATTCAACATATATTTTCAAAATGGATTATGATGAAAACTTACCAGTTTATTATAAAAATAATTATGAATTTTTTTCTAGATATTTGCCTCATGTAAAACATAAAAAGGATAATGGATTATTAGAAAAAGCAAAAATAAAATGGTTTTCTTATGATGAATTAAAAAAACAGAAAAAGGATTTTCGTAGTTTTTATCAAAATATTGTGGATCTAATTATTAAAGAAGAAAAGTTTATAACTAATAAAATGATAACATCATGTAAAACTAAAAAATGTAGAGAGATTCTTAAAAAGAAATTAAGAAGTACCTTTAAAAAGAAGAAATAAGATAAATATATCGTTAATAGTTAAAATTACTAATTAAAAAAATGAATTAATATTAATGTCAGTCATTAATATTAATGAAAATACTATTTTAGAAGATAATTTCTCTCAACATCTAGATTATAATTTTGAATTGAAAGAATTATATGGAGAGATAAATACTCCTTTTAATTTCATTAACAAGATGTTATCTATTATTCCAAAAGGATATTTTGAAAATAAAACATTAAAATGGTTAGATCCAGGATCTGGACATGGGAATTACAGTTTATGTTTATTTTATATTTTATTTAAATCTCTCAAGAAGTCAATTCCAGATGATGAAGAAAGAAAAAAACATATAATAGAAAATATGATTTATATGGTTGAATTTAATAAAGATAATATCCCTTTTTTAAGAGAGAAATTTGGGGAAAAAGGAAATATAATTGAAGGAAATTATTTGGAATGGAAAACCAATATAAAGTTTGATTTTATAATAGGTAATCCTCCGTATAATTTTAACGGGGTTAAGAAAGTTCCTACAAAAAGTAATGTAAATAAAAAGGAGGATGGGAAAACAATATGGTGTGATTTCGTAAAAAAAAATATATCTCTCTTGAAAGAGAATGGAATAATGAATATATTAATTCCTTCTATTTGGATGAAACCAGATAAAGCAGGAATGTATGATATTTTATTAAATTACAAAATAGAAAGATTGCATACATTAAATGCTAGTGAAACAAATAAAATATTTGGATTTCATGTTCAGACGCCAGTATGTTATTTTTTATTAACAAACAGAGAGAATGAAGGGAAAATAGGATTATATGATCAAATAAAAAACGATTATGTAGATTTTATATTAAAAAATAATACCCCAATACCATTATGCTTTGCATCTATAGTAAATAAATTCTTAAAGCTAAAAGAAGAATATGGAGTTCTAAAAGTAATAAAAACCAATTTACCTAAGAAGAATACACAAATAGTAGATGATATATCACCACATTTTTTATTTAAAAACATAAAAACTACTAAATTAAATGACAAAAAAGAACCCATTTTGGTAATAAATTATAGTAATGAACCATTAGCATTTCAAGGAGAAACAAAATTAATAATGGCTCATAAAATGTATGGTTTTCCATACTTGGATTATACAGGTGAATATGGAATAAGTACGAGAGATAATTATATAATAAATAATAAAAATGTAGATGAATTAGAAATAATTAAAGAATATCTCTCTACGGAGTTAATATTATTTCTATTTGAGAGCACAAGATATAGAATGAGATATTTGGAGAAGTATGTATTTGATTTTATCCCTGATTTTTCTAATATACCAGAAGATATGCGAAAAAAAAAATGTATATATGAATTACTAGATATAAATAAGGAAGAGAAGGAGTTTATAGAGAATTATTATAAGATAAAATATAAATTTTTTTAATATAAAAATATTTTAATATATAATAGTAATGATTGAATTATCTTTATTATTTTTAGCCGGAGGAATATCGTCAAGATTTGGAGGAGATCCAAAAATGCTTGCAAAAATAGGAAATAATAACGAATCTTTATTTGAATTATCAATTATTCAAATAAAAAAACACATAAAAATAAAAAACATACATATTGTTGTAAATAGTGATAATCAAATACCTATAATGAATCATGTTAAAGAAATTATATATAAATATGACTTAAATTGTAGAATAACCTGTAATTTTCAAAATACTATAAGAGGACGCAAACCATGGGGTACAGCTGATGCATTATCATCATGTTGTAAATTTGTAAAAGGTCAGTTTATCTTATTAAATAGCGATGATTTATATGGAGAAAAAACCTTTGAAATAATAGATAAAAATTGTAATAGTAATGATAATTATTTAATAGGATTTAAATTAGGGAAAACGTTAACTAATGATAATAAAGCAAATAGAGCATTTATAGGAGAGGTAAATGGTGAGGTAAATATATTGACAGAGAAATTAAATATTGAAAAAAAATATTATAGTGAGATAGAATTGAATGATATATATGTGAGTGTAAATTTATTAGTTTTACAATCATCTGTAATAGATAGTATGTTTAAAATGGTTGATGAATTCAAAAAAGAAAATGAACTAGATTATGAAAAAGAAGCGTTACTACCTGATTTTTTAAATAAATTAATCACACTGAAAGAATTAAATCTAAAATTAATTAAAACAGATAGTCAGTGGAATGGAATAACTTATAAATCAGATATTAAAAATGTAAAAAATACCTTGTATAATATATAAATGAATTTACCAATAGATATAAAAAAAAGAGATAAATCATTACTAGAGAAAATAGAGTCAGGGGAAATTATAAATAAATTATGGAATAATATAACCCATCCATATTTTCCAATTGATAATAATTATTTTAAAATAACTCCAAAAAAATATAATACAGAAATTCTAGCTAGAGAGATATTAAATTTAAATGAAAACTGGGTAAAAAAGGATATTATAGCAGATTCATGGGAAAGTATAACCTTAAAAAGTATAAATGGTGAAGATCAATCTTTTTTAATAAAATCGGAATTAAAAAATGGTAATGAGAATGTGTATAAATATACAGATATAATTGATAAGTTACCTAATATAAAAAAAATATTAGATGAAATACCCAGTGATATATATTTAGTAAGATTATTAAAATTAAGAAGGAGGAAAAAAATAAAATATCATACAGATGAAATTGTATTTAACGAAAGAGAGAAAATAATAAGAGTCCATTTACCAATAATAACTGATCCAAAAATAATATTTAAAATAGGATATCCATTACAAAAACCAGGAGAAGGATATTATATATGGAATGCAATAGATCTTCATACGAAACATTTAAATGAAGGATATTTGTGGTGTACTAATGTAAATACGATACATGGTGTTGAGAATAATAGTGATATAGACAGAATACATTTAGTGATTGATATGAAACCAATAGTTACTTAGAAAAAGTAACTGTAAAAAAAGAACTATTATATGGAAAATTTTTGATTAATTAACATTTGTATTTATAAATGGTAATATTTGATAAAGAATATAGAACATCTCAACGAAAAAATTTAGTAAAATATATTTTTGATATTCTTGATAAGACACAATGTCCTAATAAAATTTGGGCTTTCATTATAAAATCACTACACTTTACATTACCAATATATCTATTTTTTTTCGTATTTATATTAGCATCTAAAAATCTTTGTATCTTTTGTTATTTATTTTTAATATTCTTTCTTTTACTTTATATCTATTTACAAGGTTGTTTTATTTCTAGTTTAGAATACAAATTATATTCTAAAAACTTTATTAATATTATTGACCCCTATATTATGTTATTCAATTATAAAATCACAAATGATAATAGATTTTATGGAACCTTTACAATCGCATTCATATATTTCTTAGTAGTATCAATAGTCTTATTTTATAGATTTCAAAAAAAAATTGAATAATTTTGTATCATATTATTTTAATATATAAAATGTCATCCACTTACATAGCTACAACTAGATTTAATAATGAGACTTATTCTCAATATAAACATTATAAAAAAAAAACTAATATTGACGGATGTCTTTATGGAACTCCTATAAAAATAAAAGAAAGTATTCCATTAGATTCATACATATATATTATAGAAATGAATAATTCTACTAATAAAATTGCTGGAATAGGATTAATAAAGAATAAAAATTTATTAAGTAAATATTATCGTATCTATGAAAATCAAGATTATAATAGATATACATATAGAGGTAAGTATTGGATAGATACTTCTATTATTACCGATATATATTTTCAAAAAGTTATAAATGTATTAGAAACATTATTATTTAAAGGCGCAACACACCTAAAACGAGGCCAAGGTATAACAGAATTACCAAAATGGATACTATACAATAAGAGTAACTTTAATTTTGTAGATTGTATGAATAAATTATTTGAAAAATATAAATAACTTTCAAATTATTTTAAATTTAAAAAAAACACCACATTATATATAATGTCAGATAATCTAGACTTAAATGTAGATAATTATACTACCCAAGATTTACTAGATCTATTTGGATTAGATGATAAAGATAATATTACAGATAGTGATATTATTGAAGCTTCTAATCCATTAATTTTTAAATATACAAAAGATAATGAATATGATTATGCAAATTTTTTTCAACAAGCTCAAAATGCCTTACTTGAAGCTTTAGATGATGATGAAACAAATGTTAATACAAATATTCAAAATAATGAAGATACACAAATAGGAAATTTATGGCAAAACGAATATCCATCTCAAGCCAATACCGACCCTAATCAAGCTGATAAAGTTACAGATAGAAAACAACAAATTGGAATATTTGAACAAGATGGTAATTTTGTTATGTCAAAAAATCAACTAGGTGTTAGTAATACATATAATGTACCTGTAGCCCAAGGACAATTAAATCCTAATTTAAAAAATACAACTACACGATTAATTAATATTGACTCTCAATATAGAGATATTATAATACCATATAATCCTGATCCTGATGGACCTTCGTCTGCAACTAATTTTACATTAGATCTAACTGATACATTAAATAATACGATTAGTATTGAATTAACATCATTTACAATTCCACATACATGGTATCTTATTGACGCTAGTTATCAAGCCAATAACTGTTTTTTTGTTGATAGTTCAAACATTAGTATTAATAGTGGTAACTATTCTGTTGAAACATTAATTAATGATATATCAAATGTACTTACTCACGATGTATCAGGTATGACAATTTCATCTAGTGAATCTACTGGTAAAACTACTATAACAAATAACACAGGTTCATCTAAAGAAATAATTTTTTATGATCCAACAGGAGAAAAAACATGTGGTGGCATATCATGTAAATCAAATAATTATTTTAATAGTAATTTGGGTTGGATATTAGGTTTTAGAGGTAATATTAGTATTAGTACAGATGATCCAAACTATGGCCAATTGGTATATAATATACCTGATAGCCAATCTATTACATCTGAAGCATTAATAGATGTTTTTGGATCAAAATACTTTTTATTAGTGTTAGATGATTACAATCAAAATCATTTAAATAAAGGTTTGGTTGGTATTACACCAACATTGAAATATGCAGAAATACCTTCATACTGGAACACAGATCTAAATGTTTCTTGTACTCCTAGTGACCCAAATTTACCTCCTACTTATGTACAAAATACTCCTAGAAAACTTACTCAAGCCCAATTATATACACTTAATGAAACAACAAAAGCTAGACAAAATACAACAAAAAATATGTTAACATCTCCTACAAATACAGATGTATTAGCGTTAATACCTTTAAGAGGAGGAAATATGCCGTTCGGATCAATTATTATTGATGATTTCAATTTAGATGAAGCAAAAAGAGACTATTTTGGACCTGTTGATATTGAAAGAATGAGAGTAAAATTAGTAAACGATAAAGGAAATACAGTAAATTTAAATGGAAATGATTGGTCTTTTACTTTAACAGCTACTATGCTTTATCAATACTAAATACCATTACTTTGGAATCCTGGAACATAACCATTCCATATAACTTGTTTCTCTATATCTTTTAACCAATTCCTTTCACACTTTAATGGTAAATTAGATGCAGGATAGATAACAGGACTAATTATACCGTTCTGTATACCTGCATACCTTAATGCGTATCTCTTAAACAAACTTGTTTCATATGTTACATGATTTTGCCACCCTATCTGGTCATCTGTATAACAAATAGATCTATTTATATCAGCAAATGAACCCGCATTTATTCTAGGAGAATTGGTATTGCGAAAGAAATAGTCACCAAATGGATCTATATACATTCCTCCCGCTTGGATTATATTATTTGAACAATCACATGATGTATCACAACAATCTGTAGTGACTGAACAACCAATAGGATCTCTTCGGTTAGGGTATTCTATTGTTGATAGAGGATCAGGTGGATATATGAAATAATTTACACCGTCTATTATAGTTGCAGTCATTCCTATTATCCCACTTAAATCAGAAACATAAACACTTCCTTCCCATATATTTCCAGAATCTGCTATACCAAATGCTAAAGGATCAGCTAAATATTTTCCCATTGTAACATCATATAACGATTCATATGATTTAGCCCCTACTAAACTTTGGGTTTGTGTCTGATTTGGAGCTGTTGGTGAAACATTACTAGTATATATATCTCCTATATAAACACCTTTTGGTTGAAATTTTCCATTTATTGTTCTACCCTTCAATAAAAAACCATTATTTTCTGCAACATTTACTGCTCCTTTAAATATAGTTTTTTGTTTTTTGTATTTTGTATTTTCCCCAGCTGTAATATTCTGATTTGCACGTGAAAAACAACTTTTATGACTCATTTATATATATATCTATCTATATAATTATTGCCTTTCTAATAATATTTTTTTTTCTATTCGCTTAGAAATTTTTTTTTTTAATAACATTAAATCTTCTTTCACTGCAATATGTGTTACATCTTTAAATTTTTTACTAATAATATTTTCACAAGTACTACATATTGTATATAAAGTGTTATTTTTATGGGGAAATACCAAACTACAATTAGGATTTAATATACATATTAAATCTCCACAATTCTGACATACATCTATTGCCTTGTTTTCACTGCAACGATCACATTTATCCCATGCAGAAAATTGTTTATATTCATACGATAGATAACTCATTGTCAATTTAATTAATTGTTATTTTAATTATTAATTTAATACTTATTTTAATAATTAAAAGAATTCAATTTTATTTTTATTGATCATAAATTTTTAATATTTTACTTACTATTTCACTTCGTTGAACATCACTACTATTGAACTCTACAATACCAATACCGTCCTTTTTTAATTCATTATCATTATTTTTATAATATATATTTAATTTCTCCAATAGATCTTTTAAACCGCTCTGTTTTTTATCACATTGTCTCAAATCTCCTGTAATAACTATCTTACTATTTGTACCTAATCTTGTTAATAACATTATCATTTGGTTTGGGGAACAATTTTGCATTTCATCCGCAATTATGAATGCATCTTTAAAAGTACGCCCCCTCATAAATCCTAATGGACTTATTTCAATTGTATTATCTTTCATCATTGTTTTTATGTTATTTTTTGAATGATACTCATTAAATATATCCATTATCGGTCTTGTCCATGGATCCATTTTCTGATTTAAACTTCCTGGCAAAAATCCTATCTCTTCTTCCACAGGAACTACTGGTCTAGTTATTATAATCTTATCTTTATTTCCATCATATAACTCTTTGATAGCGGATTGACATGCTAATAATGTCTTTCCTGTACCGGCCGCTCCATTTGCAATTATCATATTATATTTATAATCATTTAACATTTCAACATATTCCTCTTGTGACGGTGTCTTCGGTTCATATACATTTATTCTTTTAATTCTTTTAACATTTAATTTTGTACTAATACTACGACTTGGTAATAACGATCTCCTTGATAATAATGCAGCTGTCGGAACAAATAAAGATGAGATAATAAATTTAATATTCATTATAAAATATCACAATATTTACTTTTAAATTATAATTTAGTAAATCTATCTAATATTCTATATCGTTGTTCAAAAGGACCAACAGTAACACAATAAATTGCTAGTAATTTTAAATTATCGCCTACATCTTTGTAAATTTTATCTATATCATCATAACAATATTTTAATCTATTATCTATTCTTCTTGACAACATATTTAATGCAATATTATTCTTAAAATCTAACAACATATTATTAAATTCAACCAAATACACTTTTATTTGTTTATCATAACTATAACTTTGGTTAAAATAAAAATGATTAAATAAAAATCTATTCATATTATTTATCTTTATCAATGGTTTATTTAGTTCATAAACTATATTTTCTGTATATTTAAATGCCCAATAGTCGTTCCAAATAATATCTAGTAAAACATCAGGCAAAGTATTCATGTAATTATTCAACGATATTTTTTTGTATTTAAATATTTATTTATATTATAAATGGCATCACTTGCGTTAAATTTTATTTATCCGTTTCCTATAAATACAAAGAATAAAAGACTTGCTGGAGTAAATCAAAAATTATCATCAGGATCATATTTACCTTTAAATATGAGTTCTATTGGTAGACATATTCCAAGTAGACGACCTAATAAACCAAAAGAAATATGTGGTAATACATTTTCAACACATCAAACACAAAGGCGTAATAATAATGATAGTTATTGTCCGTCTACTACTTACTGTACTTATTTGAAAGAAACAAATACTTGTACTGGTAAATCTACTACATTATCACCCAGCTGTAATACTTTTCAACCACAATGTGGTGGGCAAAATATTCCATTAACTAAGTCATATATGTATAGTTAAATAAATTCAAATTATACTGATTTATTTTATCGTTATTTATTATAAAATGAATTATGTTCCAAATTTAAAAACAGAAATTTCTAATTCATTTGAGTTTGATTTCATTGATAATAGAAATTTAAAAGATACAAGATTAATTGGTACTACTAGTAGTGAGCAAAAAATATTTACTAAAAATGCAATTAAAAATATATTAATTAAACACGAAACTGAATTAACAAACAAAATAGTAATTTTAAAAAGTGGAACTATATTACCAGGTTTTGAAACACTAACAAGTGATACTATTATATTTAATGCTGACTCTACTATTGTAACTAATTATTTAACTACCATAACAAAAGAAGATACATTATATAAAAAATTTATTGTTTTAGTAGAAGATAATATTACAGATTTAATACTACCTACGTATACTTCTATATTAACAATTAATAAAACAGCTACAAATAATGATTTATCAGCGTCTCCTGATACTTATTTTACAACAACCTCACAATCCGCAGTTATTCCAATTACTGATACTTATTCTTTTGATGGCTTAACAATAACTAATGATACTCTTATATTAGCATCATTACAAGCAATAAGTGATCCAGGAACATATTTTGCATATAAACTGGATCTATCACCACCGTTAAATAGCAGTGGTGGTGATCAAATGGCTTCTAATTATAAAGCTGATATATTAGCAATATCTGGAAAATACTCAGATGTCGTAAAAGTATATAAAAAAAATAATAATGCATGGACACAAATAGGATCAGATATACCAAATGATACTTATTCAAACATTGGTGGCTGGCTAGCACAACAAGCATCAATTGCTTTAAATAGTGTCGGAAATATTCTTGTCGTAGGATCCCCATTAAGTGACGAACAAGAAATAGATAATGGAGATGTAAAAATTTATAAATATGATGGAAGTGACTGGAATCAGATGGGATCTACAGTTTATGGTGATTATGCAGGAGGACAACTAGGTTATTCAGTAGATATTAATTTAGAAGGTAACATTGTAGCTGTATCACAACCATATGCAAATGAAAACCGAGGTTCAGTATCAGTTTACGAATGGAGTGGGGTAGATTGGATATTGATGGGTGGTTCCCATTTGTTAAATCCAAGTTCACAAGATATTAAGAAAAATTTCGGAAGAGTTGTATCATTGGATGGAAGGGGTTACACTATTGCTATATCTTCAAATTTTCACGATAAGGGTGAAGCGTTTGTATTCAGATGGGATGGAACTAATTGGAATTCATATGAAGAAACATTATCATTTTTAAAAAATCAAAATGTGGATGTTATTGCCGGTACAGAAGTTAAGTTAAGTTTAGATTCTAACCTATTAGTAGTTACATACCACTGGGGTAGTTGGGTGACTATATTTAGATGGAATGGAACCGATTGGAATCAAATTGGAGAGAGATTACTCATAGTAGGAACAGGAAATCTAGGTACTTCTAGATTTGGAAATAATGTAATAATAAGTAGGGATAACAAGAGAATAATAGTGTCAGCAGATTGGTATAACATGATAGTAATATATGAATACGATGAAAATTCTGATTTATACATACAAAAAGGAAGATTAAAAGATAATACTGAGATTACACCATACTTTCTTCTTGGTGATAAACATAGTTCTGTAAATCTTATTGCAATGCATAATAGAACTAGAATTGTAAATGAATACGCGATTCAACCAGATTATTGGATTAATGTTCCAGATTTACCTTTAGAAAATAGTAATTTATTTGAATTTTCTTTAATTGATAAGAGAGATTTAAATGATAATGATATAATTGGAAGCAGTGATACGGAAAAAAAGACATTTACAAAAAATGCAATTATAGATATTTTTGCGTTATATGAAAGAGAATTAATAAATAAAAAAATCATTTTCAAAAAAGGAACTATTTTACCCGGATTTACAACATTATTAAAGGATACTGTAATAATTAATAAAGATTTTACTAGTGCTGGTGCTAGTTCTAATGATATATCTAAAGATGATATATTTTCTAAGGATTTTTTAATTTTGATACAAGATAAAGTAGAAGATTTAATAATACCAACAGAGACTGCTGATATAACTGTTAATAAAACAGATAACGATCTAGAACTAAAATTACGTTCTTCTCTTCATAATAACACAATTAGTAGTAGAAATATGAATAACAAAATTATAACAGTTGCTAGTAATAATAATTATTCTTTTGATGGATTAACAATAGAGAACAGTGATATTTTTATAAGAGGATCATTGAAAAGACAAACAAACTCATATACAAGTTATAGTATACCTGTAGAAATAACATATAATATCAAAAGTCTCATGTATTTGGAGCGGGATTATGCTCCACACATGGATTTTAATTATAAAGGAGATATTATAGGATTTTTTGACCATTATAGTAATGGTATAATAGAAGTGTTCAAACTTACTGATACTACGTGGAGTAAGATAGGAAACACAATATTTCTACCAGATAAAGGAGGTTATCAATTTCCAGGTGAAAAAATAGTGTTAAGTAAGTCAGGATATACTGTTGCAGTAGGATATCCCAAGGCCTTGGTACAACATCAACCGGCTGATGGAGAGGTACGTGTCTATACATATGATAATGAAACAGATACTTGGATTCAAAAAGGTAATGAAATTACTAATACGGCTATTCCAAGTTTTGCACATTCAATATCAATGTCTCATGATGGTAATACTATAGTAGCAGGTTCAAGGGACATAACTAATGCTGGTGTGTCGGTTTATAAGTGGGATGGAAATAATTGGAACACACAAGGACAATATATTGAAGTTGGTATGGATAAGTATATTGCAAGTAGTGTATCATTAAGTGGTGATGGTAATGTTCTTGCTATAAGTCATATGTCTAGTGAAGATGTAAAGTACAATCGTGTATATCATTGGGATGGAGAGTATTGGATGCAACGAGGAAATGATATAACGGGTTTTGATGAATGTAAACTGAACGAAGATGGGACTATTCTAATATTAGTTGCTACCACGACTGGTAGGATTTTCCATTTTGAGGTATATAAATGGGATGGAAATAGTTGGAATATATATGACATTGAGACAGTAAAACTAGATTATATGGGTAGTTGTATTTTTATAAGTAGTGATAATAAAAAAATATGCGCGAATCAAGCCGGTCACAAACAGCTGATTAACTATCAATTAAATGAAGCGATTAATAAGTGGGAAGAAGTAAATTCTTTTCAAAATATATCAAGTCCTAGATCATGGCCAGTTGCGATGACATCAAATGAGTATGATTGTTCTGTATTTGCAGGAGTAAATGACTATGGTAACTATCTACAGATATATAGGTTTTATCCACAGATGCCTCATTCAGAAATATCTCATAACATAGAAAATAATATAGTGACATTAACACGTTTACCAGAAAATATTATTACAGAAGATAATACAGGATATGAAAAAATAGAATTTAGTAAATCGGTTTTAACATCATTAGTAAAAGGAAGTGAAAAAGATTCAGTTGTAAAAATATCACCTGATATAGTATTACCAGGATTTGAGGAATTTCAAGGTACAGAACTAGCAATAGTTAATAAAGAAGCATCTAGTGATAGTACTATTAACACAAATAGTGAAATAAAAAATTTTATATTTATAAATAACACAGGATCAGAAACAGAAATAGAATTTAATGATAATATAATAAAAACAAAAATAGAGTTTGGGGTAATTAGGCGAAATACTAATTCGTTGTTTATAATGAATAAATGATAAAAATAAAATTGATTTAAATATTTACTTATTATTAATAATAATAAGTAAATGACCAGCCATATTGAAAATATACTATTAAGAGGAAGTAATGAAAAAAACTTTGAAGAATTATCTTCGGATTCTACTGTAAGTATTAGAATTGGAAATTTAATAAATTGTAATGACGAGTTAATAAAAGATACTAGTACATATGATAAAATTATAACTTTATTAAAAAAACATAGTATAACTGCTAAGCAAATAAACAGAATAGATAGATATAATGAATATTCAGTAGAATTAATATTCTACAAAACAGATTATTTATCATTAATGTCAAAAATAAATGGATCTACTATATAATTTACTTGTGAAAACAATCATTTAAAAATTCAGAATTATATTTTGCATCACTATATCCTTTAATATATAATTCATAAAAATTAACATTTTTATTATTATAAAAAAACATTTTATAAATATCATATTTATTATTTTCGTAATAAGACAAAATTTTTTTATTCCACATATCAGGACCAATTTCTATTTTAGTTTCTTTGTTTAAATAGGGATCTATACTAAATCCACCATCTAGGGAAGAAATATCGTTATATTTAATTTCACAATTTCCTGTAATAAATGGAATATTAGAACTGGCAATACAACAATCAATAGCATCTTCTAGATTTAAAAAGTCACTGTAAATATTAGTATAAATATTATTATTATTAATACATGTAACACCTATAAATAATTTTTCTAATTCAAAGTCTGTAATACAATATGATTTTAAGATTTCTTCTTTTAAATAAAGTTGTGTATCATATATGGTTTTTAATTTATTATTTTCTCTCATACTATCTAATATTTTAATGGAGAAATCATGTGGATTTTTTTTATAAGTCATTAATAATCCATTCCATGCACCTGCAGAGGCACCACTAAACATATAATTATCTAGATTATACTGTTCTTTAATATAGACACATGTGCCCAAATTATAAAAACCTCTTAATCCTCCTGGTGTTAATCTAATAAGAGAAGAATTTTGTAAACTAGGAAAATATTGGTATAATGAATTTATATCATTATTTTTAAAAAATTTATTAGATTTTCTCAAAACAATATTAGAGTTTTTATCCCAATTTAAATTTTTAATAGTAGATACAATATTAGTTGGTTTTAATGATTTTGTAAAGATATTTCCTAATGATAGTAGTAAACATAAATGTTTAAGATGCATGTTAAAGTATATAAGAATATAATGAATATCTTTTAAATTCTTTACAAATCTAAAAGTGATTTATTATTTTTGTTCATAACAAATTCTAATATTGCCATTCTTACTTCAACACCTAATTCCATTTGTTTAAAAAAATAACTTCTATGATTACTATCAACATCATCATTTAATTCCTGATTTCTAGGTAAAGGATGTAATAAAATACAATCATCATTTAATTTATTAACAAAGTAATTATTTATAATAAAATCTGGTTTTTCATGTTTAATAGAATCTGTCATAACCCAAGAAGATTCTCTTTCAGTTTGATTTCTAGTGCAATAAACTATGTCAAAAAGATCAAATTTAACATTAGAAAAGGTGAATATTAAATTATCTGATTGATTATGGACTTGTTTTACTTTATTAATCATAATGTTGGTAGGGAATTTATTATGAAACGGTAAAAAATATATTTTCATTGAAGGGAACATATGTAATAATTCTAATAAAGAATGTATTGTTCTACTGTTTTTAATATCTCCTACAAATAATATTGTTTTTGTTTGAAATTCATACCCGAATTTATGATAAATTGTATATAAATCTAATATAGCTTGACTAGGATGTTCTCCATCTCCATCTCCTGCATTAATAATAGGTATTTGTGAATTTTCTATTGCTTTCATCATAATACCTCTTTCAGGATGTCTTAAAATTAGTATATCTCCAAATGAAGAAATTGTTCTTATCGTATCAGGAAACGTTTCTCCTTTATTAATACTAGAATACTCTTTATTAAATGTGATAACATTTCCTCCTAGTCTATACATAGCAGATGCAAATGATAAAGAAGTTCTTGTACTTGGTTCAAAAAAAGCATTAACTATAATTTTATTACTACATGCGAGTCTTGAAATAGGTACTGATATATGTTTTTTAATGATAGGAATTGAATTAAATATTTCAAATATTTCCTTTATTTCAAATTGATGTATTGACAATAAATGATAAGTCATTAATTAATTAATTAATTAATGTTTAAATAAATTAAAATTGAAATTTAAAAAGAATTTAAAATAAAGTAATATATCTAAAAATGAGAATTGAAATTCAAGAAATCGGAAAGTGTGAAACTTTTATCAGTATCTTTAAACATTTAAAAAATTTTACAGATACTGTATGTATATTTATTGACGAAGATAAAATGTATTTACAAGGAATGGATGGATCACATGTATGTGTTTATGAATTATTTTTACAAAAAGATTGGTTTGATGAATGGAATCCAGAATTTAATAATGCATTTGAACATAGGTTCGGAATTCATTTACAAACTTTTAATAGAATGTTGAATATATGGTCAAATTCTCATACTATTATATTAGAATCTCAAGATGGAGATAATTTGGATATACATATTACAAGTAAAGAAAAGGGGAAATTTAATAATATATTTGCATTGCCATTGATGGACATTGATGTTGATAGTCTTCATATCCCTGAAACAGAATATGAAGTTGATATTATAATGAATTCTTCACAATTTAAATCTACAATAGAATCATTAGGTAATTTCAGTGATACACTTGATATCTGTTGTAATGAAGAAAATTTGATATTAAAAAGCGATTCAACAGAAGGGTCTATGAAAGTAGATATAGAAATAGATAATATAGAACTACTAGCAGTAGTAGAAGGAGAGACAGTTAAATCTAGTTTTGCTATCAAATATATGAATCATATATGTCAATTTTATAAATTAAGTCCTAACATTAAAATACATATTAGTCCCGAAATACCAATACAATTAATATATGATATTGGGGATGATGAGAAAAACAAGATGAGATTTTATCTAGCACCCAAAATTAACGATGAATAATTTACTTTAAAAAATAGAAAAATATTAAAGATAACTAACTTTTTTATTGTCATCAATACTCAAGCCAATACTTTAGACAATTTTCTAGATAAAAAAGTTATTTAACTTTTAGACATATTTAACTATCTTATATATATATATATGTCTTGTGTTAATCAAGTTTACGAATCTGACAATACGAAGTTTCAAGCATCTGTGACTATACCTATTGGTGGTGAAATTGTAGGAGGATACAACAGCTCCTTAAAAAAAATGATTTTTGCGTATGAAAATACATGTGATCCTGCGAAGGTAACTGATCTGACTTCTGGATGGACATCTCCTTATGTTGTTTCAACAAGTAAGATTGGTTTAGATAGTAATTGTCCTGCTACTGATTCTCAAGTTTTACTTTATGATATTCCTGATCATTATGACACTT
>Ga0181412_1000235_pt1 | contig 24137 bp, 13 predicted proteins | sample 35SPOviralmetaG_FD_130113 | JGI IMG/M metagenome (GOLD analysis project Ga0181412, IMG submission 130113) | Marine viral communities from the oligotrophic San Pedro Time Series (SPOT) site, San Pedro Channel, CA, USA - 35 SPOT_SRF_2012-08-15 | ecosystem: Environmental > Aquatic > Marine > Strait... | reverse complement strand
GAACTTGTGACCGCTCGGTTATCAGCCGAGTGCTCTACCACTGAGCTATAGTTCCAAGTCCAGATGGGAGGATTTGAACCCCCGACTTTCCCGCCCCAAACGGGACGCGCTACCAAACTGCGCTACACCTGGATGGTATTCCTAACGGGATTCGAACCCGTGTTGTCACCTTGAAAGGGTGATGACCTAACCGCTAGTCGATAGGAACTAAAAAGGGCACGGATTTTAGGTCTCCGTTATTTAATATTTGCGAACACTTTAACCGCAAATACCCGACGACCCTATGGGAATTCGAATCCCAGATTCCTACTAGACAGGTAGGCGTGATAGACCACTTCACTATAGGGCCAAGGTGAGAGAGGAGGGAATCGAACCCCCGATGGTTCCAATGTAACAGTTTTACAGACTGCTGCCACACATATTGCCGACAGTGGCCACTCTCTCATATGGGTCTGGTGGGACTCGAACCCACAACTTACAGGTTAAAAGCCCGGTACTCTTCCAATTGAGTTACAGACCCATTAAGGTTTCTAATTGTCAAGGTTCTTATAAAGAATACCACCATTTCATCTTTAGTGGTGGAGTGATGGACACTTTCGGAAGTGCCACAGGCAACAAAAAAGGGGAGGAAACTTTTAGTTTCTCTCCCCTGTCTTACGCTTTTATGGATTACATGTTACATATGTTTATCCATATTCGCAGACAGAAGAGATTCCTTACAATCCCAGGAAATGGGATCAAGAATACGAGACTGACTATGCGGCATTGAATAAGACATTTTTTTCGACCTGTTTGGTTTTATTTATAAAAGTTTTGTTTTGAAAGGCGGAAGGTAAGTTTCACCAAAAGAATTTTAGGAACCTTCTTTGCTTTTCTTTGAAAATCATACCACAAGTGGTTCTGATTGTCAAGTGGGTGATACTGGATTCGAACCAGTGACTGCCTCCGTGTAAAAGAGGAACTCTACCACTGAGTTAATCACCCGTTTAGGGATAGTATAATGATCAGTTATACTATTTCCATGGTTTACTGTATTTTTGGACTGGATTAAACCTAAAGTACCAGTTTTGGAATCATAACAGTGAGATCTATGTTATTACTCCCAATGCTTCCTGAGAGGATCGAACTCTCCTTAGGCAAATTATGAGTTTGCTGCATTCACCAGATTGCTAAGGAAGCAAATACCCGTGGATGGATTTGAACCATCTCAAAGCCTCTAATCTGGAGGAAAAGGTGTATAAGACCTCTCTGACTACCAAGTCTCACGGGCTGATGATGAACTACTGAGCTTCATTATTTAGATCAGTATGTATTCGTATTAGTTCATCATCGGCAGGCATCATCACTGCTGATGTGCCATCTTCTCTTACAATACCTATGGTTTCACCTTTTTCGACTCTTTCCATAAGATCATCAAAATTGTCTTCCCAATCTTTTAGAGTAAAAACTTCCATTTACACCTCCATTGGTTCTGCATATACCAAAGCATCTTCCGGACAAATATTACGGATGAGTGCAAGAATATTTATGAACTGATTCACATCATCACAAACAATTTCTTTGTTGTCCCCTTTATTAGAATAGATGTAGATTGTTCGTTTGATGGTATCAACAACACATCGTGTGAGAAACTCGTCTTGCATACTGCCTTGCTTGCTTTCCCTGAAATTATAAGGCATCTGAGTGCTGGTGTCAAGTGTGCCGGTTGGGGAAGTGGTTAATCATATATTATTAACAATATTAATAATACTCTGATTAGAACTTTCTCTATCTATTTGTTTTTGTCGTATAGTATCTGTTCCCCAATTTTGTAATTCTTTCTCCATTTTTTTATTCATAATTTTATTAAAATCCGAAAGGTTAATGCTTGCATCCCTCTTAATCCTAAGTGCAACTATTTCTTGCTTTAAAGAATCAATTTTATTTGATATTTCTACACACCTATTAGCAGCAGCATCTCCAGTTAATGATGAATCATTTGCTCCACCACCAAGTGTTCCGATACCAATTCCACCAGCTCCTGAATATGTGTATAGTGCTGTACCAATTGCAATAATTTTAGGTTCATGGTCAATTTTTATATTAGAAAAAGTTCTAGCAGTTCCAATTACCACTGTATTTTCAAACGATGATAAAAAATCATTATCAAAGTCTTCATCTTCACCCGATATACTATAATCATCTCGTTCAACTTCAATGCTGTTAGAATTTAAACCACCATTATCTCTTATGATTTCATACCCAAAACCAGAGTTACTAGAACTTAATGTTTTTAAATCAGTAGGGAGAAAAGGATTTTCGGCAGAATAATTAGCATCAGGACCTGCCATGCTGCTGTAAATTTCTAACACATGTCTATCTTGATTAAGATTATATCCAGGTGCTCCAAAGTCTTTTGGACCACCCACAGTGTTACTCACTGGGTTAGATAAACTTACTGCAATTCCTGGCCAACAATTTCTTCCCTGTGCTTCCACAACTAATTCGATAATTTCTTCTTTTTTTGAATTTATTTGTGTATTAAAAGATATGATATTATCATGCACCACCTTACAAAATTCTTGTAGGGTGTTGGCATCTTTTTTAATTTTAGCTTCTTGTATACCAACTACAGAATCATCATATAAAGTTGTTTCAATTTCTGTCACATTTTTTGAATAAGTTCCATTACTATTTTCTATAATAGAAACTTTCTCTAAAGTTTTTGGGGCATTTATACCAGGAGATTGTGGTTCAAATGCACCCTTTAACTGATTTTGTTCATCTTGTAGTAACTCAAGAGTTCTCGTTCTTAGTTCTTCATTCATTTCAATTCTCCAGTTCTAATACTCTTTGTTTTAACTCGTCAATTTGTTTTTGTTGCTCTTTCATCCCATCAATAAGATGAGCAACTAAATTTTCATAAAGAACTCTTTTATAAATTCTTCCTTTTTCTTTTCCATCTTTAACACTATTCACCAAAGTTTTATATACAACTTCAGGCACAACTTCTTCAACTTCTTGTGCTATCAATCCAACCATGTGTGGATATTTTTTATGAAGTTCTGGAACAACTTCACCATCCCAATCAAAAGTTACTGGTCTCAATTTCATAATTTTATCGAGACCATTTGTCAGTGGTTTGATATTCTTTTTTAAACGAATGTCAGATGTGTGTGGACCAGTAGAAATAAATAAACCATTATAAGACCAAAAACCACTTAACTTTCCAGATGGACTATTTTGTGATATTGATGCTCCATTGTTTAAGATCTTTGGTGCAGTTGCATTCCAATCAGGAACAACAGAAGACTTTAATCCATTTAATTCTGTAAAGATAGAAGTATAAGATGCATTAAGTGCTCCTATCGAAATATCAGATCCAGATTTGACATCAGTACCAAAAGTATTCCAAACTCCAGTATGAACATCAATACCAATAGAATTTAATGCGAGTGGAGATGTTGCACTAGGAGCACAAACTAAAGATGCTGAAAACGGAACAGCAGTAGCTCCAGTTCCAAAATGACCTTTATAAGCCGACATTGATCCTGGTTCCCAAAATCCCTTTGGGAAGTTTAGGGCACCACCCAAAATAGGATTAAAAACATCTAAAGAACCGGTATCTAAAGTTTGAAAAGCCACTAATAATATTTTTTTCTTTGTTTTTATTTATCTCCTATTCTAAATAACTAAAAATCAAAAAGTATGGCACAAAAGTTATACAAAAGAGTTGGTTTAAGAAGAGATAGAAACCTTAGTGATTTAGGGAACACTACGGATTCATTAAACAATTTACTCCGTCCTCTCGCAGATATAAATGAAGATGCTACTTTTATAAGTGAAGATTTAAATTGTATTAGAGGAATTTCTAATACAGGTATAACATCTTCAAACTATAGAAGCATAGCAGATTTAACATTAGAACAGACTGATCCAAGTGGAATTAATCAAGTCGTAACACCAATACAAACACTTAAGAATAGAGTTGACGTATTAGAACTCACTGCAGGTGATCCTAGATTGAATGGAGGACCTGGAATATTTCCTCAATACTATTCTTCAGTCAATGGTGATGGGTATACTGATGGAAATTTAGTTGTTGGTTCTGGAGAAGAATTAGAACTTGAAGAAAAACTTGATTTTGAGTGGTTATCAGGAGAATTTGAATTTGGTGGAAAGATAAGAGACAAAGAAGTTTCAAATAAAGGTGCTCTTGTTTGGGAAGGATTCTTTATTCCAACCGAGAGTGGTATTCATGCATTTAGAATTTTTAGTGATGGATATTATAGACTTGATTTTCAAGATGTATCCTATACTGGAGTTGGAATCAATACGTATTCAACAGTAATTAAATCTGGTATAACAACAACAATTACTGCTGATGGAGATGCTTCTGAAGATAGAATTGATAATATTTCCGATAGTGATAAAATTCTTGTTGGAACTGGATTTACAGTCAGTGGACCTGATATAGCTGCAGATTCTTTTATTGATATCAGAAATAGTAGTACTTCATTTTCAATCAATTCTGAAGGAATATCGTCAGATTTTTCTTCCCAAACACTTACTTTATTTAAAGACCAATTAGGAGTTTTAGAAACAGAACAACGATATAGTTCATACCCATTGAGTGCGTATGAGAAATATTATTTTAAATTAACATACTTTATTCCAGATTCTTTTACAGAAGAACAATCGGATATTAACCATTTTTTTGAGTTAAGATTATCTAGACCAGGAGATGAAAATGCAGCTTCAAGATTTCCATATACCTACCTATATCCTTTCGATTATGATTTTTCTTCTTTTGCAGCTGGGTCGTTTGATGATTTCACACAGCAAAATCTACCTAAATCTGGTGGTCCTATAGGCAGCACTGTAACTGAAAATGGTTATGTTTCAGTGAAAACCAGTTCAAAAATTATAGTAAATTATACTCCACCATCTTCAGTTTCAGATTCAAAAAATAGAACAATTTCAAATGTAGGTTTATCAACTTTTTCTAGATTACTAGAAGTCGTTAATACTGATGGGATTGAAATAGGAAATTATGTTTTTTCTGTAGGAGGTTCCGAAGTTCCTGACGGAACGAGAGTAGAAAGTGTTCTTCTTAATGATTCAGTTGTGTTAGATACTCTTCCTACTGGTAATTTAAATAGAACCCTAGACTTTTTTAATCATAGAGGATTTGTCAAAAAAGTAACGGGGTCGATATCTGGAACAACATTAACAATCTCTTCAGGAGATACTAATACGTTAAAAACAGGGATGTTAGTTGTTGGTGATGGTGTCACACAATACACCGGTATCACAACTTCTGCATCAAGCACAACACAAGTTACAGTGAGCCCATCACAAACAGTCGGTGCAGGAACTACACTGTATTTTTATCATTCTAAAGGACTAATTAATGAATCCCTCACTGCATTCTGTCCAGTTGCAGAGACTAGATGCTTAATTACCAATGGAATACAATCATCTGGTTCGACGCAATTGAGTGTTGTAAGCACTGAAGGGGTGGATGCTGGGTGGAATGTCTATGGATCTCAATTTGTTGATGGAACTACTATTGCTAATGTTAACAATTCCACTACAATAACAATATCAAATGCAACTATAAATGCTCTAGGAGATGGTGCTAACTTTACAGTATCTAGTAGTTCTGCAACACAGAAAACTCTTTGCTGCCCTCCTACAGATACTTCACCACCATTTGATGCCACATCAGAAGGTATAGATACTTCTTCATCTTTTCCATCTTTAAATCTTGAAGGAATAATTACTTTCGAATCGTTATCTGTTGGTGTATCAACTGTCGTTTCGACTTATTCTGGTTCTGGTAATGATTCTAATTCTTTCTTGACTATTGGAACTCCTATTGGAAATTATGATATATTATGTGCCTGATTCTTTCAATAATAAGTAGTAAATTTCACCATCAACTTTTATTGGAAGTTTATGTGTAAATGTAGACGGATTTGTGGGGGATGAAGAAGTAGTATTTATTCCCGTTATCTGCACTTGATCATAAAAGAATAATTCATTAACGGAAATTGCTGAAGAACTTGTTTTTAGTGCAGCACTTTCTTCAGACCAAGGATTATTATCACTAGAAAATGCACGAATATTTCCTATAAAAAGTCCTGGAGATTTCTCATCGACCAAATTAGTTGTATTTGAATTAAATGAGACTGGATCAACGATTTTTAAAACTCCCCCATATTTTAAAAGTTGATCTGTATCAATATTTCCAGTTGTAGTATATTTTTGTCCGATTAAAAAATTTGCTCTTTCTACATTATCTTGTGTTTCACTTATTGCATTCTTTAATCTGTCTGGACCTGAACCAAAAATTTGATTATCTAGGAATCTAATTGTACCTTGATTACTATTATCAGTAAGGGGATCATTACTAAAATTGTTTTGGGTTGGATCGATAATATTACTTATATTATTAAAAGAAACCGAATCATCTCTGATAAAATTAAAATTATTTTTATCTACTGCATTAACATCAAAAGTAGTAAATCCCACAGATGAACTTGTAGTGGATATTTTAAATTTATTTTTTCCATTCGAATTACATACAAAATAATTACTATTTTTGTTTAATGTTGTAGTTCCTATAGAAACATTTTTACTAACTTTAATTTTATCGTCATCAGTAAAAACAAATTCTAAATCATCAAATTGAAAGAATCCACCAGAAAATGTTTGATACGAAATAGTAGAAATATTTCTTAAATTGTTCTGAATAATTTTCAGGTCTGCAGGAATTGTAACTCCAGCTAAATTTGCTATTGCTAAAGATGGATTTGTAGTTTCTGCGAGATTTAAATTACTGATATAACCTTGATTTTCTTTTGCCATTTTTTAATCTGTTGTAATTGACCAGCCAGCTATATCTTTCAAGAAAATTAATTTATCAATAACTTCTTCTCCAGATGGTGAAGCATTACTTGTCAAATTAACTACAACTCCAGATCTATTGAAACTTTCATAATTATCAAACAAATCTTTTATAATATTATTTATTTCGAATGAATTTAAATTATTATTTTGTAAAAGTATTGCTCTAATGGATGTCAGAGTTGCAAATGATCCTGAAGAATATAACGAAAGATCATTGTTGTAAAGATATAATCTTTGTAATTTTGGACATCCAGAATAATCCGGAATTGTTCCAGTAATATTATTATTGTATGCATAAAAATATTGCAATCTTGTTAAATTAGTAAATTTACCCAAAGAAGTAAAATTATTATTTGCCAAGAACAAATACCTTAAATTAGTTTTATCTGTAAACGCTGGTATAGATCCAGTAAAGATATTACCTTGAACATTGACATAGTAAATAAACGGATTTGAGGCAAAATTAGGGAGTGATCCAGAAAAAGCATTTGAAGCTGCATAAATATATCTTAACTCTGGACATGTGGATATTGAAGGAAAATTTCCTGTAGTTTTACTGTAAGTCCTAAACCAAATATAATATAGTTTAGTGTTAAAAGCAAATACATTTGGATTTAATGGTGTAGTTACTCCCCAATATCTAGAATCAATTAAAATATATCTTACTTTTGGGATAAATTGGAAAGTATCTGCAGATATACAATCACTTCCATCTTGTCCTTCAATTCTAGAATATCTTAAATCTAAATAATCCAATAATTCATTTTCTATTTTTGGTAGTTTTCCATTTAAATAAGTAGAATATGCTCTAAAAGTTTTTAATGATACACACCCCTTTAATTTAAAATCATTACTTCCATCATTTGCAATGATACTAGCACCTATACCAGTTAATCGATTATTAGTGTAGGTAAAATTTGTGAGATCTGTTTTATTTCTTAAATCTGGTATTGGTAGTCTTGTTGCTCCAATATTAATAGTTTCTATAGAAGAAGAAGTTATGCTAAAGGCAGAATCAGAAAGTCCATTGTTACCATATAAATTTAAAGTTTTTAACTCTGATAAATCTTGGCAATTACGTTGACTAGTGCCCGCACCAGTAACACCAAAAGAAGAAAATTTTTGACGAGACACACTGTAAAAAGTTACAGTATCTCCAACATTTGGTAATTGTGCCGGATTTTGATTATTATCAAGTGTAAAAATAACATCTTGATTTCCATAACTTCTACGATCCAAGTCAAAAGAAATTAAATTTGGAAAATCATTCCCATTAAATATATTTTGTTCTATAGATCCATTAAAACATCTTCCTAATTTTATTGATGTAACAGAAGATGGTATTTTATTTGCTATATTTTGATTTAATTTTTCTTCGTCAGAATTTTCCGTAAGGAAAAATGGATTATCTTCTAGGTTTAAAGTTGATAATTGTGGTGTTAATTTGACAAGATTGGGAAATTCTAATAATTGATTACGGTCTAATTGTAAAGTCGTTAAATTTGGTAAAACTGACTCGGGTAAATTGGTTATTCCCGATCCTCTTATAACAATTGATGTAATATTATTTGGATTATAATAGTATTTTAAAAATCTTTCTGCTCCTACAGTTCCTCTATAACTTATTGAGGATGAGTTTCTATTTGCATAATCTGTCCTTTTACTTGAATCACGTACTTCTTCTATTCTCCATGAAGGTCTTATAGATCCAATATTAACTCTTCTAATTGTTGCATTTAAATTTCTAAAAAATCCTCTAAAAACTAAAGGAATTCCTTTCATAGCAAACAAACTAACCGTTTGTCCACCAATATTACATTCAATTTTTGAAGTTGGAAGTTCGGCAGCAAATTCTTTTAGTTCTGGAGTGTATGAAGTTTTCAGTTTAATTCCACCAATACCACCAGCAAATTGAAGTTGACCACCAGTTCGGATACCTACTCTAGATCCATAAGAAATTGGTGATGTATCTAAAACCGGAGAATCTGTAGAACTCCAAGAACTAACTCTAGAGGTAGAAACATCTCCAAATTTTATAGTGGATGAAGGTCCAGAACCATTTACAAATTTAAATCTTATAGCATTTGCAGTTATTCTTCCATTTACTGTTAAATTTCCACGTAATAATTTATCAAATCCAGAACTAACATTCAATATATTTTCATACTGTAAACTATCTCTCCAAAGTCTATCTATAGTTTTGTATAAAGGTACATCTAAACCAGAAACAGTTACAAAATCAGTTTGAGAAACAGTGACAGAAGATTCTCTTATAATATCTAAATCTTTAGGAGGAAGATTTAATACATTTAAACTTGCATCTTTATCTCTTATATCCGCAAATAAATTATTTACTTCTAATCCAAATAACTTGGGATTTCTAAGTGCCATTTGTATATTTAGGACCTAATATTGATATTTATTATTGTTCTATATAGTTTAAACTCATCTCAACATTTGCAGTGACATTTGAACTAATATTCTCTGCAACTATGAACACTCCTTGATTAGATCTTCTATTACGAATAATTTTATATCTATCTAATCCAAATATTTTACTCAAATCAACAGTTCTAGAATCATTTTCACCAATGTAAAAAGTATCAATTATTCTAGTTTGAGGTCCGATCCTCAGTTTTTGTTGATTTAAAGTATCAATTTTCAAAGATGATAATCTACCAACCTCCAAAAAATTAGGTGGAGATAATCCAACTAAATCAGCATTTCCACCAGCATTAGTAAGTGATAATTTATTAGAGTAAGTAAACGCAGTTTGTATAGGACTTAATACTTTTTGATTTAATCCAATAGTTTCTTTTATACTAAAAGAATTTACAGCAGAATTATCTCTTAGTTGCACAACAAAGTATAATGGAAAAGGATTATAATTAAATATAGATATTTTAGATTTATTTCTATTATATTGTTCAGGGAATGTAATTTTTAAGGGTGTAACAAAAAGTTTATATGTTGGTCCTGTTACATTTGAAATATTTTCAATGGTATCTGATATTTTTATGTAAGATTGTTTTTCCCTTGGTTTTGCAGGGTCTGGAGAAAATGTAGAAGTAATTCCAACATATCTTACATCAGTGCTTAATATTTGATTATCATCATCCTCTAAAGTTACTTCTCCATTATTATATCCAGTATCATTCCCAAATTCATCTATTGCTAACTCTGGAAATTTTCCATTTACTACTAAGAAATTACCAGCCTCAGAAGTATTTTCTGGATTACTTGCACTATAAGATACTGAAGGAATCGATAAGGAAGGTTGAACTTCTAAAGAAATTCTAGAGCATACTCCACCACCAGAACCTGAAATTTGTGGTGTAGTTATATCAATTTCAAGATCTGTGAATGGATCATTGTTTCTTTCTCCTCTTTCAATACCATTCTCAGATAAATTAACTCCCCTATTTTTATTTTCAGCAAATAAATAACGTTCTTCTGGTAATTTTGTGGTATATCCAACTCCAGGAACATTAAATATATCACCATCTACTCTGTTAATATCTGGTTCTACATTAGTAAATCCCATTCTAAAATCTGCAACTTGACTTCCTGCATTAGTTCCATTATCTCTAAGTGTAGGATTTAAAAATTCAATATCTACTTTTGAACCTGTTATTTTATAGCTAGAAACAAATAAACCATCATATTTACTCAATCTAACTGGATATGGATAATCTCCATCTGAACCAATACCAATAGAAGTAGTTATTCCACTATCTCTTACAAGTTCTCCCCCAACTGGTCTACTTAATTTAGCAGATCTGAAAGATCCTGCAGTACCAACAGGTTGTCTAAGTTCTTCAATATAAACATCCCACAAAGTTTTTCCAATTAATTTAGCACCCTTGTCTGACTCATAAAAATAATCATCATTACCCAAGGTTGTAATTCTAGATGGATCATTAAATTTTATATTTAAAGATCTACCATTTTCTGTAGTGGCAACTCCTGGACCATATGTATAACCAAACCCATCTGGACAACCTTCACAATTAATAATATTAACTTTAAGTAGTGAATCACTATTTACAGTCAATTTTTTAGGAATAACAACCTTATTATTAACTGTTAAATCTCCAGATGAAGAAAGTATATTTGCTTTTGGAATAATACCAAATAAGGATTGTGGTCCAGAGGTATTTGTTATAGATTTTAATTTTGATGTTTCCGTGTTCGTCTCAAAATTTCCTTCATCTCCACCATCAATATAAAATGATGAACCATATTTGTAAAGAAATACTGGTTGTCTTATGAATGTATTATCAGTGACATCTACTTGATATTTAAACTTAAAAGCAGCTGCTTTTAAGCATGGTTGACCTAATTGATTTTCTAGAATAAAAGTATGTAGAAGAACCCATCTTGCTTCTCCAGGACCTGCTGGAATATATGCATAAAATTTTGCTCCAATAGCACCATACCAACCAAACTCAATTTTATACATAGTGACATTTGGAAGTTGGAGTTGATATCCAGATGGTCCATTTCCATTTAATGGATCTCCATTAAATTTATCTCTGGGTATTACTACTTCATACAATGAAATTGGTTTATAAGGATCAGAACTAGATACTAATGTTTGATCTTCAGATTCTAATTTATTTCTGAATAGAACATCCCCACTTAAAGGTATAGTACTTCTTCTTACTATACTTAAATCTCCCCTATCAACTCTAAAAACGTATTCGTCAGAATCATTAAATATTCCAAATTCATTCACATAACCTGATACAGGTTCCGCAGAACAACTTGTTCCAAAAGTAAAACCACTAATCCTTCCTGGTTGATATTTAAAATTTTGTTTGGATTGTAATATAATATAATTTCTATAATTTGCCCGATATCCTGGTCTTGAATTTGTAGAATTAATACCTCCTGTGATTGTATTGAATTTTGCTGCCTCAACAAAAGTAAAAGGTTCGTTTGTAATTGGATCTATTAATTGAGCATCTCTCATATTTCGCCAAGTTTCAGTCCAATCATCTATAATTCCAAATGCGAAATCTAGATTTTCATTGTATACAATGTCTCCACTTTCTACTTTTGCAGCAAATTCTGGTAAAAAATTATTTTTCCAAGAACTGGGATAACCTAAAGTTGTTCCAAATTCATCGAACAAATTATATAATTCATTACCTAAATTGACAAATCTTAAAAAGTTTTGAAAGAGATCTGGTTCATATGCGTTTAGTTTTTCGAAATTTGGTCCAAACGGAAAAGTATATGGTGTAGGAAAAGCTTCTAATTTTAATGCAGATTCGTTTGTTTCTTCAGTCAATTTAGAAGTAAATCTATTTCCATAAATTTTATTTTTCCTATCTCTCCATGCAGTAGATGTATTATTGGGATTTCCTCTAAACGTTGCAGTTTCCCACTGATCAACATCAAGACCATAAGAAGCAACATCAGAAAATAAGGATAATTGAGTTTCTGCTCTAGGTATTCCTAAAAGAGTTGTACTGACTTCACTAGTTTCTCTAAATCTTTCTTCAATTTTAATTGTAGGTTTATAAGTTTCAACTTTTGTAGTTCTTCTAATTATCTCAACATCTGGTTCTGTTGTAGGTGCTGTATTTGTAGCATTGTTAGATAAAAATATACTACCAACACCTATTCTACTTACAGTTGTTCCATCTTGAATATACTTTCCAGATAAACTATCACCTATTTTCAAATTAGAAGTATCGATTCCAATATTGTTAGAATTATTATAATAATAAGTTACGTCAGTATTTCCAATTGATGTATTAACCCCTGAGGTATTACGATCAGATTTAACTGGAAATGTTATAGAAGATGAATTATTTGTTAATGCATCTTTAATGAAAATAATTTCTTGGTCGGCAAATAGTGGTTGACCAAAAGCATCAGTCAATACTTCACCATTAAAAACATTGTATAAAACTTCTTGGGAGGGGACTAAAGATACTGGTCTTTTGTCGTGCCCAAATTTTATATCCTTACCACCATTTGTCATGTATCACTGCTCCTCCCAGGTAATACTTGAAGAAATTTCACCAATAGTAGATCCTATTCCATATGCTTTAGAACTTGATCCACAAATAAACAGACTTTCAATTTTATCGGTTAGTGGGAATGATAGATACTCTTTATTATAATCAAAATATGAACTCAAATCATAATCTTCTCCACTAGCAGGAACAAATAATGTTGCAACCGAAGTTCCAGTTTTTGGAATTGGACTTCTGATTTGAGGATTAATTAATACTGAAGATAAATTATCCAAAGAAGATTCTGAAGTAGTTGAAGTAACGACCTTACCAATTGATGTGGTATTTTCTTCTCTTAAGAATGGGAGATCAGTTGTTAATATAATATTATCACTAGTTGGATTTAATGCGAAGAAATAATATCCATCATTTTCAATATTTTTAGTTCTATCAAAACCTCTATTTTCCAAGAATCCTAATACAGATATTGGTTTTTGGGATGGATCATTCTCAAGATATCCTCTGAAGTATCCATAAGTTCCTTCATTTGTATCTCTAATATATTCTGCGGCAGAAGCAACATCAGGAGCAGTGTTACTAGATGTATCTGTCATCACACTGAATACAAATGTAGTTCCAGCAGATCCAGTCAAAAGTCTGATTGGTCTACTATAATTACCACTTATAGCACCATCAAAGTCTGTTCCTCCAGGAGAATTGCCATCGAAAATAGGATCTGTCGTTCTTGGATAACTATGCTCTGTTGCATTATTATCTAAAGAACAAGTGAACGTAAGAGATTCTTTTAGAATTCTAATTTCAGTTCCAGCGGACAATCCATGAGCAGACGCAGTTGTAACAGTAATTTTTCCAGTTGATGAATCGTAAACTACTCCACTTGAAGAGTTATCGATTGCATATCTAGTTCCTGTATTAGATGAAAGAGCAATTGCATTTGCAAGATCACTTTCTCCCTGTATAAATGTATGAGAACCTGCATAGACTCCTGTAGGAATACCCACTTTAGTTGGTTTTCCTCTCTTACCAATATTGACATCTTGTTCTAATACTGGAGCATCTTGAGGTCTAGTTGCAGTTACAATAGTCGTTGTTTGAAATTCTGGTGATTTTAAGAAACTTACTTTAAGAACAGAATCGGAACCAGATGAGAATCTTGTGGGATAAACCTGTGTTCTATTTCTTACATCAATACCAGTACTACTCTGGATATTTTCTTTACATTTCAATCCAATTAAAGGAACTGGTCTATCTACCAAAACATCAATACTCGAAAGAGATGTGTTGTTTAGTGCAGAACTTAAAAAAAGTTTTTGTTGACCATCTCTTGGATCCGCAAAATTAATTTCAATTCCCTGATCTAAAGGATCATTTGTGATAATTTGACTTCCAACATAGAAAGATGATGCAATACCAGCTCCAGCAATAATATATGGGTCTGTTGAAATGCCAGCATTTGAAAGATCAAATTGTGTTGAAGCAATTCCAACTCCTTCACCATTATCAACATCAAACGTTCTCTTTGATCCAAACACTTCTAGAGGTGTTGGTGTTGAGTAACTGAATAATTTTACTGTTCCTCTATCACCACCATCAATATAGTATGAAGCACCATATTTGATAATGTGCTCTGATGTTGTTCCATAAGAGAATACAGTTTCTGGTCTTTCTCCATCCGCATATCCATACTTAACTTCACTTCCTCCACCATAAGTCAAGTAAGTAATTGGAAGAGTCGCATTGCCCAATGAAGAGACCTTCAACTGGTTTGATGCCCTCAAGTGGTGGACACGCACCCAACGTGCTTCACCGTTGCTTACAGGGACATATGCGAGGAATAGAGCACCAACAGCACCATACCAAGAGAATTCAATCTTATACATAGTAACCTTGGTAAAATCAAGGTCCCAGATACTGGTATCAGTTAAACTCTCATTTGTATCAGCATCTTGTACTCGTTCACCAGGTCTCTTATCTGCTACAGCATCACTATACACAAGTGCTTTTGTTTCATCATCTAATCTATCACCACTAAATCTTGATCTTGGCACTCGGTATTCATATACATTTAGATAATCAATATTAACATTTTGATTGACCCATTTATCATAATAAACATTTATAGCATCTATTTGGTCTTTAAGTGTAGAAGCTTCTCCCCCATCGGCACCTTTAGTAGTATCAATGTAACCTTCTAGATTATTTTGCCCATCATCATAAAGGTAAGGGAACATTCCTTTTTTAGCAGTGGTTTGATACTTATTTTTTTCAGCAATTACTGCATTACTTGGTTGAATGAAAGGAACGGGAGTTATGACATTTTGATTTGTATAATTTCCATTTGTAAGTCCTGTTACTGCACCACCATTATCAATATTACTAAGAGTAATTGCTCCACTAGTGCTTATCCCTGCAATTTTATAAATCTTCTGATTGTCTAATCCAGTAATTCCAGCACCAACAGAACCATCAGAATTTAAATTATCATTTGAGTATGAAATATGTTGTCCAGTAGATAATCCTACTACTTGGCCACCACTAACATAAAATGTTGGAACTGTAGAAACACCAACATTAACAGTAAATTGATTTAGTGAATTGATATTTGTAATTGTATATTGCTGAACTCTATTTGGATATATTTTAGGATTAACTCCATCCAAATAACAAGTCATTGCTATTCCAGAAAGAGTAACATATCTTCCTCTATTAAACTTATGTTCTTTTTCAGTGGTAATCACCATCAGACCACTGTTTATATTATAAGATGCATTACTTACATTATTAACAACATCCGGAGCATTAAGAGTATTTGTTCCAGTGACAGATTCAACTTCAATCTTTGTTTCTTTTTGTAATAATGAAGGATCATAAACTGCAGCATGAGTCATTAAGAGTTTATCTCTTAAAATGACAAGATCACCAAATTTCTTGGGTGTTGCTGAAGGATTTTGTAATGCAGTTGCATTATCCTCAGATTCAGATCCTCTAGGACCTACTGGATCTTGAGGATTAGTTCTACCATAATCATCAAATTGAGTTGTTCCAAACGTTAATGGATTTTCATAGATAATTGATTGTGTTCTTCTTACTACACAAAAATTATCTTCCTGCCCATCATTTCTGGTTTCCCAATAATATCCATCAAAATTATCAAAGATACCATACTTTCTAATGGCAGGATTCTGAGCATTTCTATCAGTAACATTGTCAAGAACAGTGGTCTTTACACCAAAAGTTGCTGCAGAAACTCTACCTGGTTGATATCTAAAAAATCTTTTAGATGTTAAAATTCCATACTTATCAATAGGACCTTCAATAAGAGCTCCTGATTCTTCTGGGACGTGAGTTACTCCCCAACCCATGTCTACTCCAGAAACATTATTATAAATTCCCGTTCCGACTCCAATAGACGAAAATTGTTCTGGGAATGATGTCCACTCTGAAGGATTTACGTCATACGTATTAACATCAGCAAAAATACCAAGAGCAACTTCTGATCTAGGAATACCTAAAAGTGATAGAGCAACTTCAGATTGTTGCTTATTTTGTTCAGCAACAGGAATAGTAGATTGATCACTAGCAATTACAACTGGAATCGATTTTGATGATTTTTGTTGTCCAGGAGGAACTGGTGCTGTTCTACCAACAACTACTACTGCGGCATTATTATTGACATTAGAATTGTCTGGCATATTATGATACCCCTACTCTTCCTTTTGCGATGGTGAATATTTTTCTTAATACTATATAGCCAGTCTCCTGACCTGAAGAAACTGAGGTTGTAGTAAACCCTGTCAATACAAGTTTTTTGACTAATGAAGAATCTACGACCTTTTCACCGACTGTTAATTCAGTTGCTTCTAAACTTGGAGAAGAACTATGATCAACTAATTTTACAACGTCTCCAGTAGAAATTCCAGAGAAATCATTTATATCCTTAAGAGTAATCGTATATTGTGTGGCACCTGCTCCAATAGTATTAAATTCACCTTCTTTAATAGAGAATGATGTTGTAAATCCAGGAACTATATCTATAAATTCTTTAGCTCTTATTTGATAACCATAAGACGTATTTAATGCTAACTGATTTGTTTTAGCAGTAGTTAGTTTTAATTGAAAATACCCATTTTCTCTACCAAAACTTCCTCCATTGGGAGTAATAACTTCAAAATCTACCTCAGTCGTATCAGATAAACTCTCATCATTCTGATTTTCGTTGATAATAGTTGAGATTCCTAAACTAGTAAATGCAACTTTAGTACTACTAATATCTTTAGGTTCACCATCTTCAATGTATTGAATAACAGGACCGAAAAAATCGACTCCTCTTTCAACATTTAAGTTTACAGAATCAAAATCACTATCGTAAATATCATTAGTTGGAATAAATTCATCTGCTGGTCCAAGAATAATATTGTCACTAGACCTAATCTTATCAACACCAAAAGTTTTTAATCCAGTTCCACAATTTCTTATAACATTCCCAACAAGAGAAATAATAGTGGATGCAGATACATCAACAGGACCACTGTAGTTCTCAAATAATGAATTATTAATTCTTAAAACATTTGATGATTGTGTGTATAATGGAATATAAGTTTCCCTATCGGATAAAGACCCATCGGTAATTGAAACATTATTAAGATTAACTCTAGTAGAATTATCTAGATATACTCCATCAGCCGGAGCATTTCTAACTCTTACATTATTAAATGTAGATTCTTCGATGTTAGGGAAATATAAAAGATAGTTATCTAAACTTGATTGATATACAATGTTATTTCCATTATTACCGTCAAAAGTTATGTCGTTAAAACTTACATCCTTTCCAGTTGCTGTACCTAATCCAATAAGATTTCCTTCAAAATTTAAATTAGTTGATGAACCGTCATTTAAGTCAGTTGCAAAATACTGCTGTTTAATTACAGTATTATTTCCAGATCCATTCAATGAAAAATTACTAGGAACTGTAAAAGTATTGGTTAAGTAAGTTCCGGCAGGAAGATTTATTGAACGACTATTGTTATTGACTACTTTGCTAATAGATTGTTCAAATTCTTTAGTATTATCATGAACAAATTTTACCGCACTTGTAGTTCCTATACCAATATTGGTTTTTAAATCACGATCTAAAACAATAGAAGTAAATGTTACACTCTTAATTTGTGCAATATCCCATCCCCGAAGATTTGTAGTAGATGGAGTATTTGGGAAATGAATTTGATCATTCGTAAATTCATTATCAGTCCCTTTGGGTGACCATGCAGTTTGATCAAAATTTCCATAATCCTTCCAAATTATACCTGAAGTATTTGTATCTAACTCTTTTGGACCAAGAATAGCAGTTAATTTTGCATCGTTTATATTAGCATTACCATCAGTTCCTAAACCAGAAAACTTTTGACGATATACTAAAAGTCCATGATCAGTATCCTGTCTTGCTACAGTTAGTGTAATGTGATTATCTAGATTAAAATCATCAAGTCCAACATGACTAACTCCATTTAAAGAACTTATTTGCGAAGAAATTCCAATCTTTCCATTTCTGAGATGATATTGCGAAACCCAATAGTAATAAGTAAATCCAGATCCAGATCCAGTTTTTGCAAATGTAGTATTATTAGTATCGGGAATTGGTGCTAATACATTATCATCATATTCTGTAACTCCAAATATCTTAACGTATTGATTCGTAGAAAATCCAGAAATTATTGAATTAGTATCAATCTTTAGAACATTAATTCCACCATCTTGTATTGTGGATCCATTTCCAGAATATACAGTATCATCACCCGAAAGTTGTGCTACTGTATCTTCTATTATCTGAGAAACGATAATACTTCCAGAAATTTCAATATTTTTAATTTCTTCTGGGGATTTGTCCGGAAAATATTGAAATAATTTTGTCATTATTTTTTACCTCTATGGAAATCTATAATCACCATTTGTGTCAATATACTTTTTAGTATTTATAAATCTTACTTACAACTACTTACAATATCATCAATCAATTTTAGAGCAGTATTAATTGTAAAAGCTTTTAGATTAACATTAAATGGTGAACTTTGTATTATATCAGAATATAAAATTCTTAAATAACCATTTGCATTTAGTGTAATACTATCAGCCGATGAAATACATACTTTTCCTCCAGCAACATTAATTTGCTCCTCTGCTCTTACTATAATATGATCATTTGCTTTAACTAAAATAGATCCATTATTTTCTTCCCCCTGTGCTTCAATGTATATATTTTTTGCTTTTAATTTTATATTTCCATTTTCAGCATTAATTACAATATCACCATTCTCTGCGATGATAGATTTTGCAATTGCCTCACTTTCTGAATCATTTCTTCCCTTATCTAATTCAGTTCCAACAATCTCATGAGATTGTCCAGGAATAATCTCACCTTTATTTCCACCTAAAGTATAAGTTTGGTTTTGTCCTCCTTTTAGAGATACAACCATATTAGTATCTAAACTTTCACCTAACTCATCTATTTCTCCAGATGGTCCCATAAAAATGAGTCCATACTTATTATCTGCAATAATTTGCTCTGCTGGATTTGGGTTTGACATTAATTTACGCAATCAACAATACGAACAACACTCTTTCTTGTAAATCCTTGTTTTCCTAATTCTTCAGTAAAGACTTGTCTACCTCTAAGAGTAGTTATAGGTTTATCAAGAACCAAATCAGAATCTTCCGGAACATCTTCCAACACTTTTGTGAAGGTTAGATTGGGTCTAATGACTACTCCTTCTCCTCCTGTATTACTATCTATAAAAATATCAGGATACTCAGTAATTCCACAAATTTCTTCAGTAATTTGAATGTCAATAATTTGTCCAAATTCCGTTAAAGATACCACAGCATTCAAACCAGGAATATCTGGAGTAATTTGAATACTATCATTTTCCGTATATCCAGTTCCAGTATTAACAACTGTAAATCCATTCAAACAAACTATGTAATCATCAGTAATTTTATTATCACCACCAGAACCTGATCCATCACCACCAGAACCTGATCCATCACCACCAGAACCTGATCCATCACCACCAGAACCTGATCCATCACCACCAGAACCTGATCCATCACCACCAGAACCTAAACCACCACGATTGGGACTGCTATCAACTAAAGACCCCAATAAAGTATAATCATATTCATCTTTACCATCTGCAGGAGCTGATGGTGCAATATTGGTCATTACAATATCCATAATCTGTCCATTCGTGGAAGAATCTGGATCATCATCAATTACTGCATATCCTGAAGTAAAGGTAGTTACACAGTTATCTACAAAAGTAACAAACGGAGGATTTCTATATCCAGATCCTTTGTTCAATAAACTTACACCAATAGTTCTACCAATATTATCTACAACTGCTTCACCAACTGCACCAGCACCACCTCCACCAAAAATCAAAATCTTTGGTGGTCCACATTTATATGCATCTGCATCACACTCCGTAATACCGGGTGAGGGAGTTGAAGCATCTCCAAGTCTATCTCCAAATATTTCAATATTACTAATATAATCATCAACTGTTCCAATAATTCCTTCTGCTGTTGGAACTTTGGCAAAATTATTAAATGTATCTATTTGTGCTTCTGATGGACCTCCCCAAGGACCAGCTTTAAATTCTTTCAATTCTGGACAATTTGGTGCTGCACACAAGAAAGATTCAAATCCGAGAATAAAATCTATAGCCTCAAAAACACTCCCAACAATTTTTCCAACTCCTCCAAGAAGATCATTAACTTGATCCAAAATTGGTCCGATTGTTTTATCAATAATTGCTGCCAAATTATTAATCAATGCATTTACAAATTGTTGTGTAGCACAAAATGGAACATTAATAATTTTACCTATTAATTCATTTAAGAAATCAATAACCAGATTTAATAAATTAGAAATTATATCTTTAAAACTACAAAATATTTGATCTATTATTAGTTGAATTGTGGTATTTTTAAATTGTTTTGCAACTGTTGGTAATATACTATCTAAAACTGAATCAAGTGCTTTTCTAATTTTATCGATTAAAAAATCTCTCACTCTACTTATTAAACTTTTTAAAACACCAGCAATAATTTTAGCGGTACTCCTGATAAGATGTGTTATATTAGAAATTTTATTGATTGTACCATTAACGTAAAGTTCTCCATATTCTTTTATTCCTTTCAATGCAGTGAAAAACTTTTTAAGTGCTATATTAATTTTAGATAATTCACCTTTACCACAAGGGTCGGGAAGATCTCTTTCTTTATTATAAATTTGTGAAATTCGGGCAAAATCTGAAGACTTTATATATTTTTCCCAAGCAGGAGTATCAAGATAAGTAAACCCCTTTGGTGTTTGTCTAGTAGTTGGAAAATATGAAGAAAATGAAGAGTCTGACATATTATATTTACTTCCCGTTCTTGCTATTTAGTTTTGGCATTTTTAAAAGATTTGGGATTTAAAGACTTAAATCTAGATTTAGCACTATTTTGACTTACAATTTGAGTTGCATTTGCTGGATTAGACCGATTAAATCGATTTACGGGTTTACCTAAAGTTGTTCCGTTGATAGATTTTTTTATTTTGGGATTATTTTCATCATTAATATTATTTCCCAATACGTGAGTTATTATAGGAATTTGGCAATCATCATTCAAAAAAAATCCCATTACCCATTCACCCCCACATATTCCAGAAGATTGAAAATTTCTATTTCCATATGTTGTTGGCATGGCAACAATTGCCCAAGGTAAATCATCATCAACAACTTCTGTCGCATCATCAGAACTAGCCATTGGATGAAGACCTGGTATTCTAACTTTTACTCTATCTCCATGAGCATCTTTCCATTTAATATCTTTTAAATGCTGGTCTTTACCTGGAGGAACCTGACCCAAAAACCACTTTTTACTCCCCCAATCATATGCTGCTGACATGTTTAACTTCCCGTGTATAATCCATAAGTATCACGAACAAGAGTCATTGATGTAAATGACCTTTCTGTATCATAGTGATGACATAAATCTAATATTAAATATCTACCACTTTCTACAGGATCAAATGGTTCCCCACTTTTGTTAGATAATGTGATTTTCTCAATTTTACATTCTACAACATCCCCCGCTTTTAAATTGGGATTGCATGGAACTTGCATTTTCGCCACTTGAGTCATTAAAAAATTATATCTCATTTGAACTGCACCTTGCCATTCGTTAGGATCACTCACAGCATTTCCTCCAGTAACTTGAGAAGATAGTACTCCAACATCTTTTACATCATAAAAAACCCTAGCATAATCTTTATTTTCTGGAGTAGGAATAACATTATTACCTAATGAATTTGATAATGTCTTTTCATCTAAAACAAATGATGATTCTTCAAACTTAAAAGTTTTGGGATTAAAAAGTAATCTTCTACTAGAATAAACACCAGCAGCAATAGCATTAATTAAATTCTGATTTTTAGTAACACTAAACGAAGATATTTTAAAATCATTATCTTCGTTTACACTAGATTTAGTAACTCCAGTTTTGTAATATGTTTGTTTAGATGGTTGTTTTAATAAAGAATCAATAGATTTAAAAAAGTGTCCATCTCTAGTCTCATAAAAGAAAAATCCAGGATTTCCATTATTTAACGGAACTGACTTTCCAGCAAGTGACATAATAACTTCAAATGGAGTCCTATTATTTCCAATAAAAGAATATTTATTGGAAGTTTCTTCGATATTAATTTTTGATAAATCTAATACTTCCTTTGCTATCAAAGTTACAGATTGATTATTTGATGTTGAATCCGAATAACTCTTTTTTACTCTACTCTCCTTGTTCTTAATTGCAGATTGAGAAACTAAACTTAAGAATACAGATTCTCTCTGTGATTCCTGATCTAAGTTTATAGAATTATTCACAACCAAAGGAACATCAGAAAAATCCAAAATTCCAAGTTTAGATGAAATTTTAAAGTTTACCTTTTCCGATCCATCTGCAGTTAAAGGTAGAGCATTATAAATTGTTCCTAAATTTTTATCTCCTTGACGATCATAATCATTACTATAATTTGTTGATCCACCCACATCAACAAAAGTAAGTCTTGCAGTTATATTTGGAGACCTTAAACTTTCATAGTAGTCAAAACTTACAGTCTTTCCATCTAAGCGAACAACTTTGTCACGTTTAGTTAACTTAAGTATTTCGTAGATTGAAGGTGATGCTGAGTTTGACATTTATGTAGGAATATAAGTTGGGAAAGGTATAGTTTTTGTATTATATATTCTCTGAAAAGTAACTAGTACTTCTGTTCCTTCTCCTTCATCATCTATAGGTTGATTTATGGTGCTTATTTCTTTATCTTTTTTGGATCTTTTATTGGAGTCGTCGATCCAATTTTCAAATAAATTCCTTTCTTGTTTTTCACTTAAAGGGGGTGATGCTTCTTTCTCTTTCAATAATGCTGCTTGTCGTTTTGCAATTTCAGCAAGTTTTCTTTCATATTCAGCCATTTCTTCTGCTGTTGCATTTTCTCCAGGAATTTCACTAGGATCTAGAGCTAACGGACCACCATCTGGCGGGTCTGGAGTTGGGTCTGGGTTACTTGCCTTTGCTTCTCTAAGGTTTTCATTATATACAGACATAGATTGAGATGCCGTTCTTGTTGTTTGTCCATATCTTGGTGTGAGTGATGCCCAAATATTTCCAGCTTTAGTCATTTGAGTCGTATTCATATCTTCAATATTAATACCACCTTGTCTTGCCAAAGCCAAGATCATTCTATTCTGAGTTGCTGGACTAAACGTATCATTCCAACTAAATCTTCCAGTATTAACCAATCCTTTTAAAGTTTCTGGCATCAACTGTAGAGCACCAGAAGCAGAAGAATTATATTGGTCTTTATAGTAAGGAATAGCACCACCACCCAGTCTATCAGGAAGTCTATCAGTGCCACCCAACTTAGATGCTTCATATAATTCCGCAAGGGTCATTTCTGTTAGACCAGAAACGACTGCCCCACCATAAACTGTATTATATCCACCAGATCCTCCAGTTCCTTCTAATTCTCTAACAGTAGCAATAAATGCCTTTTCTTCGGGAGTATCTGCTTCAATATCCGCGGCATTTATATTTCCACCACCATTATAACCACCACCACCATCTCCTGCTCCTCTGCCTCCTGCTCCTGTATATCTGTCTCTCTCTGCTTGAGTAAATTGTCTTGGAGTAAATTCTCCAGTTGTATTATTT
>Ga0181412_1000228_pt1 | contig 24433 bp, 52 predicted proteins | sample 35SPOviralmetaG_FD_130113 | JGI IMG/M metagenome (GOLD analysis project Ga0181412, IMG submission 130113) | Marine viral communities from the oligotrophic San Pedro Time Series (SPOT) site, San Pedro Channel, CA, USA - 35 SPOT_SRF_2012-08-15 | ecosystem: Environmental > Aquatic > Marine > Strait... | reverse complement strand
CTTCCCTCCGATCAGACTATCCTCCTTGCAGTGATTGGCTTCATCGGAGTGTTTTCCACTGCCATCATCGTTACTACTGCGTTTCGTAAGAATCGATTGGGTAATCGCAAGTGGCAGTGAGGTAACTACTAACTAGGACGTCCGGTATCCCGACTACGGGGTGCCTAAGTCCTCTCATAAACTATGACTATTGAATGATTGAAACTATGTTCTACGACCGTGTATTCCGTGACTACTCTCGTCCGGTTCTAGTAATCTCTGACTCAGAGATGAACCAACTTAAAATTGACCAGATAGAGCGCTCTATCAGCCTCCTTGAGAGGCGTTTAGAAAGTTACACTGAAGCTAGTGAAGAAATAATTAATAGTATAAAAGATTATAAACAAGCAATCCTCGCTCTATCACCCTCTAAACCTAATGAATCCCTTGAAACAGGCGCGGAAGCTCCTGAAACTACAGACTGAAGCGGACCTTGCGACCTCAAGCAAGCAGGCCGCGAAAATCCTCAAGAAAGCTCGCAAAGTTGAGCACAAACTGGACAAAGGCTCTGCCGGGTAACCCCGGCGGTTACCACTTTTGTCCTAAATCAAATAATCAATTGACCGACAATCAAGCAAGAGCTGCAGCTCGTGAAATAGCCCTCTACCTCAAGCAATCGAAAGAGCGCCGTAGAGACAGGCTACAAAACTTAGCTAAAGGCGAAGCATAAGAACCCTGCCGGTTAACACCGGCTCTTTCCTTCTTTGTAATTCGCTTAAATGCTTAATGAGAACCGTTGATTTCAAACTTGTCAGCAATACTGCAGTGTCTGGAATCACACTTGTCTATGCTCTCAACGAAGATGCCTATAATTACTTGTGTGACGAAGACATTGCTGTCATGGATAATGGGGCTGCCCCCATTGACAGTGACAATGTCGGTGACTTCATCAGCGATTCCTCCTGGTCACAACTGGAGTGTGAGCTCGTCTGATGTATCTAGTCGAACAATGTAATCCTCGTGGAGAGTGGAATACTCTCCTGTTCAATCACTTGACAGAAGCTGTAAGCCACTGGAAAAGTCTTGAACTAGCCTACGAGGGTCCTCATAAAATCTACTACCTGACTTCGGAATTCCGAAAGGTAGAAATAACTAAATAACAACTTGCCGGTTAACACCGGCTGTAGTTTTCTTTGTTCTTTTAAAATAACCTCTTGACCTCTAGTATCCCTAACTCCTTTTCGGCAGATGACCTCAGCAAAATGCTGGAGTCTGCCCCTAAAGAAGCAGATGTGCCTGACACCACTCCTTCTGACGAAGAGCTGTCTGAGCTCGAAATGATTGAACTTGCAGGCAAAATCTGTGATGACTCTGGAGACCTCACCGAGGGACCCATGCTTCACAAACTGATTGCCTTGACAATCATTAAGCGTCTTACTTATTGGCACCAGAAAACTGGTGAGCTTCAATGGGACGAAAACTCTGACCTGGCATCAGCCTGGATTCGTGATGCAGGCAAGCTTCAAGCTGCCATGCAAATCCTTCAGAGTGTCTCTCTAGGTGACGAAGACTTCACCTGTCCTGAAGACGAGAACTGAAGAACTCAGCCGGCTAACGCCGGCGTTTCCTTTAGTGTTCTTTAGTCAGATCAAATGACTACTTCCTCCGAACTTAAATCCTTTCCCCCTGTGTCAGACACTGTTGTCTGGTTCAAGCAGGTGGATTGGGCTGACGTTCGTAACCGCTGTCGCGGCGGAGTTAATAACTGCGGCTTAGTAATCGCTGTTATAGGCGAAAAGCTACATGACCTCGGCGTATTCCTCGCTGAAGTCTGAAGACCTTGCCGGCTAACGCCGGCTCTTTCTTTCTTTGTAAACATCAGATAATTCAAAATGAGTTTTGATATCAACAACATTGTCCGCACTGCTTCAATCACCGTTATCGGTTTGATTATTGCTGTCCCCCTCAGCATTAACTTAAAAGCTGGTGGCGAACAGGAACGAGCAGCAACTGCACCTACCGCCGTAGAAGTGTATGTAGCTGACATGCGTGAAAACCTTGTAGGAGCTTGCGTTGATTACAACATCTCCCCAGTTGATTCCAAGCTGGAGCGTGAAGCTAAAAACACCATCGATGAGTACTTCGGTGGTGACAAAGTTAACTACCAAGGTGTGTGTAACACAGTCTTAGGTTAATAACACTGGCCGGCTAACGCCGGCTCTTTCTTTCTTTGTTCTTTTTCCTTCTTTAAATGGAAACCAATCAAACCTACCGTGCATTCGCTGCTTTCAACGCACTCACAATCACAGGCAGGATTTCTAACTCTGAAATCGTCACTAAAGACGGTGACGAGTTCCTCGCTGTGTCAGTTATCAGCAACCTGATGAATGACGACGAGGGTGTCGTGGTGAAATTCACCAACTCCAACGGCCTCATGAAGCTATTCAAGGCTGGTGGCCTTGATAAAGGTCGTATGGTTACTCTCGTTGGACACATCAAGTCCATCGCTGAGACATACACCAACGCATCTGGTGAAGTTGTGATGCTTAAGCGTCCTCAAATCAACCTGATTGAGGTCACAATCCCTACGGGTGGCCTCGGTGCTACACCTAAGGGTGAAGGCACTGTTAAGCGTGCTGTAGGCGCTGTCGTGCGTCCCTCTGACGCTAAGCCAGCTACACCTGAAGTAACAGAAGCACCAGTCTTCTGATAACACTCGACCTCGCATAACTGCGGGGTCTATTTCTATTCTTTTAAATACGGACCTACGAATGTTACCTTACATCGGCATAGTCATATGCCTCACTGTCTATTGCAACGCTATACGACTAATACACACCGACTAACGAGCCATTCATATAGACATTTAAGTCACCTGGACCTGACTCATTAACAGTTACACCTGAACGTCTTGCAACCTCAGCACGAATCTTATCTATACCCTTCTCGATTTTCGTCTGCGCAAGATTTTCAGCGTTAGTTACTTTGTCAATACCACCACGTTGCTTATTAGGAACACCATTCTCTAAGTAGAACAGTTCGTCATACAGATTCATATCACGTTGACGGCGACTTGTTTCTAATTTTTTACCTTCCCTACGACCATCTGATTGGTTCATTGATGTCGGACCCATCTTGATGTTCCCAATATCAGCAACTAAATCAGGTCGTTCAGCTGCAGGAATTCTATGCATTGCATCGATTTCTACTCCGTGCAGTGCAATACCGCTGTCAGGATCTACCATCTCTGCTTTATCAAGCAAAAGTGCTACTCCTCTGTCTTGCTTCTGACCAGGCTGAAACTTAACAGGTATTACTGTATCTGCTAACTTAGGGTCTTTGTAATCCTTAGGATAACGACGCTGATTAGTACCTAGACCTCCAATAGTTCCTATATCTGTTCCCGCAATATGCTTGCGAATTAAACCCTCAACATATGACCTATCTTCAGCTGACAATGTTCTGAACTGCCCTGCTTTCTGGTCAGTCCCTTGACTCAAAGCATTCTGAACTTCATTGATTTGAGCCTGAATTAACTCCCTTCGGTCCATCTCAATTGGATCATCTAACCCTAATGAAAATTCTTTAATTTGCTTACCAGTCCTACCGTCTACACCTTTGTCTTGAAGGTTTTTCCAACCACCAAACAAATGGTCAAGTAACGCTAACTCTTGAGTTTCACCACCTAGTACTGGGTCACTACGTAGTGCTTTAGCTTCTTTACTAAAGAATAAATCTAATGCACGCTGCTTATGTGCAGCTTGTGTGGGCGAAAATAAACTCAACCATCTACATACCTATGACTATTTATTCATCTAGGTATCACTTACGTACCTATATATTTTATTAGGTTTGTATTATTAACTAAAATAAATAAGCAGCACTAAGTTATAACTATGGCTTCCTTCTATACAGGTAATTCAGGTTCAAGCACAGGCGAACACCTGGACTTCCGTGTATGGGACGTTGCTGCTGGTAAATACACTGACCCCACTCGATTCGCTGGTCGAATGAAAGTTGGGGACAGGAAATTAACTGACGATTACGGAGTTACTAGTAACTACGGAATGCGTGAACATCCCACTAAAGGTGGACAACGGATGCATCACGGCATTGACTACGCCACACCTTCAGGGACTGAAGTCACTATTGATGGCGGTCAATTCCTAACAACCTTTAATGACAAAGCAGGCGGTGGTATCACCAGCCAATACGGAATTACCGACGAAAACGGCGGTAAGTTCGAAATCCTCCTTATGCACGGTAATGACAAGAACAAAGTTCTTTCTGACGGTGCAAGGACTGACGGTACTCCCTCAATCGTCTCACCTCCTACTAACGCTGACGTTGTAGTAGCGCCTGAAACTAAGGCTGCTCCTCCTAACTACGCAACGATGTCTAAGTCTGAAATCAACGCTGAATACGACAAAGTTCGTAAAGCTGGTGATGTCTTTGCTGCAAACAAAGCAGGCAAAGAAATGCACAAGGCTTACTTCAACAAGTAGCTCACGCCGGTTAACACCGGCGGTTGGTCGCATTGTCAGTTGCAAAAGAGCAGGTAGCTTCCTTCAGGAACTCACGGGCTCAACAACTGATAATTTTCCATAGGAGCACAATGTCCTTTCAATTCGAAATGGTATCTATGCCTCGGGTTCAACTCGATCAGATACTGATTCAGATGCAACGTGCTGAGACTTACTGTCGTAATGCACGTCCCGCCTCCCGTCATGCTGACATGGAGGAACTCATGGCTGAGCCTACAACGTTCTATAGCGGAGCTAGCGGTTATGCCGGAGCTACACTTAGGGACTGTATTCAGCAACTAGAAAGTTACGTTGACTAATCCCACGCCGTCCTTAACAGGGCGGCTATATTTCACTTAAACTCCTTATATATCAAAAAGAAATGTGTGAACTACTATTCGGCATCCTAATCGTAGGTGCTATGGAATCTACCCCTGGGTGGATGACAGTCGAATACATGGAAACTGAAAACATGAGTGTCACTAACGCTCCAATCACTAAAGTAATCATGGTTCCTACCGATGAATACCTCGATTGCTGGGGTTACGTTGACTGATAACTTCCCCTTCTCAGACCTAGACAAACTAGAGGCTGAAGAAGATGCACTTCCTGCCATCCCTGCATGGCCCTCTATCTTTCCCGATGAACAAAGAAGACCTAAAAGCACGAATACTCAACGAAATCGAAGACGTTGAATACCGTTACTACGTCCTACCTCACTCAGGACTACTGCCTGACTACTTCATCCACTACTGGGACCTAGCGGAAATGGTCTCTAAATACTTTGACGAGCCATTCTATAAGCCGCAGAAGTCTTCCGCTGACCAAGTAAAATAGTAGTAATTACTATTAACTAGGTCATGGCTAGATCTGCTCCAAAGAAATATTCAAATATGGGATATTTCGAAAAACAAAATTTCACTAGGGACCAAGCACAGAAACACGGCGTTGACCTTAAATATGAAACTGTTAATGGTACGAAAGAGCAAGTTGATTGGGACGCAACCAACGCTGCTGTAACTAAAGCAATCGCTAACGACTACGACACTCGTCGTTCACTTGAAGCTGCTTCTTCGGCTGGTAATAAGAAAGCACAGAAAGTAGGCAGCATTAGCAATATCAGTGAAGCTGTTGCAGCTGAACGGTTCATGGCTAAAACCCATAGCAACCGCATGGGTGCCACTGGTAAATATAGCTCTGCCAATGACGAAGGTAATGTCACAAAATTCTGGAATGACAAAAACGCTAAGAAGCAACAGGCGTCTATGGATGCTAAGTATGCAACCGCTAATCAGCTAAACGCCCTGCAAGATAAAATTAAACAACGAGCAGAAGGTACGACTCCAGCTGAACCTGTCGAACTTAGCAAGACTTTGTCTAACGCACAGCAGAATGTCGAAGATTTCGATGATGGCGTTCTTGGACAGCAAGGTTCTCTGATCTTTGGCAAAATTGGCAAAGGTAACGACCTTGAACAAGCAACCGACGAGACTATGTCTTCTGCAGCCTCTGGCGATGGAGAAGACTATAAGAACGATTATTCCGCCAACGTTAAAGGTGGATTACAATTGAGTGGTGTGGAAACACGCGGACCTAGATCTGGACTTAAGCGCGATGGGAGCGGCTTTGGATGACTTACACAAGAGAGCAACTAGCTGAAAAATTTGGCAATGTCTTAGGTGACAAAGGCCAATTCAATAACAATGCAGATGACACTGCTCGGCTGCGTAATAACAAAGAACTTAAAGAAGCATTCCTTGGAGCTGGACGCTCCGAATCTGACTGGAATGACGATGTGTCTATGGACAACGACATTGATTTCGCCTTCCGTCAACTAGGTGCTCGTGATGCAAAAGCAGCAGCAGCGCCTGAGAAAGCTCCTGAACCCTATCAAATGTCTGAAGAACTAGCTTCAGCAAAAGCTGGTGTCAAAGCCTTTGAAGAAAATATCCTGCCTAACCAAGGCAGCATCATCATGGGCTTAGATAAAAATGCAGAAGGTGAATCTACTAACAAACAAAACTTCCTTGATGCTTACTCCCTTGACCTCAAAGCAAACCTTAAACCTGTCTACCGAGACGGCTCTGATCGCAAGTCAAAACTGAGAGAAGAAGAGGATGCTGTATCAGGCAACTAAATAGCGTGGCTTAAACCACAATTAGCGTGGTTTCTTAAATGCACTGTGCCCCAATACATTTGGGGTTTTTTAATGCCAATACCACGCTAAACTACTCTTTTCTCTATAAATAAGAAAATAAATAGATATAGAGGGTGCGTAATAAAAAAAGAAGTATATAGGAATTAGCGTGTTACAACGCGGTATTTGTGGCATTTGCCTGGGGTATTAAAAACACGAGAGTTAGTGTTTGCAACCACATTCGAGCAAAAAACCGCTTATTTCAAAAACACGCAACTGTAAAACTGTAAAACTGGATTTACACAATACCGAATGAGAACAGTTTTCACGAAATCTCGGACTATTGGGCCCAACCAAACCTACTGAAGTATGCTATGAGCATAATTGCTGAGGCATTGGTTGAAACGAGTAACAGTCCTCATGCCGCAAGACGTGCACAGGAAGCTAAAGCTTCTTGGGTTCGATAGCGATACAACTATGAATGACCTAATACTTACAGCTGTACATAAGTACTTAAGTGAATCTGCTGTACAAATTGATCGTCAGATCACCGACTAGGTGGTGCTGAGAACGATTCCCATGTAGACACTGAGTGGCCGCTTAACAGCGGCGTTTTCAATCAGTGTTCAATACATGGCTACAACTCAATGCCCGCAAATTTCACATCTGGCTGGCTCGGCAACAACGAAGTCGCATGGCACGGCCTCGGCGTCGTCACACCAGGCACACTTCCAGCGCGAGAAGCGTTTGAAACTGCAGACGCTTTATTCACTGTCGAAAAACGAGAGCTTCTCTATCCAAGAGCAGAGCTCCCGTATCTTACAGAACCAGCAGGTGTCTTCGGAGTTATCCGCACTGACACACAACAACTGCTTGGTGTCGTCACTAAACAGTACGAAATCGTTCAGAACGAAAGTCTCCTACGCATGGCGGAGTTCATACGCGAAGAAGCGGACATGGACTGCGTCATTGTTCTATCTGACGGTTCCAAAGTCTGTTTTACCGCCACACTCCGTGGTGCGGAGACGGACATCGTCCCTGGTGACACAGTCAAGCGTCGCATCGTCGGCTACCTAGGACATGACGGCAAGACTGGCTGTGGTGCAAAATTCACCAACATCCGTGTTGTCTGTCAGAACACTTTGACTGCTGCCCTTAACGAGACTGGTGCTGCCTCAAGTATCACTCACAAGGGAACTGCCAATGCAAACTTCGATGCTCTTATCAACAGTATCGACGTAGCTAGGCAGGACTTCACTGCTGAATGTGACCTCATGCGTGAGTTCTCACGTGAAGCTATGAACCTCAATCAGTTCAACGAATTTGTTGACGAGGTTTATAACATTGACGAAGGTCAGGTATTCCGTAAGCGTCAAGCTCTTGAGCGTGCTTTCCAACAAGGATATGGCGCTGTGGCTTACGCACCAGACACTCTGTGGAATGGCATCAATGCCATCACACAGGTAGAAACAAGCACTCGTGGTGTCACTGCAGCTAAGACTCGTGCTCAGTTTGCACGTGGCACATTCGGTGCTGGTGCGCAGATCAGTAAAAAAGCTTTTGCTATTGCTCGTGATCTGGTATCTGCCTAATGAAAGTATACATCGAGTATGAAGTAACTACTTCATTCCGCATCACCGTTGAACGTGATGAACTACCAGAAGACCACGACGCATTACTAGAGTCCGTCACTCGTTACGAACTTCTAGACTCTGACTGTGATGTCTATCCAATTGAATGGGATCACATGAAAATGGCGTGGCGTGAGTCTTCTCCAGAGAATACTTATGTATTCGATGAAAACAACGACCCACTTTACGAAGAGTGCTAGTCACTGCTTGATTTAACTCACCGAGCTCACATCTGTGGGCTCTAATTGTTATCTTGATATTTAATGTTAAACAAATTATGGTCTCTAAAATATTGGCTTCTGCTAGCACCGCTGTATTGGCTATTGCTACATCCGCAACCGCTACAGGAAGTATGCTTACCTCTTGGTATGGACCCGGCTTCCACGGTAATTACACCGCAAATGGAGAGGTGTATGACCAAATGGCACATACCGCAGCGCATAAGACGCTCCCTTTCGGAACGCGGCTACGAGTCTGTTATGACGGGTGTGTCAACGTCCGAATTAACGACCGGGGTCCGTATATCGGGGCTCGTGAGCTTGACTTATCTCGCGGTGCAGCTGAAGCGATTGGACTAATCCACCCTGGTGTGGCTGACGTCCAGGTAACTTATCTATAACTCACCACTCAAATATGTGAGTTTCAGAATATACTTTAAATAGTTCAAGAGGATACTTTATGTCTAGAACAATCAAGCACGCAGTCACTAAAAACTGCTTCTCTCATCTAGAACACGAACGTAAAGAACGCAAAGAGGAACGCGCAAAGAATGTAGAGTTCCTAAATGCAACACTCGACCTAAATGTAAAGGAAGATTAAGTATTTATACGCTACTATTTGTGCGTTTCATAACATAAACTGGTTATGTAGGCGTTAACAGCGCCGAGTATTACCCCAAAATAAAACACGCACTATTAATTCAATGGCTCAATCAATCCTATCTGGCGCTAATCAAGGCGTCCAGAATAACTGGGAGGAGTTTTGTAAGTGGGTAACATCAACCAACAACCGTCTATACGTCGGTTGGTTTGGAATTTTGATGATTCCTACGCTCCTCGCAGCAACTATCTGTTTCATTATTGCCTTCGTTGGCGCACCCCCTGTAGATATCGATGGCATTCGTGAACCAGTTGCTGGATCGCTCCTCTACGGAAATAACATTATATCGGGAGCAGTTGTCCCGTCTAGCAACGCTATCGGACTGCACTTCTACCCGATTTACGAAGCAGCATCACTCGACGAATGGCTCTACAACGGCGGACCTTTCCAGCTCGTTGTCTTCCATTTCCTTATCGGTATCTACGCTTACATGGGACGCGAATGGGAACTTAGCTACCGGCTAGGTATGCGCCCATGGATCTGTGTTGCTTACTCTGCACCTGTTGCAGCAGCATCCGCAGTCTTCCTCGTCTATCCATTCGGTCAAGGTTCATTCTCTGACGCAATGCCACTCGGCATCTCCGGCACGTTTAACTACATGCTGGTGTTCCAAGCAGAGCACAACATCCTCATGCACCCCTTCCACATGCTGGGAGTAGCTGGTGTATTCGGTGGCTCACTGTTCTCTGCAATGCACGGCTCACTCGTTACCTCTTCACTTGTAAGAGAGACGACTGAAACCGAGTCACAGAACTATGGCTACAAGTTCGGACAAGAAGAAGAGACCTACAACATCGTTGCAGCCCACGGCTACTTCGGTCGTCTTATCTTCCAATACGCTTCATTCAACAACTCCCGTTCACTGCACTTCTTCTTAGCTGCGTGGCCGGTCGTTGGTATCTGGTTCACCGCATTAGGTGTATCCACGATGGCCTTCAACTTGAACGGCTTCAACTTCAACCAGTCGATTCAATCGTCTGATGGGCACGTTATTAACACGTGGGCGGACATCTTGAACCGTGCTGGTCTTGGCTTAGAAGTGATGCACGAGAGGAACGCACACAACTTTCCACTCGATTTGGCATCTGCCTCTACATCTCAAGTGGCTTTGACTGCGCCAAGTATTGGCTAAGTCCTAAGATAACTTGAACGTTATCACCCAACAAACCTAGGGCAGTGTTGCAATTGTGACACAGTAAGCCCCTAGGTTTTTTAGTGTCATGACAGTGATCTATACATAGTCTTCTGTCTTTACTACGACACGCAGGGTTTGCACATTCTCCTGGCGATATTAAACGTTCTACGTCTTCTCTACTTAGCTTCAGTTGATGACGTATTTTTTCGTGCTTATACTTATAGCCACGACGAATATCTGTAGTGCATTTTTTACATTTGGGCTGCAGGCCAACCTTACCGCTTTTATAAGTTCTCTTATGAAACTGGTCTTCCGATAATGATTGCCCGCACTTAGTGCAGGTCTTCACAATTAACTATTGCATTACTTATACTATTAGTGTAATGCTTATATAACATCTACGCGACATGAATAACGAACTAACTAAAGAACAAACTGATGCTGTCGAAGAAATGATTAAACGACGAATGGACAATGCCGGTGAAACACGCAAAGAAGCATCTGACTTCATCGTCAACTATCTACAAGAGCGCTTTACTAAATGATTGAACTTCTCACTTACTATGTGATCGGCGGCGCACTGCTTGTCGGTGCTCCAGCTGTATTCTTCTTGATTGCTTTTATGCCAGCCCTTATGAATACCAAAGGTAGAATGGTTGGATACAAGGATCACAAGCAATACGGTGATATCTCGTCTTACGAAAACTCACCATCAGACCAAACTAAGTTTTACCTAGTCTTATCAAATGATTAAAGCACTCTTCAGTCTTATGTTCGCTGCACTTATGTGGGTACAAGTCCCACAGTGGAGTGATGACTGGAGCAAGTGCGCTGTTGATGTGCCTGACGTTTCATGTCATTGGTATATCACAGCACCTGATAGCACTATGGGCGTAGGCTTTAGCTGGGCTAATGCACCTTGGTTCTCTGTAGAAGGACTACGAGATGTAAGCCAGCTTACAGATACTGTTCAAGCACTACAATCTGCTTAATAACAGCTAATCCACACTTGCAAAATAATTGTTAGCCTCGATTTAGTTGAGGCAAATTTTATGCAAAGCTTTAATCAAACTGTAATTATTATGCTACTGGGAGTCTTGATTGCCTCTTCTGTAGTCACACAACCCTGGACCTATATCCATATCTAATGAACTACCTAAAGGCTGACGAGAAGCAATTGTTAATTGATATTGTGACTTTCTACAGAGAGCACCACATGTCTGCTAATAATCCACAACAAACGTCTATTGATTCTGTAATTGATAAAATAGTAGCAGTGGAGAATTCTGATGTGACTAATGCTGGAAATGGCAGTACCAATTGTGATTGCAGCTGTCACCGGTTTGGCGGCACTGACTAATAGACTTCATAATCGCATCCATGAATTGGATCAGCGAGTAGATGGAGTTGAGTTACGTGTTGCTGAAAGATATGTAAGCAAGGACGATCTTGATGGAATGATTGACCGTGTCGAAAGTCATCTCATTCGACTAGAAAACAAACTCGACAAACTCACTTATCGCTAACGAAAGCGTTACAATAATTAACAGATAATAAACATCAATGACTGTCACTAACGAAGACGGCGGACGCACAAACGTATTCGCCAAAGAACCACAAATGCAAGTAATGGAAATCACTATGTCTCACAATGAAATCGCAGAAAAACTCAACGGTCGTTTGGCTATGCTCGGCGTTATCGCTGCTCTTGGTAGCTACGCCGTCACAGGCAGCATCATCCCTGGACTTTGGTGAATTTGAAATAAGGTTCGGCTGTAGTTTCTACTCCGGACCTGCCTTGCTTTATAACATTATCAACTGGTAATTTTGTTATCTTAGTAATAGTTTTTGTATCAACTAATGGCTATTAGAGATCAAATGTATAAAAGCAAGGCTGAACTCAAAGAAGGTACTGCTGGACGCAATGCACGCAAGCAGGGTGCTGGTGGACCTAAAGGTAGCTCTGAAGATCCTAATAGGGAATCATCAGCTGGAACTAAAAAAGAACAGAATGCTTTAAGAAATAAAACTGGTGCTAAAAAAGCAACTGCTGATCAAAAAGCTAACCGTAAAGCTAACCGTGATGCCCGAGCTGCTAATCAAGATAAAAAGAATGCCGGGACTGGAAAATCTAGTCGTACAGTTAAAACTAACAAAGCCGGTAAAAAAATCGTTACGCGTACTACTAAGGGCGGAACCAAAATTAAAAAAGTTTTGTCTAAAAAAGGCGAAGATGGTAAGAGGACAACTGTACGCAAAGTTGCTACTAAAACAGGAGCAGGTGGTGCTACTCGTAAAACAGTAACCAGTGCGAATGGTGGTAAAACTAAAACGCGTACAGCATCTTCTGGAGCCTCAACTAAGCGTAGAACCGACAGCAAAGGGAAAGTTAAGTCCATCACCAGAACTAAGAAGGATGGTGAAACTAAGAAGTTCGGTAAAGCTTCAGCTAAAGTTTCTACTGCTAACCGTATTGCTAGAGGCAAAGGTGAGAACGCTAAAAAAGTTCAAAACTTGAAATCCAAGAGGCAAGCAGCACGTAAAGCTGGTGATATGGATAAAGTTAAGTCGCTTAGGAAAAAAGCTCGCGGGGTACGTAAAAGTATGACTGCTGCTACAAAAGCAAAACGTAAAGCCAAACGTAATAGTTGATTAATTAAAAATAAAAACTCCCCCATTGGCCGGTTAACACCGGCTATAGTTTTAAGTGTCCGCAAGGGCAGAGTAAACATATATCCGTTGAAATGGAAATCTCTAGACCACTGTTGAAAGAAATCACTGAAGTCATTGAAGACACAGTGGAATACGCCTGCGATCAGAATCAAATCAGCGGTGAGCTGATGTGGACTGTTGTGCAGTGCCTAGCTACAGCAAAAATTGCAGAGCTCCAAGGCGAGCTGTCTGCTGTATAAACATTGGCCGGCTAACGCCGGCTGTATTCCTTCGTGCCCATTAAGGGCGTTCTGTTTAAATTCACTAACTAGTTACACATGACAAATACAATTGCACCCGTTGACACTGCTTCAATCGTTGCGGAGTTTGGCGGCGGTGCGCCCCAGATTGCTGACATTATGATCGGCATTGGGTTGCAGAAGGACAGTGAAGCTGTCTTCTTCCAGTATCAAGGTGATGACGTTGTAATGCCACTGCTTCAGCAGAACGGCAGACCAGTCACCCGTATTGGCAATGTCTATCTGACCGGACTATCTATTATTGATGACGTGTATGCTGACACTGGCTTTGCCGGTAGCAAGCTCAACGTCAATCTTGAGACACAGAACGGTCGCACTGTCCTGATTACTTCAGGTCTTACTACTATCTGGTCTCAGTGTCTGATGACTGCACTGCAGGGTCTTGCTGACAGTGACTGCCTCACACACCTCATTGCTATCGACACTTGGAAAGGTAACTCCAAGATGAAGCCTTGCTTTGCTGCTGTCCGTGACGGCGCTAACAAAGTAACTAGCAACGTCATGTATCAAGCACTGGCAGATGCTCGTGCTGATCGTGACAAGGTCAAGACAGAAGCGCTCTTGCGTGATGCTGTTGAGTGCATCAATGCTGCTGTTACCGGCGGCGACATTCAACCAGTAGAAGTTGCTGACCTTGACGACACCGCTGCTGCAACTATTGACTTCTGATGATCAATACTGAATACACCAAAGAGTTCTTCTTTGATATTGATGCCTACTTAATCGAGTGGTATCCCCAGATGAATCAAGCTACACGACGCACTATCTGTTTCCAATCACTGGAGTGGCTTACCTCTGATGAACTGGAAGCAGTCGTCGATGTAGTCGTTGATGACTATGCCAAAGACAAGCAAGGTCTAACTAAGAAAGAAGTAGAAGACGAAGAGGATGCAGAATCTAGCGACTGAACAAGTCGTCAGGTTGCGTAATGTGCGGCGGAATCTCACCGCCGTGCTTCTTAACCTTCCGATTAACACTAGAGAAACTACAGTCGCAACATTGATTGAAATGCTTGACCACTTCTCGGAATACCCCAAAGATTATTTAGAACTTACACATGTCAAAAATCGAACAACTTCCTGATTATGACGTCCTCGATGTCGTATTGCTGTGCCACGCAGCACTGGCCCAAGACTCACCAGAGTTTCCTACGGTCTATCTCAACCAGATACTCAACATTATGTTTGGTTATCTCACTCCTGACCAGCGAAAAGAAGTCGAAGTCTATCTTGCTGAGAAGAAGTATCTACCTCCACTAAAACTACACCTACCTAACGCATGAAGCTGACGCAGAAGAATCTAGATTTCTTAGACGACTTGTTTGACAAGTTATTAAACAATACAGACAAAGACATGATTGATCTGCACGACAGTGATGCGTGTGACGACCATGTCGAATTTGAAAAAATCTCTACCCAAGACTCAACTGATGTTCAAACTCAACACTGAAATGGAAGCCATTCCGGTTTCTGAGCCCACTGTTCGTACTGTTTTAAATCCAGTGACACTAGAGGAAGACGAGCACCTTGCTTATGACGCAGAGATTCAATACAAGCGCAAGCCTAATGCTGTGCGTATGATTATGTGCAGCCGACTTGACACAGTTAAGGTCGGTGATCCCGTCATGATTTCCTATCATATGGGCATGAGATGCTATCAACATGCACGGCATTTAGTAATATCAAATAACGAGAACTGCATCGGTGGTTTCTTTTATACAAATGGACAACCTGCATAACTAATGATGAAAACTTACGAACTCTATGTATTTTCACAAGACGAGTGTGCTCCTTGCGCACGGCTCAAAGACCATGTCAAAACTCTCACGGAAGCTGAGAGAGCTGAGTTACACTTTGTCCCTATTAAGACGGCCTCTGGCCAGCGCACGGCGCTTGCGGAGGAGCTATCGGTGGAACTCACACCAACACTCGTTGTCGTCCATGAGGAAGTCGCTTGCAGTCTCGACCAAGACGGCGAGGAAGACTGTGACTACAGAGAAGAATCGGTTGAACGATTCGTCGGTGCTAACTCAATTATTGAGCACCTCCAAGCAACACTAGACGCATACACTTACGCACACCCAGAATGACCTCTGAAGAACGTGAAGACCTTCAAGAAAGATATGTCTATGAAGTTATTAACGACATGGATTTAGATTCCTTGATTCAATACGCCAGTGATGCCTTAAGTCACTATTTAGATAAAGAATCAACTGAAGACTTAGTTGACTTAGTCCACGAAATTTATCCAGAACTACTAACCAAATGAGCTGCCGTTCACTACGCAAAGATATTATCAACGCCCTTATCGCTGAAAGCGAAGGCAAGTTAGATAAGGCACGAATGAATGCCGAAATTTACTTGCATAATCCTGTCGGTATTGGTGAGCACCCTGATGTGCTTGCTTCTATTCAGGATCAGATTGATGTTATGGCTCACGAGCATGAGCGAATTCAGATTATCAATAAGTATTTTTCCGATCATCCACACGATCATTTGCCAAACTGATGACACAGAAAGAGAAAGAAGAGCTTATATTTGATATAGCTCAGCAACGTGTTGGTCAGCTATCACATGCTGGTATCTTTGCTATGGCAGTAGATCAGATGTGTGGCTTACTACAACGTGAACCGGAAGAAGAGTTGCTTAAACTATCAACTCGATTCCACAATCCAAAAAATAAAAAGAAAAAGGTTACAGGATTTTAATGGAACCAGCTGTTTATTTACTTCTTATTGGTGAGCTAAACGGTTGTTATCAGCATCTCCGGAAGCTGAATCAACCAGCCGACTTAGAAGTCATTCAACAAATGATTGTTAAGTACAACAAATTATATTTTAAAACTAAGAAAGCTCATGTCCAAAACGAAAGCGAATGTAATCGAAGCTAAGGGTGTAATTATTCGTGAAGACGGCAATGGATACTTCCGTGTCGAGCTTGACGAACCTAAAGAACACGTTTGTCTTTGTCGTGCATCTGGCAAATTAATTACAAGAAAAATACAACTGCTAGTAGGCGACAAAGTTACTGTTGAACTGTCTCCGTTTGACTTAGAACGAGGCAGGATTACACTACGCGAGAAATGAACAACAAAGAATTAAACTGGTATAACTGCATAACACCAATGGATTTACAACATCAAGCACAAGAATTCCGTCACTCCTATGGGGTTAAGAACGACCCGCTTCAGCGCAATATGCAGCTAACATTAATTCAGGAAGAGCACCGCGAATTCATTGAGGCACACCTCAAACAAATGGATTACGAAGGCGCACAAGCTGACTGTCTTAAAGAGCTAGCTGACTTGGTCTATGTCTGCTTTCAATATGCAGAGAACATGGATTGGGACTTGCTTGAAGCCCTCTACCGTGTGCATAAAAGCAATATGTCCAAGCTAGGTGAAGACGGTAACCCTATTCGTCGAGACGACGGCAAGATTCTGAAAGGTCCTAATTACAAACCACCTTTCTTAGATGACCTAACACGCACTGAATTAAAACTGGAGAACTATGAACACTGATGTAATTGCAAGAACTGGCAGAGTACAGACCTGGATGGACAATCCATCTAGCCGTCTGCCTGTCAGTTGCACAGTCTTTGTTGTCGAAGACAGCATGGAAGGACCTAATGGCATTGAAGCTAGCTGGCGTTATGTCAGCCATGGTCTCCGCTTCGGTGCAGGTGTAGCTGTTCATCTATCAAACCTCCGTGCCTCTGGTGCTGATAACGGCAAAGGTCTTGTGGCTTCTGGCCCTTGTTCCTTTGGCAAAATCTATTCCTGCTTGAACGAGCAACTACGTAGAGGCGGGGTCTACAAAAACGGAGCTGTAGTGCTTCACCTTGATTTGAACCACAAGGACATCCTTGAGTTCGTCAATATGCCTAGGCATGAAATCCCTTGGGCTAAGCGCTGCGTCAATCTGTCCAACGTAATGTGGGACATGGCCAAGCCTGCAGTCAAAGATGCAATCCTCAAAGGTATTGCTCGTGGTGACATCTGGTTAGCCAAGATTCGCCATGACCAAAAAGGTGAGCGCATCTATGCCAACGTCTGCCTTGAGGTCTTCCTCAAATCAAGAGGGACTTGTCTTTTAGAACATATCAACCTGGGTGCCTGTCGTCCTGAGGATTTACCAGCAGCATTTATCTCTGGTATGTCTGAACTGATTGAACTTCACGGCAAAACTGGCGTTGAAAAGACTGGTGAATACCTCCCGCAATCAGAAGACAGGCAGGTCGGTTTAGGTATGCTCGGTCTTGCTAACTTACTTGCACTAGAGAAGGTTACCTATACAGAATTCGGTGAAGCTTTAACCGCTCACTTGTATCCTGAAGGTGATTACATTACGACTCCAGAAGCTCGTAAGATAGTTAGAGAACTTCAACTAGGCATTGACTCAGCAGCAGCACTTGCTGAAAGAGCCAATATGGATAGATGCTTTGCTATCGCTCCAACTGCCTCATGCAGCTACCGTTACACAGACCGAGCTGGCTATACTACAGCCCCCGAAATTGCACCGCCAATCGGGCGCACAGTAGATAGGGACAGCTCTACCTTTGGTGTCGAAACTTTTGATTACGGTGAAGTTGAAACAGCTGACTCTGTCGGTTGGGACAGCTACAAACGTGTAGTCGATGGCATCATGGAAATGCTTAAGCGAACAGGCTTAGCCCACGGTTATTCATTCAACTCTTGGAGCGACGTTGTTCAATACGACGATGCCTTTGTTGATACCTGGCTTGCCTCACCGCAGACATCTCTGTATTACAGCTTGCAAGTTAATCAAAACACACAAGCAAAAGATGATGCACTTGCTGCATTAGATGGTGACTTCGGGACTATGTTCGGCTTCAACGATGGAGACGAAGACTCAGATGGCATCATCAACATCTTCAATGACCCAGCAGCCTGTGTTGGCTGCGCTGAATAAACCCTATACATCAAACAAATGAAAGCTGAAACTCCCTACATCCACCTCCATGAGCGCAAGCGTACCTGGACACCCGTCCAAGTATCTGCTGGTCTGCTACTTGATGGTGGCGAAGAAGTCATTCAACGAGCACTAGCACTTCGTTGCCTTGAGATCCCAGTGGGTGACTTCATTAGCCAAGCTATGAAAGGCGACCTACCTGATGTGAAGGGCTGCAAGGAGTTACTTGCTTCCAATGTTGTTGATGAAGAAAACCATGACATTGCACTTAACTATGCTGCTAAAGCACATGGAGTCTCTCCTCAGTTTGAGAAAGAGGCTGCACACATTTGCAAGACCTGGCTTGAGCTGGACCGCCATCCTGTTCTCAAAGCTGTGGTTCTTGAGAGATCAGTCTTCTTCGTCCTACTGCCCATCTTCCGACGGTTGGGAGACACAGGACTTAGAACAACATCTGCAGACATCAGTCGTGACGAGCAGACACATGTAGCTGCTAACACATTAGTGTGTGAATCACTTGGTCTTAAGTCAGACAAGACACTCAATAATCTAAGGAGAGCTACAGTTGCTTGGTGTCTTCAGTCCCTCAAGGGCGAAGCAGAGAACAAGCATCTGTCCAGCAACTTCTGGCTTAACAGTTCAGATTCACTTTATAGAATTGGCAAAGCACAAGGCCTTGCTGATACACGCGCCTCACGAATGCCTGCATTCTTTGAGACTGCCAACCAAAACCTTCCACAATACGCTTAATATGCCACCACTTGAATTCACTGTTAAAGAAAAAAATAAGATTCAAATTGTAGAACAAGAGATTGTTCCAGACACCTTCGATGACTCCCACTTACCATCTGATTGCCATATCGTTACTTACATTGTTGATGGCGCTACTGCTTATGATGTAGTTCGTGCCTACACAATGGTAGATATCTTTGATGCTTACTACGATAAGCTCAAAGAAACTGGCGAACTTATTAGTATTAAATCGGGATACGGAAAAATACGACCAAATTTATATGGCAAAATCAAAAACGAAGAGTGATTACACAGCTGAGCTTATTGCTATAGCTGAGTCTCACATCAGCAAACTTACTGTTAAACAACTCAGACAACTAATCACCAAACATGCACCAAGCTAAACTGGTATGGGTAACACCCGACGCCGAAAAACTTATCGGCAAAATTGCAAGAGTATCTAATCCAGCTAACGAAGACAATCCAAATGTTGACAAACTCCTTCGATATCTCATCAGACACAAGCACTGGAGCCCATTCGAAATGGCAAGCATGTGCGTCGAGATTGAGACTACTAGAGCTATTAGTCCGCAAATCCTTAGACATAGGTCCTTTAGCTTTCAAGAGTTCTCCCAAAGGTACGCTGTAGCTACTGCAGTTGATATACCCCAACTCCGAAAACAAGATACTAAGAACCGACAAAATTCTACGGATGACTTAGATCCTGAAACAGCTCAGCTGCTTGAGAACTCAACTCAACAACACTTTAATGCGGCACAAGATTTGTATCAGCAGATGCTTGACTGTGGTGTTGCTAAAGAGTGTGCTCGTGCAGTGCTTCCATTGAATACTGTGACCCGACTATATATGTCAGGCACAATCCGCAGCTGGCTTCATTACATTGACCTGCGCGGTGACAACGGAACACAACGAGAACATATGTCTATCGCTCGTTCTGTTGGTGAAATACTTGACACAGAATTACCTACTATTGCTCGCGCAATGTGGGGATAGATTCTATAGTAGAGACTGACAATAATATGCAGTCCATAAATGAACTTTATCGCAGCAACTGTTGAACTCAAATCCTTTATCGCTGATCCCATTAATGCTTATGGGCTCGACTATCGCGGCGCTGATGCTGCTGTGCCCTCTGGCAATAGTGCTGGAGAGGTCAAGCTTCGGCTCCTCTGCTATGACCGAGAAGGAGGAAAGCTCACAGCATTCACTGATTGGAAGCCTGGAACTCGCGCACTGATTACAGGCAACATCGTCTTCAGCGATGACACTAAGCAACCTCTTGACCTCATTGTCACTACGATTGAAACTAATATCCCACAGGATATGTATTGCAATCAAGTAGTTCTAGGCAATGCATTCTTTGGCTCCGATGAAATTCGCGAGCGTAAGAATAGTCAAGTAGCCGTAAAGATTGGAACAACACTTGATGACTCTGAAGTAACTACCTGGCTATACCTTGAAACACATGAATCACGTAAGAAAAAACTCACTGCGAGGATCCGTAAGGGACGTGCTATCTGCGTCCAAGGCTACCTCCGCGAATATAGGAAAGACGATTCTGACTCTCCCTATCGCGCCATTGTCGCGTCTGATTTCTCTACTCGAAAGGAGCAGCGCAAGACTGGACGGAATCCACAAACGAACGGAAGCGCGGCGGGCTATGCGGAAGTCGATCCCACGCCCGATTATTAATGGGCCGAGGTTGATACCACCTTACTGGTGGGAAGCACCCATCTACTTAAGCGAAGACCCGAACGAACCCTTCTGGTATTGACTACAGCCGGCTAACGCCGGCTTTTTGCTTTGTGCACTTTGCTCATTAAGGACGAATAACGTTATACCTTTCATCATCAGGACGAGTCATTATTACATCAAATGCACTACGTTTTTCTAGAGCTGGAGCATCAACAAGATCAGGACGAATAATTTGATACTTTTCATCATCAGGACGAGTCATAATTATATCCATTCCGTTTCGTCTCTCAGACTCTTGTTGTATTGCGTCATTAGGCGAAAGCTTGCCGAGTAAGCGTGCTATATCCATGAAATTAAATACTCACATTTATCTATTATAAGGTTTATATTTGTAGTGTCTAAATATAATTAATATGACCCTACAAGTCTTGCCTCCTGAACTAACAGAGGCACCAAAAGATAGAATTGAAACTAAAGAAGCCCAGCCTTACTGGAAACCTAGCTCACTAAAAGATGGTGACTCAGAAGAGTTCCGTCTACTCGGATGTTATGAAACTGGACATGCAATTGTTGGATGGCAATATGCATGTGAAGCCACAGGTAGCGATGGCAATCTTCGCTTTAATGGCTACGTTGTTACTCGAACTCACCCAGGTCAGCCTGCTGATTTGGCTCGTGAGACTGACTGGAGTAAGCCAGACCGTCCCAAGATTGACGGCACTTATGTCAAGCCTCGTCGCTTCCTTGCCTGGGTTGCAACTAGTGCAGCTCGCGGTCGCCTAGAAGTTATGTTCATTGAACAGAAATCTCTACGTGATCAACTAACTGAAATCCTTCAAGAGATTGAAGACTACACATGGACTGAAGATGGACTTGCGAATTTCTCGATTAAGATTAGTCGTAAGGGAACTGGTCTGGAAACTTCATACAGCATCCTCCCAAAGGTTCGTAAGGTTCCAGATAAAATTGCAAAAGAATGGGCAACACAAAAAGAATCGATCTGGCTTCCCAATTTCTTTGAAGGCAAAGATCCTTTCGACGGTCGTGCGACTGACGAAAAGGGCTTACCTGCTGGTGGAATAGATAAGCGTGGTTCTGTAGTTGCACCTACGGTTGCTACTAAAAAAGTAGAAGAAGACAACACTGAATTTTAATGTTTAAATACGAGACCAAAATTGACGAACTAGCCGGCCTATTTAAAGTGACCGGCACTTTATCCCTGCCTGAGATTACTCTTGTGCGTCACATGCACAGCAGGGACAATGCAAGATACGAAATCCAACGAGCTTTTACCGACCTCGTAGAACAAATCATCGAAAAGGAATTTGAAAATGACTAATGCACTAGAGAATTTACCTCCTGAGATGCAAGCACGTCTTGCACAAATCATGGCTGGAGCACAAGCAACAGGACAAGCAGCCGTTCCCAATGAACCGGTTCGACCTTTAGCACCTGCTGCACCACCAGCTCCAGCACACCAGGCAATTATTAAACCACCTTCGCTGATGGATCACTTGATTGCTTTGCGTGGTGAAGTTGCCGAGATGAGAAACGAAATTGCAAACTTGAGCTCTCAAGTTACAGCTAACTCCAATGTTGTTGAGGCGGTCGGACAGGCGACTGGACAGCTGTATCAAATGTTTCAGCAGTCACCCCAGCAAAATGCTTCAAGCGAAACGTTTAGTCAAGGCTTCTCGCAATCGGTAGATAACGCAGACTACTGATGCCCGACAAACCATTTCGCATACAGACGAGCGCAGGTCACCGCAAGTACCTGTGCTCTGGGATTTACATGCCTTCAGTGACAACAGTGTTGTCCGGAACTGAGTCAGAGAAATCCAAAGCAGGTCTGAGAATCTGGCAAGAAAAAAACCCAGGTGCCCTACAAGCTGCTGCTACTAGAGGCACAGCTATTCACCAATGCTGTGAAGATTACTTACGTGGCATCGAAGTTAAATGTCCTGAACTTTACACACCTTTCTGGGATGGAATGGCGCAATACCTTGACTGGTTTGATACAATTCATTGGAGTGAAAGACCACTCCGACCAGACTGGAATCACTTACGCAGTGACGATAGAGAGGTTGCATATGTATGGAGCACAGAACATCGATATGCCGGATGTCCCGACCTCGTTGGTGAGATCGGTGGAGTCAAAGTAATTGCTGACTTTAAAACCAGCAATGGCGTTTATTCAGCTCAAGCGCCTGACAGGGGAGACCGTGTTGGGTATGGCGGCTGGCGTAAGTTCCAGAAGTGCGCTCAACAAATGGCTGCATATCGCTATGCACTCAACGAGCGTGTTGGCTTCAAATGTGATGTTGCATTAATCATCGTGACTACTGAAGAGACCACACAAGGAATCTTCATTGACGGTGACCAGTTGGATCTATATGAATCCCGCTTCTTGAAACGAGCAAAAATGTTTCACGACTTAAACCCTGAAGAAAACGATAATGAAACTACGGATTGCAGTCAACAAGAACTGCAAGAACAAAGAGACACAGCCAGCTCTTGACTGGCAAAACATAGAAGAAAGCCTTGAGTGGCTACAGGGTTGGGTGTCTGCTGGCTACGGCTGGTGCTCAACTCATTTTGCTGAGCGTCATCGTCGTGCTGACAATGCAGTCGGCAGCAACTTAGTTGTTGTAGATATCGATGGTGACACTACCCTCGGTAGATTCTGGCAAACAGATACAGCACGTAACTGGTGCGTAGCTACCTATACATCTGCTAGTCATACAGAAGAAGAGAACCGCTTCCGAGCACTCTTCCCACTAAGCAAGATGCTTGAGTCTGCTGGACAGCACAAAGGTGCTTACTGGCTTGTAGTCAATCGACTCGTGGCTGACCTTGGCTTTGAAACTATCAAAGATAACTGCGGTCAAAAGCGTGAGCGTCTCTGGTATGGCAACACCAACGCAGCCTGGACCTTAAACCTAGGTGCTGAAGTTCCGTCATTCCTACTAGATGACATTGACTACGAAGACGTCACAGACTTTGTGTCAGCTGACGTCAGTGACCAGGACATTAAACGCTGCCAGTGGCTACTCAGTAACTACCTGACACCCTCAGAAGATGGTGAGTATGAAAGTTACTATGTCCCAGTGATGGCTGCTTGTGCGGCCATGGGACAACCGCTATTTGATAGCTGGGTAGATTGGGTTCTCCGTGGACATCACGGTGAGAAACCTGAAAATATATTGCCCTTCAAATGGCGAGGTCTCGGTAACTACTCTGGACCTGCTAAATTGTATTCGCTTGCTAAAAAGCAAAGCAGTAACTGGACATCACAGTTGCCACCTGAACTTCGGTTCGGTGCCGCAGGATCAGCAGTTGGTTATACCGAGTTTGATGAACTGCCGAACTTTGATGAAGTTATTAATACCTTGGAGACAACTGTGGAACCTGAATTCGAACCTATACCTGATGCGTCACAAGCAAAGAAAACAAAAAGTGGTCGTCCTAAAAAGTCCAGCAGCGATGCTGCTAAGGAACGTGAGGATGACGTTAACAAAGTCAAAGAAATCTTATCGCTATTGCGGAAGAATCAACTGACTGGAGCCATTGAATACACGGACTCTACCGGCAAGACGATTGAGCTGGAAGGTAACGACCTTGATTTGATGACTACCAAGATGGCTTGCGAGCACGGCGTCTTTATACCGGAGATGCGTATCAAGTCAGCCATCCAATATGCAGCAGGCAAGAATCGATACTGTCCTATCAGACGGTATCTCGATAGTTGTTCTGCTCATGCAATTCCCCATAAGGACTGGGATCGTATTGGAGAAATTTT
>Ga0181412_1000225_pt1 | contig 24558 bp, 22 predicted proteins | sample 35SPOviralmetaG_FD_130113 | JGI IMG/M metagenome (GOLD analysis project Ga0181412, IMG submission 130113) | Marine viral communities from the oligotrophic San Pedro Time Series (SPOT) site, San Pedro Channel, CA, USA - 35 SPOT_SRF_2012-08-15 | ecosystem: Environmental > Aquatic > Marine > Strait... | reverse complement strand
CCTAGAACACGTCGTAAAGAACAAACGTAGTTTACTTATAATATCCGAAGTGGAGCAACAACCGTTTTCTACATTAATGGCTAATAAAGTAAAAGGTAATATTAAAGTAAATATTATTGACACACCAGGTTTTGGGCCTACTAGGCAAGAGACTATAGAAGATCTTGCAATACTAACCGGAGCTCAGGTAATAAACGAAGAGCTGGGTGATGATTTAGATTTAATAGATCCAAGCGTATTAGGAGAAGCTGTTAAAGCGGTTACAACTGATAAAAGTACAGTGCTGCAAATAGAGCCTGATAATGATTTAGTAAAAGAAAGAATAGATAGCGTAGTCGCTAAGTTAAAAGACGAAACAAATCCATTCTTTAAGAAAAAATTAGAACAGCGATTGTCTATGCTGTCTGGCCAAGTAGGAGTTGTGTTCGTAGGAGCAGACTCCGAGGTAGAGCTAAAAGAAAAGAAAGATAGAGTTGAAGATGCAATATATGCGACAAAAGCCGCTTATAAGGAGGGTATAGTGCCAGGAGGCGGAATAGCTTTACTTAATGCTGCTAATAAGATTGTTGCGGCAAATGAGGGTGAAGAGATATTACTAGAAGCAATTAGAGCACCTTTTAAAACTATATTAGCAAATGCGGGCATTCACTCAATGTCTGACCCTAAAGGAAAGAATAAAGGTATAGACGTAAAAACCGGTAAAGAGGTTAATATGATTAAAGCAGGTATTATAGATCCTGTGCTAGTTACAAAGTCGGCACTAAAGAATGCAGTTAGTGTTGTCAACACTATAATTTCTGCAGATTGTGTAATCAGTAATAAAAGATTAGCATAATGCAGGCAATAAATTACTACGTAGTTGTAGACAAGATAAAAGAAGCACCTAAGAAGGTTGCTGGCTTAGAATTAACAGATAAGCAAAATACCGATATAAGATATGTTCGAGCCAACATTGTAAGCGTTGGGGAGAATGTACCGACTATAAAAGAAGGTGACATAATAAGGTACGACAAACACGCAGGGTTTGGTATTGACTGGAATGACAAAATGTTATATGTTATAAAAGCAAATGATATTGTTTTAGTGGAATGAAGCTATCGCCAAAAGATTTAAGAGACATGAACCTCTTTAAGTACTATAGGCTAACTAGAAGATGGGTTACTAAAACGTATGAACTTTCAAGTGCAGATTTTGAGTTATTGGTGTATCTGGATTGCAAAGAATTTTTTAGAAGACAGGATTTTATAGACGGAGCTTATACTTATACCTGGGATAAAAACAGGTGGGAGAGATTAAGAAGAGAAGGTTGGATCGATGTGTTTAAAGAACGAAATAGAACATCGTCTAAATATGCGGTATATCAGATGTCTCGTAAAGCTAAGTCCCTTATAACAAGAGTATATAGAATATTATTAGGCGAGGAAAACTTACCACAATCTAGTAGGAGCGTATTTTACAAAAACAAAACATATACTGATAAAACCTTTAATAAGGCTATTGACGATATGATTAAAGATAAAGAAAGATAATGGCATTCAAACTTAAAGACTTTTCGGATATGATAGGTGTAGATAAAGAAACATCTACCTATGATACTCCAGTGTTTAAAAAAGATTTAAAAGATGGAGGGGTATTAGCAGAAGCTAATAATGACGGAACCATATTTATAGATAAGAGTCTTAAAGGAAAAGAAAAGCAAGAAGCAATTGATCACGAAAAAGTTCACATGGACCAAATGAAACAAGGCCGGTTGCAATATGATAATAATACGGTAACTTGGAAAAAAGATACAAGATCACCAGCTAGAGTATATTCACGAGCAACCATGGAAGAAGGTGCTCATAACCTGCCTTGGGAAGCCGAGGCATATAAAAAACAATAAGATGTATAAATCCACACCAATAACAAAAAAAGCTAAAACCGCTGGAGAGTATAATTCTGCGTTAAAGCAAACTACCTCCTCAGATTTAATAGCAGGAGCTGGCGACGCTTACCGTACAACTTACAAAGACAAAGGGAGTCCAGGTGAAACTATTACCGGAAGAAGAAAGAAACAATCGGCAATAGATTTTGAAGAAAAATGTTACAATGCCGACGGTTCTCGTAAAAGAGGAGTTGCTGGATGCCGCTGGGCAGATGAAGAAGGGAAGGAAAGCCCCGAAGAGTTTGAAACATTTACTGAACAAAAACCTGGTACTGATGATTTTATAGGAGATTTACAGGAATATAAAAAACAAACGCGTAGAGTTCTTGGGGATCTTGCAACTAGAGACTTAAATCGTACTACTAAGAAAACAGAAAAAGATCTTAGAAGGGTTAAAATAAAAGAAGCTAGAGAAGATAGAAAACAAGCTAAAGCTGACGGTACAAAAAGAAAAGACAGAAGAAAAGCTTTTAACCAGTCTAAGCGTACGGCTAAGCAAGAGGAAATGGCAAATGAAAAAATGGCTTTTCAAAAAAGATCGGACTTAAATAAAGAAGCTCAATCATTTGGTTTAGGTGCCGGAGAGACTTATGAGGTCGACGTTTTGAAAACAAAATCTGATTATACCAGAGACCAATTGATAGCTGATGCAAGAAATAAGCAACGTAGGGAAGCCGCTGGAGCTGAAGAGGAGGCTAAGTCAGCAGCAGGAAAGATGCGAGCTCCTTTGAAGAAAAACTATTTTAAAAAGTATTAATTATGGCGTACTCACAATCACCAAAATCACCATTAGCAAAAGCTCTAAAAGGTAAGCAACATAATTTGCCAGATCATTTAAAAGCTAAGATAGAAGCAGCTCCCGGTAAACAAACTAAGTCAGCAAAAACAGCAGCTAAAGGGGCTAAAGCAGTTGACGAGGGTAGGGACAAAAAAGCTGATAGATTATATAAAAGAGCGGCTAGGCAGGAAAATAGAGAAATAAATAGAGCTGAATCTCCAGTTAAAAAAAAAGGGGATGCGCCATCTCGTAAAAAGTCTTTAGGCTATTACAACAAAGCTAACAAAACTGGAACTGGGGCTGCAGCTGGAGGCGGGATGACAGCTAAGGGAACTGCTGAGTATAGACGTAAAAATCCGGGTAGTAAATTAAAAACAGCTGTTACTAAAGATCCCTCTAAATTAAAAAAAGGAGGTAAAGCTGCAAAACGTCGAAAAGCATTTTGCGCTAGGTCTAAAAGTTGGACTTCAGAAAGAGGTAGAGCGGCTAGACGTAGATGGAACTGTTAATATTATGAAATCAAAAGGCTTAGGAGACTCTATAGAAAAATTTACAAAAGCAACTGGCATAAAAAGATTAGCCGATAAAATGCCAGGCGGTTGCGGCTGTGCGCAAAGAAAAGAAACATTAAACAAATTATTACCATATAAAAACAAATAAGATGGCATACAAACAAAAAGGCTGTACTCCGATTACAGCGAAGATTCAAAAGACTACCAAAGGCGGAGTTACAAACCCTCTGTTGAAAGCAATGGGTGTACCCATGAAAAAAAACCCTTCGGCAGCGAAGCAGACTAGCATGGGGCCAGTCCCACCTCCTCCTGAAAACATTTTTGATAGCAATTATGGAAAAACGAAAGGTCAATTAAGCTATTATAGTTCTGACGCAGGAAAAGCTTATGCTAAATCTAATCGGGAGCGCCAACTCAAAAAAAGAAAAGAAGATAGGGACAAAAAATATCCTACAAGCCAAAAGCAAAAAGAGTTTGCTAAGAAAAAGCATCAAGGCAAATATTACAAAGAGCCTGCTAAAACTAATATTACCAAAAAAGCAGATATAAAAGGCAAAGGTGCTGGCTCTGTAACAGCTGCAAATAATCCAGGAAAATCTTCTTCCGGGAAAATAACAGGTAAAATAGGGTCTGACCTTCGTAAAGCTCAGTATGATAAAAAAGGTTGGAAATATGACGATACTATAAAAGGGTATGATAAATCTGGTAATAAAATAAAAGCACGTACTGCTAAGCCTAAAGTTAAAGCTGTGTCTAACATAGAGGCTTCTAAACCAAAAGTAGAAAAAACTGCAGAAATAAAAATGCCCGCAAAGGCAAAAACCAAAAAAGAAGTTAGGGTTGAGAATAGAACTAACAGACAAACTGCTAGAAAAGAAAACAGAGCTAACAGAAAAGCAACAAGAGAAGAAAATAGAGCTAACAGAAAAGCTGCTAGAAAAGGTTCTCCAGCTAAACAAACAATGCAACAGCAAAACCGTATTGATCGAAAAGAAAGAAGAGAGGCAGTAAGAGCTAGAAGAGTAGCCCCTAAAGACGTTACTAAAACTTTAGCGAAACCGAAAGAGTCCGGTAAAAGCCCCGCGAAAAATTATAAGAAAGGGTATTACGGAAAATAATGGATAAAATATGGTCATGGCTTACCGGGAACGTTATCAAAGAAGTTGGTGGCGTTCTCGATAATCTTATAACAAGTAAAGAAGAAAAGCTAGAAGCTAAGAAAGCAATAGAGGTTATATTGCAACAAGCGGAAGCAGATGCGCAAAAGCAAGTAACTAGAAGATGGGAGTCAGATATGAAGTCTGATTCATTCTTGTCTAAAAATATAAGGCCTATGGTACTTATATATTTAACAGTTATATTTACTGCTTGTGCGTTTTTTGACGGTAATATAGGAGAGTTTAAAATAGCTGAAGAGTATATACCTATATTTCAAACTTTACTAGTTACTGTCTATGGGGCTTATTTTGTTGGGCGTTCGTACGAAAAAGCTAAATCAATAAGTAACAAAAACGCGTAATAAATAAAATAACGGAATATTAATTTTAAATCTAATCAAATGGCAAAAAAGAAAACAAAAAAAGAAGTACCTGTAATAGGTGGTAAATTTATTACAAACGATGAATTAACTAGTGTTAAAGCAGCAGTAGAAGCTGTTAACCGATTGCAAATGCAAGTTGGAGGTATTGAGCTCCAGAAGCACGATCTTATGCACACAATGAAAATAAAGACGGACGTGCTAGAGGCAGTGCAAAAAACATTAGAAGAAAAATACGGGGATGTGTCTATAGATATAGTTACCGGAGAAATGAAAGATAATGCACCTAGTACGTAAGATAAGTATAGGTAGAGACTATAAAAATGACGCCATGCACTATTCTGTAGGTCAGGAAGTGTATGGTGGTCATATTATAGATAGTATAATTGAAGAAGAAAACAAGTACTCAATATATATAACCAAAAATAATGAAGTATTGCCCTGGAAGGATTTCAATAAAAACATGGCAATAGCAATAGAGTATAACTTAGAATACTAATGAAAGGATATACCGATTTTGTGGTAAGACCATTAGAGAGTCGTTATCAAAACAAATTAAACATAGACGGTACAGAATTTATATTAAACACAGAATTACAGAATCATTCGTATGTATCAAGAATAGGGCTAGTTATTTCAGAGCCCTATTTCAACGACACTAAAATACGTAAAGACGATATAATAATAATACATCACAATGTATTCAGAAGATTTAGAGACATACGTGGTAAAGAAAAAAATTCAAGAAGTTTTTACGAAGAAGATAAATATTTTGTGCAACCTAATCAAATATTTGCCTATAAGCGAAATAACAAATGGCTAGCTTGCGAAGGGTTTAATTTTGTACAACCTATTAAAGAAACAAAAATGTTTTCTAGTTCTTTTGAAAAAGAAGGGATAGGCATAATAAAGTATAAAGATCCTGCGCTTAAATCTATAAAAGCAAATGATCTTATAGGGTTTAGACCCGGAGCTGAATATGAATTTATTGTAGAAGGCAAAAAAATGTATCGAGTTCCTACCAATCAAATCACAATTAAATATGAATATAAAGGAGACGAAGAAGAATATAATCCAGGCTGGGCACAAAGCAGTTGAAGAATTAATTAAAGTAGCAAAAGAAGCTATTGTAGATTCAGACGATGACATTTCTGCTGATAGACTTAAAAACGCGGCGGCTACAAAAAAGCTAGCTATATTTGATGCGTTTGAAATACTAAATAGAATACAAGCGGAAGAGGATATGCTAAATGAAAAGCCTAAAGAAGAGTCTAAGGAAAAAACTTATAAAGGCTTTGCAGAAAGAAGAGCTAAGTAATGTACAAGCAAGATCTATACTCAGTCATAACTCCTGTAAAAGGCAATGTGCTATCTAAGCGCAACAGCTTAAAAAACTGGAAATACGGATACGATAAAGATAACGACATAATTGTTATTAGTAATACCGGCCAAATAGGGGAAATATATAATATACAAGGTTTAAAAATAGCTTTACCTAAGGAACCAAAAAAACTAATTAAAGGTAATAATTTATGGAAACCTGAAGAATACCCTAAAGAACTTAAGAGAATACAAAGCATATTTGAGTGGAAAGACTACCCGGATAGCTTTAAGGAAAAATGGGAACCCTATATAGATGAGCAATTTGAAAGAAGAGAAAATGGTTACTGGTTTCTTAACAACAATATACCTACTTATATTACTGGTACTCACTACATGTATTTGCAATGGTCAAAAATCGATGTGGGGTTACCCGACTTTCGTGAATCAAACAGATTATTCTATATATTCTGGGAAGCGTGCAAGGCAGATACACGTTGTTACGGTATTTGTTACCTTAAAAACAGACGTTCTGGATTTTCATTCATGGCGTCGGGAGAAACAATTAACCAGGCTACAGTGTCGAGTGATTCCAGGTTCGGTATACTATCGAAATCGGGGGCTGATGCGAAGAAGATGTTCACGGACAAAGTCGTGCCTATATCGATCAACTATCCGTTTTTCTTTAAACCGATCCAGGACGGTATGGATCGACCAAAGCAAGAATTAGCTTATAGAGTCCCGGCTTCTAGATTAACAAAAAGATCTATACAAAATACTGCTTCGGATCAGATAATATTGGAGGGATTAGACACTACTATAGATTATAAAAACACAGGGGACAATAGTTATGACGGTGAAAAGTTAAAACTTTTAGTTCACGATGAATCGGGTAAGTGGGAAAGACCTAACAATATACTAAACAACTGGGGGGTTACCAAAACATGTTTGCGGCTAGGTAGTAGAATTATCGGCAAGTGCATGATGGGATCTACCTCGAACGCGCTAGACAAAGGGGGTAGCAATTTTAAAAAATTATATCAAGCATCGGATATAGCTAAAAGAAATAAGAATGGACAAACCAAATCTGGACTATATAGTATGTTCATTCCTATGGAATGGAATTATGAGGGATTCATTGATAAATACGGAATGCCCGTATTCGATACTCCTGAAAAACCTTTAGAAGACCCATACGGCGAGCCTATTGAGCTCGGAGTCATTGAGCATTGGAATAATGAAGCAGATGGATTAAAAGGCGACCAGGACGGCTTAAACGAGCATTACAGACAGTTTCCACGTACAACAGAACATGCTTTCAGGGATGAGACTCAAAACAGCTTATATAATTTAGTAAAGATATACGAGCAAATAGATTACAACGAGGACTTAAAACATTCAGGAGTATTAACGCGTGGAAGTTTTAGTTGGGAAAACGGAATAAAAGACACTAAAGTTAAATTTACACCTAATCCACAAGGAAGATTTAATATTTCTTGGGTTCCAAGTTTAAATTTACAAAACAAACAATATGTTAAGAATGGTTTTAAGTCGCCAGGCAATGATCACATTGGCGCTTTTGGCTGTGATAGTTATGATATTAGCGGTACAACAGATGGCAGAGGGTCTAAAGGCGCTCTTCATGGACTTACAAAGTTTTCAATGGAAGATGCTCCCCCTAATACCTTTTTTCTTGAATACCTAGCTAGACCTCAAACAGCGGAAATGTTTTTCGAAGATGTATTGATGGCTTTAGTGTTTTACGGCATGCCTTTGTTATGTGAAAATAACAAGCCTAGACTCTTGTATTATTTAAAAAGAAGAGGATATAGAGGTTATTCAATGAATAGACCAGACAAGCTTTGGAATAAATTGTCTAAAACAGAAAAAGAAATTGGAGGAATACCAAACTCTAGTGAAGATATAAAGCAGGCACACGCTGCAGCAATTGAATCTTATATAGATAGATATGTGGGAATAAAGGAAGACGGGCAATATGGAGGAATGTATTTTAATACTACGCTAAATGATTGGGCTAAATTTGATATTAATAACAGAACTAAATTTGATGCAGCTATAAGCTCGGGTTTAGCTATAATGGCTGTTAATAGAAACTTATATAGTCCATCCGCGGAAAGGCAAAAGCAAAAACTAAATTTAAAAATAAGCAGATACTCCAATGCAGGAAGTGTTTCGAAATTAATAGAAAAATAAAAATATGGCTGAGTCAGTTATAACAAGTTATTTTCCAAGCCAAATAGCTAGCGATTCTGAAAAGATGAGTTTAGACTATGGAACTAGAGTAGGTAGAGCGATAGAGAACGAGTGGTTTCGTTCTGATAATGGTATTGGTCGTTTTAAAAGTAATCAAAACACTTTTCATAATTTAAGATTATATGCTAGAGGAGAACAAGGAGTACAAAAATACAAAGATGAGTTATCAATAAACGGAGACTTATCTTATCTTAATTTAGATTGGAAGCCTGTGCCCATAATACCTAAGTTTGTAGATATATTAGTTAACGGTATATCAGAAAGAATGTTTGATGTTAAAGCTTATTCTCAAGACCCTTATGGGGTAGACAAAAGAACTAAGTATATGGAATCTATACTTAGAGACATGCAGACAAAAGAGCTTGGTGAATATGTAGAAGCTGAATTTGGCGTTAACTTATTTGAAAACAATCCGGAAGATCTGCCGAAAAACAAAGAAGAGCTTAACTTGCACATGCAACTGTCTTATAAGCAAGAAGTGGAACTTGCTGAGGAGCAAGCTATAAACACTTTACTAGAAGGTAATAAATACGACTTAACTAAGAAAAGATGCACTTATGACTTAGCTACTATAGGTATTGCTGCAGTTAAGAACGGATTTAGTAAAGCGGAAGGAGCTACAGTTGAATACGTAGACCCTGTTAATTTAGTTTGGTCATATACAGAATCGCCTTACTTTGACGATATATATTATGTTGGGGAAGTTAAGAGCGTACATATAAATGAATTAAAGAAAGAATTTCCTTGGCTTACTAATGATGACTTAAAAGAAATATCAAATCAATCTTACCAAAACAATGGATTCTATGATAGAACTTTGACTAATTATGATGAGGATGATTCTAATACTGTTCAAATACTGTATTATAATTATAAGACTTATGCTAACGAAGTTTACAAAGTAAAAGAATCCGCTACGGGTGCTGCAAAACTTATACCAAAAGACGATCAGTTTAATCCGCCAGAGGAATTGTATGTTGAATATGGTATACAAAAATTATCTAGATCACTAGAGGTATTATATGAAGGAGTAAAAGTTTTAGGTGGTAAAACATTAAAGTGGGAAATAGCTACTAATATGATACGCCCTAAGAGTGACTATACTAAAGTTAAAATGAATTATAGTATTGTTGCGCCTAGAATGTACAAAGGTCGTATAGAAAGTATTGTTTCTCGTATAACAGGTTTTGCTGATATGATTCAGCTTACTCATTTAAAACTGCAACAGGTATTATCTAGAATGGTACCAGATGGTGTTTATCTAGATGCCGATGGACTAGCTGAAGTAGATTTAGGCAATGGAACAAACTACAACCCGCAAGAAGCATTAAATATGTTTTTCCAAACAGGTTCTGTAATAGGTAGATCATTTACACAAGAAGGAGATATGAATCCTGGTAAAGTACCTATTCAAGAATTACAGTCTGGATCTGGTGGCGCTAAAATGCAATCATTAATTCAAACATATAATTATTATATGCAGATGATTAGAGACGTCACTGGGTTGAATGAAGCAAGAGATGGAAGTACTCCGGACGCTAGGGCTTTAGTGGGAGTGCAGAAATTAGCAGCAGCTAATTCTAATACAGCCACAAGACATATATTGGACGCTACTTTATTTTTAGCAAAAGATTTATGTGAAAATCTATCATTGCGAATATCTGATATACTTGAATATTCGCCTACTAAAGAGGCTTTTATACATAAGATAGGTAATCAAAATGTAGCTGTACTAGAGGAAATGAGTGATTTATATTTATACGATTTTGGTATATTTATAGAGTTGCAGCCAGATGAAGAACAAAAAGCTGTGTTAGAAAATAATATACAAACAGCTTTACAAGCGGGCTTAATAGATCTTACCGATGCTATAGATATAAGAGAAATAAAAAACATAAACTTAGCTAACCAACTTTTAAAAATAAGGAGAGTTGAGAAGCAAGAAAGAGACCAGGAAATGCAACAGCAAAACATTCAGGCACAGTCTGAAGCTAACGCTCAGGCTCAACAAGTTGCTGCTCAAGCTGAAGTACAAAAACAACAAGCGCTGACACAACAAAAAATGGAATTAGCCCAAATGCAAGCTCAAATTGATGCGCAAAAAATGCAAACGGAAGTAGCCGCTAAAAAAGAGTTGATGAATCTTGAGTTTCAAATGAACATGCAGCTAAAAGGAATGGAAGTACAAGGCAAAAAATCCGAGCTAGCAGAAAGAGAAGATAGAAAAGACGAAAGAACCAAAATACAAGCGACACAACAAAGTGAGCTAATAGATCAAAGGCAAAACGATTCAATGCCCAAAAACTTTGAATCATCCGGTAATGATGTGCTTAACGGCAATTTTAACTTAGGATCCGGTGATCCTAGGTAATAATAGTAGTAATAATTATATAATATTTTATCATGGAAGAAGAAGTAAAAACCGAGGTTGAGAAAACTGAAGAAACTCAACCTCAAGAAGCTGCTCCTATTACACAGGAGGATAGCGGATTAATCAAAGTAGACTTAGGTCAATTAAACAAAGTAGAAGCAAATGCCATTCCAGAGCAAGAAACAAATGCAAGCGATGTTCCTGTCAGAGAACCCGAAGACGCGGAAAGTAGCAAAGAAGTGGTTCCAGAAGTACAGGACCCCGTTCCAAATGAAGAACAATCTGTTTTACAAGAAATAACGGACGAGGAAGTACAAGAACAAGTAGAGGAAGTAAAAGAACAAGTTGCGGAGGCTATTGAAAATCAGGAACCAGGCGTTGAACTACCTGAAAATATTCAAAAAGTTGTAGACTTTATGAATGATACGGGAGGAAGTTTGAAAGACTACGTAAATCTAAACACAGATTACGCATCTTTAAATGAAGATCAGTTGTTGCGAGAGTATTACGAAAATACTAAACCTCACTTAGATTCTGAAGAAATAGGGTTTGTCATGGAAGACAGATTCAGTTTTGACGAAGATATAGACGAGGATAGAGATATACGTAGAAAAAAATTAGCTAGGAAAGAAGAATTAGCAAAAGCTAAAAATCACCTAGAAAGTTTAAAGAACAAATATTACGAAGAGATAAAAGCTGGGTCTCGGTTAAACCCAGAACAAAAAAAGGCGGTTGAATTTTTCAATCGTTATAACCAAGATAGCGAGAAGTTGACAGGGGATAGAGAAAAGCAAGTTTCTATATTTAACGAAAAAACTGAAAAAGTATTTTCTAATGAATTCAAAGGTTTTGATTTCGAAGTTGGAGAAAAAAAATTCAGGTATAAGGTTAACGATGTAGAAGGAGTGAAATCCAAGCAAGGAGACATTTCAAATTTTGTTAAGAAGTTCTTAAACGATAAAAACGAAATGGCAGATGCTAAAGGTTATCACAAATCTTTATTTACAGCTATGAACCCCGACGCAATTGCAAACCACTTTTACCAGCAAGGTAAAGCTGACGCGATGAAAACAAGTATGGAAAAAGCTAAAAATATCGATATGAATCCGAGAGGGACTCATGAAGATGTTAAGCCACCTAACGGGTGGAAAGTTAGATCTGTACCGGGAAGTAATGACTCAACTACGAAGCTTAGAATTAAAAAGAGAAAATAATAATTACTAAACTTTACAAATAATGGCAAATGGATCATTTACTGGGAGTGCAGCGGCTTTAGCGCACTTAACTCCTAGACCAACACAAACGTTGTTTAACGACAACTACCTGGCCCTTGGGGACATGGATTTTACACAACAATTCTTACCAGAAGTATACGAAAAAGAAGTAGAGCGTTACGGAAACCGTACAATCTCTGGATTCTTACGTATGGTAGGAGCTGAAATGCCTATGGCATCCGACCAAGTAGTATGGTCTGAGCAAGGGCGTTTACACATTGCTTATGATGACGTTACTGTTGTATCGGCAACGTCAATAACAATTCCAGCTGCTGCTGGAGCTACTAGCAAAAACCTAATCGGACCTGGAGACACTATCGTGATCGCTGACACTACTGGATTAACAGTTGAGAAAGCATACGTTAGCGAAGTGGCTGTTGCAGGAAACGGAGTAGCTACTTTAACAATTGCAGGATACGCAGGAGCTGTTACAGTTACCGGTACTGGAAATGTAAAAGTATTCGTATATGGATCTGAATATGCAAAAGGAACTTCAAATGCAGGGACTTCTGTTGATGCCGCTTTCGAGCAGTTCAGCAATAAGCCAATCATTTTACGTAACAAGTACGCGGTAAACGGGTCTGATACGGCACAGATTGGATGGGTAGAAGTAACTACTGAAGCTGGAACTTCTGGATACTTATGGTATTTAAAGTCTGAGCACGAATCTCGTATACGTTTTGAAGATCATTTAGAAATGGCTATGATCGAAGCCGAAACAGCTGCTGCACCAATTACGCCGGCTGCTGGATTAGGAGGAGGAACAGAGATCACAGGTTCTGACGGACTTTTCGCTGCTTTAGAAAACAGAGGTCTTGTTTACACGGACGCTGATTTTGGAACTGGAGGAGACTTAGGGTTAAGCGATTTTGACGCTATCTTAGGAGAGCTTGATAAGCAAGGAGCTATCGAAGAAAATATGTTATTCTTAGATCGTTCAACTTCTTTAGGTATTGACAATATGTTAGCTGCTCAAAATTCTTATGGAACTGGAGGAACATCTTATGGTGTATTCGAAAATTCTGAAGACATGGCACTTAACTTAGGATTCAGCGGATTCCGTAGAGGATCCTACGATTTCTACAAGACAGACTGGAAATACTTAAACGACGCTACAACTAGAGGACTAGTTGGAGATATTGAAGGTGTAGTTGTTCCTGCTGGAACTTCAACAGTTTACGATCAAATGTTAGGTAAAAACATCTCAAGACCTTTCTTACACATCCGTTACAGAGCTTCTGAAGCAGATGATAGAAAAATGAAGTCTTGGATCACAGGATCTGTAGGTGGAAACTTTACAAGCGACGAGGATGCAATGAACGTTCACTTCTTATCAGAAAGATGTTTATGTGTACAAGCAGCAAATAACTTCATATTATTGAAGAATACTGCAGGATAATCAATTTTATTAGTGTGCTGGGGATCTTTGGTCCCTGGCCACTATTTTTATCAATTTTATAATATTATATCATGGCAAACAAAAAAAAGCCCGTAGCTAAAAAAGCTACTCCACAAGAACCTATCACAGATGGGTTACCAGTACAAATAGAAAAAGTAGAACCCGTAGCGGTTAAACCAGCTAAGCCGGCAAAGCCAGCATGGGAATACCGAGACAGAACTTATGTTTTAAAAACAGGTAAGTCTCCACTTTTATACACATTACCATCCAAACATTCTCAAAGAAAACCTTTATTATGGTTTGATCAAGAAAAAGGATTTCAAAGAGAATTACGTTATGCTACTAATCAGAAGTCTCCTTTCGTGGACGAACAAAAGGGACCTGCAACATTAGGTAGAATAGCTATGAGGAATGGCATAATTAAAGTAAAGAAAGAAGACGTATCTTTACAAAAATTATTATCTTTATATCATCCATTGAAAGATAAAATATATTACGAATTTGATCCAGTACAAGTCTCTGTAAATGAGTTAGATTGGATTGAGCTAGAACTTGAAGCATTAACTTTAGCTAAAGATATAGACATTGATACGGCTGAAGGGATATTAAGAGCTGAATACGGCAGTACAGATAATGATTTATCATCTAGTGAATTAAAAAGAGATCTAATGATATTTGCCAAAAGGCAACCTGCATTATTTATAGAATTAGCTAATGATGACAATGTTCAACTACGTAATATAGGTATTAAAGCTGTAGAAGCTAGGATAATAAATTTATCTGCTGACCAGAGAACGTTCACTTACGGCGAAGGTAATAGAAAGTTAATGACTGTACCTTTTGACGAACACCCCTATAGCGCTTTAGCTTCATTTTTTAAGACAGATGAAGGCATGGAGGTTTATAAGGCAATATTGAAAAAACTTTACTAAGTTACTTTTTATAGCGATTAAGCCGCTTTAAACGTGGCTTAATCACTATAAATTTAAAAAATAAAAAAATGGCTGGGACTATAAATATTAATTCAGTTTATAAAACTGTTCTAGTTATATTAGAGCAAGAGAAAAGAGGTGCATTAATGCCTTCGGAGTTTAACAGGATAGCCACTCAGGCTCAACAAGAAATATACACACAATACTTCGACGACTTAAATCAAGTACTTAGGTTGCCGCAAACTAGTTTAGCTTATGCCGACAGATTTGCTTTGTTGGACGAAAAAATATCTTTATTTAAAAGAGTTGGAACGTTTACATTGGATCAAAACCAAGAGACCGTTATACCCTCTACTGTTCAGGAATTAGGTGTGGTTGTATATAATAATAGAGAAGCAGAAAGGATACAAACTTATGAAGTATACACAACAAACCTCTCGCCTTTAACTTCACCTACAGAATATTACCCGGTTTATACGTATGAAAATAATACGTTAAAAATTTATCCCCAAACTGCAACTGGTAATGTATCTGTAAATTATTTAAAATATCCCGATGACGTTAAATGGGGATTTACTATTGATAAAGAATTAGGAAACTATGTATACAACGAATCCGACTCAACTTCTTTCGAAATACATCAATCAGATCAGCCATTGCTTATTTCAAAAATACTTGGATTTGCTGGTGTTGTGACAAAAGACCAATTTGTTGGCGGTATAGCTCAGCAAAAGGAGGCGCAAATTAACGGAGATAACGTAAAATAATAATAAATGGCAGATACACAATTAATCAATGCGTTTATATCTTTAAACGATATAATCAACAACTTCCTTATATCTTATACTGGTCCTGGTAGAATGATACCTGATGCAGATAGGACAGAGGTTATACTCCACGCTAGAAGGTGCTTGCAAGAATTTGCTTTTGAAACATTAAAAAGCCAATTTAATAAAACAACAACTATTCCCGCGAATGGCGAATATAAACAACCAGACGACAATGTGGCTATCATTAGTATATTTAGGAGTGCTTCATCTGGAGGCGTTACTTATACAGTAGAAATGAGTGAGACAAAAGACTTAGCCAATATAGATGGTACAAACTATTATGTTGACTATACTAATAAAAAAATAATATTTGATACTTCCTTAGATGGGTATGGCTTATCATACACTTATTTATCGAACGCATTGACTATTGACGAAACAGCAGCGATTCCTAAATTAGCTGAAGAAGCTTTATACGCTTGTATGATATATGCAATATTAGCAAATAGAGAAAGCACAAACCCAAATACGCTCCAAAGACTTTTAATGGAAAAGATGCTAAAATTAGAGAAATCCAAATCTAGGCTAGTCTTCACAAACTTCGAATAACAAAATAAAGCACATATATATATGAGTATAAGCATAGATACAGTATATCAAAGAGTATTGAGTATACTTAATAAAGAACAACGAGGGTACGTTACGCCTCAGGAATTTAACTTATTTGCAAATCAAGCACAATTAGATTTATTTGAGCAATATTTTTACGATATAGGTCAATTTTTAAGACTGCCTGCTAATGGTCACGCAAACGCTAGCATACCAGATTTAATTGAGGAAAAAATTTCTTTGTTTGAAAAAGAATTAAATGTTTCTATTAATAATGGGCATTATTTATTACCATCGGATTTATATCGCTTAAATAATGTAGTTGTTCAAACTTCTGAAAATGAAGCCGAGCAGGTAAGCTATCAATATTTTTTAAAGTTAAATAAATCAGATTTAACAGCGCCTTCGGAAACATATCCCGTATATATACAAAATGACAACAGAATTGGTTTATTCCCAAATACTATAGTTCAAGATGTAACACTATACTATGTTAAAAAACCTGCAGATGTTGAATGGAAATATCAGATTGTATTTGGGGAGCCTTTGTATGATTCATCGTCCTCGATAGACTTCGAATTACACGAATCTGAAGAAACCGAGTTAGTTATAAAAATACTAGAGCTTTGCGGTATATTAATAAAAGATTTAAGTTTATACCAAGCTTTTGACAAGGAAGATCAAGAAACAATACAACAACAAAAATTATAATATATGGGCTTAATAACACAAACTGACGAACAATACTATTTAGGCCCCGACGGAGTATGGAATAGCTTTGACGAAAATTATGGTAGTTATCAATTCATTTTATTAAAAGATATAATAAATAATTTCATGATTTCTTATGTGGGATTAGAAAAAAATATATCCAAAGTAAAAAGAACCGAAGTGGCCTTTCATGCTAAAAGAGGAATACAGGAATTTAGCTTTGACACGTTACCCTCTATAAAATCTCAAGAGATCGAAATAGGGCCCACCTTAAACTTTATTTTGCCTAAAGACTACGTAAACTATGTAAAATTAGTTTGGGTTGATTCTAAGGGCATAGAACGGATCATATACCCCACCAGTAAGACTTCTAATCCCTTACCTATACTTCAAGATGCTGAATTTGAGTATTTATTTGACGAGCAAACAGGACAGATGTTAACAGCTGAAGAGTCAGAAACTAGAAAAAAATTTCAAGCTCAGAATAATACAGGTGATAATAATAAAGAAGATTTAAGTGATCGATTAAATCAAGGCGGCTGGGGCAGACGTTACGGGCTTTCTCCCGAGCAAGCACAATCAAACGGTGTATTTTACATAGACCGAGTTGCTGGTATAATATATTTTGACTCTAGCTTTGTAGGGCAAGTTGTTACGTTAAAATACATATCTGATGGATTAGCTACCGATGAAGAAATGGTAGTTCATAAATTTGCGGAAGAGGCAATATATAAGTATATAGCTTACGGAATTTTATCCACGAAAGCAAACACTCCAGAATACTTAGTTGCTAGATACAAAAAAGAATTAGCGGCCACCAAAAGAAACACTAAATTAAGATTATCAAATATTAAAATAGAAGAGATTACGCAAGTTATGCGTAACAAATCTAAAATTATAAAACACTAGTATATGAGTGAATTTGTACATGTTTTCCAATCTGGGAAGATGAACAAAGATCTTGACGAAAGACTTGTTCCTAACGGTGAATACCGAGATGCGTTAAACTTAGATTTAGCAAACTCAGACAACGGCAACATGGGTTCTTTGCAAAGTTTGAAGGGTAACCAACAGCTAAGAGGTAAGCCTCAATGGACAAATGATTATATAGATTCCTTAACTAATGCAAAATGCATAGGGTCTTTTGTTGATGATAAATCAGATAAAATATATTGGTTTATAACTTCAACAGAGTCTGACTGTATTGCTGAATACAATTTTGCGAATGGCCAAATAAAACCGGTTATAGTAGACACTAATGATGTGTTAAATTTTTCTACACAATACTTAATTACAGGCATAAATATTATTGACAATCTATTGTTCTGGACAGATAACAATTCTGAGCCGAAAACAATAAATATTGATAAATTTAAAAGAGGGTCCGTAAATTTCGTAACACATACTAAGATACCAGATTACGACAGCACAAGTCAAACATATAGCGCTAATTTAACGGGTAGGCCTGATTTTAATGAGGCGGATGTAACTGTTATTAAAAAATCACCTCTTACCGCTCTTACATTAGATATGTCAGCTAGCTCCAGAGGTAACCAGCCCGGTACGGGGGCAAGCCCTGTGCTTTATGGCACATATAACCCAGGAAGCAATAATGATAGAATAAATTTTACTTATGCTCCAGACGACACCGTACCTGAGGTTAGAGATTCATTGCCCACTAGATACGATTGGGAAACTAATATAGAGACCGATGCCGATTATTACGATGATACTAGTATAGAGAACTGGGACGGCTATCTGCTTTTAAATTTTGCTTCAACGGGGTTACAACCTAATACATGGCTGCTTGGAGATACGATTATCTTAACTTTTGACTCCGACGACTTTGATTTTACAGATCAGGAATATAATGTATCTTTAAGATTAGTCGAAGATCTAAATGCTAATGGCTTAAACTGGAAAGCTGAAATTCAAGCTATATCGTCTGATATAGGAACATTTATAAATAGTAGCGGGGGCATTACTGAGCTACCGTGGGAAGCTTTGTTGGAAGAAGAGGATGCCATGTTTAAAGACGTATTCCCCCGATTTGCTTACAGATGGAAATTTATTGATAACGAATATTCTACGTTTTCGCCTTTTTCAGAGGTAGCCTTTTTAGGAGGTGAATTTAGTTATGAATCCAGTGAGGGTTATAATATAGGCATGATAAATACTATCCGTAACCTTGTATTAAAAGACATAAATTGGGGCCATGTAGACGTCTCCGAAGTTGATATTCTCTATAAAGAGTCGAATAGTTCTGCAGTGTATGTCGTGGATACTTTAGTTAAAGATGAGTCGTACGACACGTCTGGAAATCTTATAACCGAGTTTGAAGTGGCAACGGAGATAATAGGAGCATTAATAGAGGGTAACCAGATATTAAGACCGTGGGATAATGTACCTAGAAAAGCCCAGGCTCAAGAAATAATAGGTAATAGAATAGTGTATGGTAATTATTTGCAAAACTACAACGTGCCAACCACCTCTTTAATTTTAAGCTCTCTATCTAACGAATACGAGTCAGAAGACATTGGCTCTCCTGTATTTTCTGTAAAGTCAATGAGAACATATCAGGCCGGTGTTGTTTACCTGGATAAGTACGGAAGAGAAACTCCTGTTTTTACAAACAAAGAAGCAGGAACCCAGATAAGTATCGCTTCGTCTAGTAGGTTCAATAGGCTTATAGCCCAGCCCACAAATACTCCTCCCGATTTTGCGACACATTATAAGATATTTTTAAAAGAAACTTCTAACGAATATTATAATTTAGCATTGGACAGATATTATGATGCCGAAGATGGTAATGTTTGGTTATCTTTTCCTTCTTCAGAAAGAAATAAAATATCAGAAGAGTCGTACTTAATATCTAAAAAGCAGCACGACAACAATCAACCAATAACTTCATTGTCAAGATATAGAGTTTTATCTATATCTAACGAAGCCCCTGATTTTATAAGAACTGTAGATCAAGCTTTATCAAGTGGAGCGGTAACTAATGATTCAATAATATCTTCAGGTACTCTAGCGCTGTCGTTTAAAGGTCCAACCCCAGCTTCTGATCCCGATTTTGGCCCTAAATTTAATGGAAATAAGGTAAGCTTTAATTTAGGTAATTTTGCTTCTGATAAATACGACGTACAGCTTCTGCGGGTAGTTAATGCTAATTTACCAAACTCAGAAGCTCTTTATGAGCTAACTTTGAATGAGGGAATAGGTGCAGATGCTGAGTTCTTAACAAATGTATCAATTGGGAGCATCTTTAATATAAATATTTTTGAAGACAAACAAGAAACAAAGCCGGAATATCAAGGTAGATTTTTCGTAAAAATACCTAGAGATTTTTCTTTCGACTCGAACATAATGGATTCATTCCAAGCGCTGGAGCCTCAGTATTCTGTATTAGGAACTCAAGCCTTTATATTAAATGGTGGAGAAACGCCCGCGAACCGGGACTATCTCGATTATGGACCATACTGGATTGATTGGGGTAATAATTACGGAGGCTCTCCGGATAGAAATTTTGTAGCAGGAGAAAATAAGTGGATGGACGGATGGCCTTATAGCACTGGCCGCACCCCTCACGACGGGCCTATAGGTAGTAACATAAATGACCCCGTGCCCGGGGGATCACAATTTTTTAAATGGCATCACCCTATTACTAAGCGCAGTAAATTTGTAGGATTTAACTGGGCTGGAGTAAGATCTGAGAACGGACAGAATGTTCCCCCTGAATATCTTAATTCAATGTTTGGGTCCGCCCCTGGTCCTCTTATTACGGAAGGTGAGAATAGAAGAACGTCTAGGGTAGTAACTCCTGATGGATATTTAACGACAGGAGCTTCTATAAGGTTTTTAAAGATTAATGATAATACTTTATCCGAAGTGTATACCGTAGATAAAGCTCAAGGATATTGGAACCAAAGAGGTACAGATACTAACGAAGGAGAAAGACGAAATTATAGGTATACTATTTTGTTGCAATTAGATAGACCCGTTACAGAAGATTGGACGCCTGACCCTAACACTCAATCGTATAGTAGCATGTTAGCGATAGCTGCAAATATAGCCATTCAAGTCGTAAGACCTGTAGTCCCTGCAGGCAATAGGCTGTTAACTTCTAATAATCCTGCTGTATTTGAAACAGAGCCTAAAGAAGCTGTAGATTTAGATTTATATTATCAAGCAAGTAATGCGCTACCTATATCTGGATATAATGATCCAGTAGAGTTAGAATGGTATAATTGTTTTAGTTATGGCAATGGAGTGGAATCAAATAGAATTAGAGATGACTACAACGCAGTTACTATAGATAAAGGAGCTACCGTATCATCTATATTAGCAGATCCTTATGGGGAGGAGAGAAGAGGCAGCGGGTATATATTTTCTCAAATATACAATTCTACATCGGGGATAAATAGGCTAAATCAATTTATACAGGCATTGCCTATAACAAAAGATCTGAATCCTATATATGGTACTATTCAAAAATTGCACGCTAGAGATACTGATTTAATAACTTTCTGCGAAGACAAATGTTTTAGAGTACTAGCTAATAAAGATGCTTTATTCAATGCAGATGGGAATGCCAATGTTACATCGAACAATAACGTTTTAGGACAGGCCACGCCTTACGCAGGAGAGTTTGGAATATCTAAAAACCCGGAATCTTTTGCGGATTATGGTTTTAGATTATATTTTACAGACAAGAATAGAGGCAGTGTTATGAGATTGTCAAGAGATGGCTTAACACAAATATCAAGTAAAGGAATGGGTGATTTCTTTGCGGATAATTTAAAAGCAAACAATAAACTAATAGGATCTTACGATGCCGACAAAGGTTTATACAATTTAACCCTAGTTAATCTTACTTCCGATTGGCAAACTAAGTTTAATCCTATTCAAGCGGACAACTTAGCTATTGCTTGTGAGGGCAATATACAAAACCCCCCTTTACAAGAGAATTACATAGGCACCACTGTATCCTTTAAGGAGTCCGTGGATGGTTGGACTAGTAGAAAGTCATTTGTTCCTGAGTCTGGAGTTTCTTTAAACGACAGGTATTTTACATTTAAGAATGGTTTAATGTGGGCTCATAATGAAAATCCTATATATAACAAATTTTATGGAGAACAATACATTAGTTCTTTTAATGTTCTTATAAACGAACTGCCTAACTCTGTCAAAGGTTATACCGCTTTAAATTATACCGGTACAAAATCTAGAGTTCTAGAATATGAAAAAGCAAGTAGTAACAAATGGTATTCTATAGCTGAGGTCAACGCGGATGGTTGGCTGCCAACATCTTTAAGGATAAAAAACCCAGGATGGTATGTAAACTATATAAGAACAAATTTAGAAGGAGGAGAAGTAAAAGAATTTGAAGACAAAGAAGGTAAGTATTTTAATTATATAAAAGCACTAGCGGTATGTAACGAAGCTTTTGGTATAGGTTATCCTACTGGAACAGATTCTGGCTCTCAAAATTATCTATTAACCACTTTTATAGATTTTACTTGCAGCAACACAGGCTCCACTACAGATCCAGACGCGGATCTATTCTTATGGACTAATTGGGATGAGATTATAGGTAACAATGATGTTACAATAGCCAATGAAACAACTGCTTTTTCCGCTAAGTGTATAATAGAAGGATTTTATAATACTCTAAGTGATTACACTAACATAGATAAATCAGGGGTTGAGTTTAAATATTTTGCTACAGCTGGATTAGTTGTGGGAACTCAATTATATGATTATAACACTGAAGAGCCTTTAACTTCCGCTGGGCTTGGGCTTTACGTACCTAGTAATTTAGGGGAGCCTAATGATTCTGGTTTAGATCCCAATAATCTTGCTACTGTCCCAGACAGTTATGATATAATAATATATAATTCTAGTGGGGTTATAACAGATATAATTCAATACAACACTATAACAGGGTCTTGTGGGGATGCTCCCTTAACAAATCCACTTACTTTTGAAGTTACTACAACAGTAAATTCTACAATTGTGGAGTTACCTTATAGAAGTTCAGGAACGTATTCAGGTGATATTTCCTGGGGAGACGGAAGCACGTCAACTAACTCCTACGCTAATAGAACTCATACTTATGCAACCCCAGGTGTTTACACTTTAGAAATAACGGGAAGATCCTCTAAAATAGATTTTGGATCTATAACAGGGACTGTCGAATCTCCTGGGCCTGCTATTTTATATACTAAATTAGTTAAGTTTGGAGACCCCATGCAGTTTGAACAATTACAATTTGGAGGAATTTCAACAGTTGTAGGAGCTATTAACCTAGATTTTTCTGCGGTAGAAGATACTCCTAGTTTCGCCCCTAGTGCTAGTATAGAATATCTTACAGGAGGATTATCTGTTAACAACTTTAATAATATAAATAATTGGGATGTTAGCAACGTTATAAATATGGAACGAGCCTTCCGTTATAACACGTCTTTTAATCAAAACATAAGCTCATGGGATGTGAGTAATGTAACTGATATGAATGAGATGTTTAATGAAGCAGAAGCTTTTAATCAAAACATAAGCTCATGGGATGTGAGCGGTGTGGTTGATATGAGTCAAATGTTTCGTAAAGCCATTGTTTTTAACCAACCTCTCGGCAATTGGAATGTGAGTAGTGTTACTGATATGAGTAGTATGTTTGCTAAAGCATACGTCTTTAACCAAGATATTGGTAATTGGGATGTAAGTAGTGTGACTAGAATGGATGGTATGTTTCAAGGAGATCTAGACAACGGCTTTACTTCAACTATTTTCAATCAGGATATAGGAGCCTGGGATGTGAGTAGTGTGACTAATACGAGGTATATGTTTGCTGATAATAGTGATTTCAATCAATATATTGGAAATTGGAATACAAGCAATGTGACTGATATGGCTGGGATGTTTAATGAGGCAACATCATATAACCACCCTTTAACTACTCAACAAGTTACAGTCGGAGGTATCACTTATACCGCTTGGGATGTGAGTAATGTTACTGATATGCGTTCAATGTTTGAGAAGATTCCTGTTTTTAACCAAAATTTAAACAGTTGGGATGTGAGTAGTGTGACTAAAATGAGTAGTATGTTTAAAGAAGCTGAGGTTTTTAATAGTGATATAACTGACTGGGATGTGAGTAATGTTACTACTATGAGTATTATGTTTCAAGAGGCAACATCTTTCAACCAACCTATTGGAGATTGGGATGTGAGTAATGTAACTTCTATGTTTGGAATGTTTTATTATGCTGATAATTTTAATCAAGATATTAGTTCTTGGAATGTGAGTAGTGTGACTAGCATGTATGGTATGTTTCAAGTTGCGTCAAGTTTTAATCAACCTATAAATACTCAGCAGGTTACAGTGGGGGGTGTCACTTATACCGCTTGGGATGTGAGTAATGTAACTAATATGGAGAATATGTTTTCTGGAGCTGATGCTTTCAACCAATCAATTGATAAGTGGAATACGAGTAGTGTTACTAATATGCGTTCAATGTTTAGCTTGGCGGACCTTTTTAATAGCTCTATAAATACTCAACAGGTTACAGTTGGAGGGGTTACCTACACTGCTTGGGACGTGAGTAGTGTTACTACTATGTATAGAATGTTTGAAGACAGCATTGCTTTTGGTAGCAACATAGTCGATTGGGATGTAAGTAGTGTTACTAATATGGAGAGAATGTTTAGAGACGCTGAATCATTTAACCAAAATATTAGCTCCTGGGATGTGAGTAATGTGACTAATATGAGAAAGATGTTTTATAGTGTAAGTTCGTTCAATCAAAATCTAAGTAGCTGGAGCGTTGCTAATGTAACAAATTGTGTTGATTTTAGTGCGCTATCAACCGGATGGACTTTAGCAAAACCTAACTTTACAAATTGTACTCCATAATTAATTAAAAAATAAAAAATGGCAGAAGAATTATCATCAGAATTTAATTACACCGCTACTGTAGTTCAATATACTATATTAGAAGGGACTAATATTTCTAGTCAACACCCTACGGCAGTTATAAAAATAACAGCTAACCCAGGGTATACAGTAACAGCGGGAGACTTTTCTTGGAATGGGCCTTTAGCAGGAGTTACTAGTGTGGTTTTTACTCAGGACGGAGAGTTTGTTTTATG
>Ga0181412_1000224_pt1 | contig 24674 bp, 24 predicted proteins | sample 35SPOviralmetaG_FD_130113 | JGI IMG/M metagenome (GOLD analysis project Ga0181412, IMG submission 130113) | Marine viral communities from the oligotrophic San Pedro Time Series (SPOT) site, San Pedro Channel, CA, USA - 35 SPOT_SRF_2012-08-15 | ecosystem: Environmental > Aquatic > Marine > Strait... | reverse complement strand
TTGGATGTCCCTAAAACAACTTAGACATGTGTTAAATCAGTATAAGGCTGATCTAAATGAAAGGGGATCATTAAAAAAGGATGAATTAGGTAAAAAGGAGATGGATATTCTTCAGAGATGGGTAGTTGGTAATTTATATATTAACGATGATAATCCACCAGTTAGATTAGATTTTGGTAATATGCGAGTTATCAAAAATAGTGATTATGAAGAGTTATCTAAAAAAGAATTAAAAGAAAATTATTTAGTAGTAAAAAGTAGAAATTCTAAATTTTTCAGTTTTGGTAATTATAAAACATCTAAGACTTATGATATTCAAAAGATCGATGTTGGTAAAAAATTAAATACAATTTTAAATATATGGCTAAAATATAATAAACATGGCTCACTACTTATTGATACAAAAGGCAATCCGATGTCTGCGAATCAACTTGGCAAATATATTAAAAGGGTTTTTAGTCCGAGTGGAAAGGATATTTCAGTTAATTTATTAAGACATATCTTTATTAGCGAGAAATATCCACCTGAAGAAACAAAAGAGAAAGAAGAAACGGCATCTAAAATGCTTCATTCAAAATCAACACAGGATACCTATGCTAAAAAATAAATCATAGAGTTGATGACCTTGATCTGTTTTGTCTTGTTGGAAATGTAATAAATTCTCTTTTATTTAGGATTTTCATAATTCTTTTTAGATCTTTAATTTTTAGTTCATAATGTGATAGTGGTATATCAAAAGCTCTTCTATCATATTTTTCATCATCGATATTATACATACATTTAGACTCACATTTAAATTTCTTAGCAATCCATTTTAGAAGCCCCATTTTATTTTAATTATAATATATAGATATAAAAAATAATAATCTTAAAATAAGTCCAATAAGTCCAGTTTATGCCCCACAAATACAAAAGTCCCATGTAAAACATTAATATATAGTAATAAATAAAATCTGGGGCAAAAATTGGACTTATTGGACTTGTTTTTATTGATTAAGAATATGTTAATTTAATTACTTAATATATATTTAATTAAAAGGACTTAAAAAATAATTATCTATATAATATATAATAACCCATAATGACTAATTCTGAGATGGATATGATTGACTTTTTAAACGAAAATAACATTCTTTGGTATCCAATTGAAGTGGATATGGATAAGAAAATTAACAAAGATAAATACAAGAATTTACCATCACATGAAAAATATCCACTATATCCCACATATTCAATTACTGGATATAGCCCTAAAAATAATGATTTTAAAAAATTGGATAAACAGGTAATTATTGAAAGACAAAAATATGTTGATAAATGTTCTTCTATCGCTATTGATACACGAGAAATCAACCATATTGATATTGATATGTTGGATAGTAAATTTTATAAGCCTGAGAACATGGATTTTATTAAGAAGATTATTAAATCCCATCCTTATTATAAATCACTATCTGTGGATAAGGGTAAAAAACAAGGCAAACATATTTTTATTAAAAGCGACATTAAACCTAAGACAAACACAAAACAAACTATCTATGAAGATATTGAAGTCATGAGCGGTCAGTTTGGCTGGGCGAATAAATCGCAGAAAATAATCTGTCCTAATAATTATACTATGGATTTTGATACATCTAATATTTATGAAAAAGATGAACCAAAACCAAAAAAATCATTAAAATTTAATGTAAAAGGTAAAAAACCCACAGATCCTAAGCCAGAATTAAATCAGCCAGTTATCACAAATCAGATTGATAAACATCAAGAAATTAAAGATCTGTGTAATATTATTGATATTAAACATTTAGATCAATATCATTCATGGATGAGGATTGTATGGGGTCTGAAATTTATTAATGAAGATCTAAAAGATTTCGCTATTGAGCTATCTAAAAAAAGTTCAAAATATACAGATGAAGGTTTCGAGGATATGTGGGATAGTCCTAAATATGATGGGATTACATCAGCCACACTCTATTATTATGCTAAAAAATCTAATGTTGAAAAATTCAGTCAGATTATAAGAAAATACTATTTAGATGCTACCGATCAAAATTATGCCACATGTTTTATTAAATTACAGACAGAAAATTTAGTCTTCAAAGATTCAACCCCATATATTTTTATTAAAGATACATGGTATAAACAAGACAAAGAATGTAACCAATTACAAGCCATGATTACAAAGACATTATCACTAACTATTAATGATAAAATATCAGAAACTACTAAACAATATGCTGTAGAACAACTAAAAGATAAGCCTGATGAAGACATCTTAAATAACATATCCAAACGACTTGAATGTCTTAGTAAAATGATGAAACTTGTAAAATCAGCCACAGGATCAAAAAATATCTGTAAAAAGGTAATTCATAACCTTTCAATCATGGATTTTTCAAATGTTGAGTTTGATAATTGTCCTGATATTCTACCATTCAAAACTAACTATTATGATCTAAATAAGCATACATTTAGTTTTTATTCAGCCAATAAATACATGCTTACTAAATTATCTTATGATTATGAAAAATCGTCATCTAAACAATATAACTTTATTGATAATCTTTTTAGTAAAATATTTACCAATCCTGATATTAAAAATGATTACAAAAATATCCTATCATCTACCTTATTTGGTCGTCCTGTGGATAAATTCATCATCGCTAATGGGGATGGGGGTAATGGTAAATCAGTCCTACATGAGTTACTGATTGAAGCATTAGAAGAGGGGGTTTTTGCTTATGTAGCCCCTGTGAGTGTTATTTTATCATCTATTAAAAAAGGTAATAATCCTGAAGTGGCTAACATGAATAATAAGAGATTTATTGTTTATAGAGAACCTGCTGAAAATGAATTGATTAATATTGGTTCATTAAAAGAACTAACAGGATCAACCACAATTAATGCGAGAATGAATTATTCTAATGATACACAAACTATTTTGAAAGGGACACATATTTTAGAAGCGAATAAAAAACCTAAGATGAAAGGTGAAATGGATCATAGTATTTATAGAAGGCTAATTGATATTAATTTTAGTTCTACCTTTACATTCGATCAAGATATGATTGATGAAAGTCCAGAGGATACATTCATGGCTGATCCCTATTTGAGAACAAAAGATTTTAAAATCAAATACAAACATGCTCTAATCAACTATCTTATCCAGCATATTCAAAATTATGATAATAATGGATTAAATATTTGTGATCCTATTGTTATCAGTAGTGTAACACAAGATCGGACAAAACAATATATCGCATCATCTGATTTTGTTTTAACATTTGTTAAAGAAAATCTTAGAACGATTGATGATAAAAAGAAATATGTTAAAGTCAAAGATATTCATAATAGATTAGTAAATTCTGAAGAATACAGAAACATGAATAAAGACGAAAAACGAAAATACAATCTAAAATATTTCAAAGAAGCTCTATCAAAACATGGCATTTTCAAAAAACATTATAAAGCAGATCATAGATATTATAATGAGGACAAAGTTCAAAAAAGAGTAAGAGAAGTTTTGATGGGATTTGAATTTGTTGAAGAGGATGATTTTGTAGATGATGAGTTATAAATTAATCATAAAAAACCATTTAAACAATAATTATATATATAATATATAATAAATCAAATATGGGACGACCAGCCCAAGCTAAAAATAATTTTTATCATTTTTGTGTAAAATTAGATGGAGAAAAACACTATATTAGAACACTTCATGGGGTGGCAGATCATTTAGGATTAGGATCAGCCACAATTATTAGAAAATTAAAAACCCCTGAGATTATACTTCGAAAATATAAAAACAGGGATCTATCTATTGAAAGATGTAAAATCCCAATTTATAAAATTATTAGGACATCTGAAGAAATCATTTACTGATTTTTATTTTATTTTTTATTATTATTTTTTTCAATATTTATTATATATATTTATTATATATATAATGGTTACCCAAGAAATCTTAAATTCTCATCCTGTTTCAGTTTTAAAAAAAGAAATTAGTAAAACAAATGTTAAAGGATATTCTAAAATGAAAAAAGGCGAAGTTGTAGAACTCATGTTAAAAAACAAAGATCGTTTTAGTCATATTAAAATGGCTGATGCTAAAGTCAGAAAATCACCAGCAAAGAAAGCTAAAAAGGATAAAAAAGAGGATACACATGAAATGCCTGATGGGACGAAAATGACTGGTAAAACTCACACTAAAGATTCTAAGCCAGTAAAAAAGAAAAAATTTATTATTAAAGAAAAGAAAGAAAAGAAAGAAAAAAATGTGCTTGTTAAAGATTTAGTTGGATTTAGAAAAAAAAAATTAGTTCAAAAATATACTAAATTAATAGATAAAGAACCTGATAAAAAAAAGAAGAAAGATCTATCTATTGAAATGAATAAAAAAATATCAGAAATAAAAAAGAAGTAAATAATATAATGGTAAAAAAAATAAAGGATAATAAAAAGTATGTCCCTGATTCTTTGTCTGTGGCTGATAGAAAGAAACAAATTAAATCAATTAAGGAAAAAACAGACCGCCCAAAAGTAAAAACATTTACATCTAAAAGAAGTTCATTAGTAGAACGATTTGAAAAAAAATATGGATATAAAATATCAAATTTAACAAGAATATCAAAAGAAATTATAACAAAAACTGGCATAGATAAAATATTAGATAAAGGACGAGGAGCATATTATTCAGCAGGATCAAGACCAAATCAAACAGCTCAATCATGGGCTTTGGCTCGATTGGCAGGAGTTATCATGAATAGCCCAGCAAGAAAAGTAGATCAAAAAATATGGGATAAATATAAAAAAATATAAGTATAATATAAATGGATAAAAAACAATTATATAAACCTTTTGTAAGCAAAGTAAAGAATAAAAAATATTCAGTATATGTTAAGGCTGATACTAAATCAGGTAAAAAATTAATATCATTTGGGGACAAAAGATACGGACAATTTAAAGATAAATTAGGACATTATAAATCTTTAGATCATGGTGATCCAAAACGAAAAAAAGCCTATTATAGCAGACATGGCAAAGCAACATCAAAAGATACCCCAAAATATTGGAGTCATAAAATATTATGGTAGCTATTGAAAAACCATATCTTCTAAATTATTTAGATCTAAATCATTTTTTTTATCATCAGGCTTTCTGAATTTAACTTTTCTTTTTGATTTTGGGATCTTTACATTTTCAAAAATATATTTAGGATCTATTGGTTTCTTCTTATCATCTTCTTTTTTTTTTGCTTTGTTAATAATCAACTTCATAGGTTGATTATTATACTTATATTGTTCTTCTAATTCTTCATTTGAATTCATATTATTATATTATTACAAAATATTATTATTTTATATATATATAATATATAATATGTCTTTGATTTCGCTCAGTAGTGACGATAATAATCACAATACATCTCAACAGCCATTTAACTTTAAGAACTGCTTTAGTCAGCCCTTAATTATCAAGCCAAATTCTCAAGTAGCATTAGTAAATTTCTACCATTTTAGAGATGATAATGTATATAATATAACATCTAAAAATAATCGAATCGTCTTTAATTTTGGCAATCCTGTAGCAAACGGACGATGGACTGCTTTTTTATCTACCAATTCAGGTCAAGGATATAAGGGGGATGAATTAGCCACAGAAATCGCAAGAGCATTAAATGAAGCAAATATAGCCTATCAGAACTATACCTTTTCATGTGTTTTTACACTTGGTAATCCTCTCGCTAATCCTATTGTAAATGATACCTTTGAGATCACCTTTGTATCAAATGCCACACCAGCAGAAGCAGGGGGGACATGGGTTAATTTTAGAGATGATAATTCATCATTAATCACGAATAATGCTGGAAATGGTAGATCTGTAGTTGTAAAACGAGATAATACCGCTTCAGTATATAGTATTGTATCTAATAATAATGGGATACATAATCACGAAGGCTCATGGTCTGTTGAGGATATTCATCAAATGAATGGATTAAGAACAGGCTTTTTAAATGCTGATAATACTTATGAGTATAATTTCGGACAAGCCACACCACAGATCATCGGATTATATGCTGAGGATTTGTGTAGTTTTTCAAATCCTAATCCACTTCTGAATTTTAAAGGATCTATAGCAACTATCGCATGTTCTTTTGGTAGGTCAAGACTCGATATTAATACACTTGATAGATCAAGAAACGCAGGAGGGACTAAAGGGACGATGATAAGAAAACGACGATTAGATTTAGGTTTAACATCCGCTCTAAAAACAGCATTAAATACATTAGTTTTTACTAATGCTAACAGATTTGGTGAATTATGTTATAAACTCAAATATATTAAAGATGGCTCAGGAAATGTTAGTATTCAACTTTCAGTTAGTGGAGATGGGGGATTAAGCTATGTTATCCCAACTGAAGGGGCTGATAATGGGGCAACATTTGGAGTGAATACTGATGGATCACCTAATGTTTATGGAGCAAAAACTATTAATACTATCGTTCATCAGGGGATTATATACCAATCTAAACAAAATGGAAATCCTTTGGCTAATGGAGGTGGGGCAAATACATCCTTAAGTAAATCTAATGTCCTCGCTAAATCATTTGGTAAATATAGATGTATATTCGCAAGGGCTGATAATTTTGAACCAGCAAAAGATGGGGATCTATTGGGTAATTCTAAATTTGATCTAACAGGGCAGGTATTTGATGTTAATATGGGAGGTGGTGGATCAAGATTTAATCTTGAATTTGTGGCTCAGGGGGCAAATGCTAATTTTGATTTTGATATTACCGCAGTAAATAACCCAGCAGGAACACCTGCTGGTAATCAGATCATAGCAAGTGATTTAAATGGGGGTGCTTTAAAAATGAATCTTGGACGACATACAAGGGGATTAATTTGGGATATTCATGCTGATAAAAATGACTCTCAATCAGCCATTTTAGGTCAGTTAGTTTTTGATAGAAGGGCTACCGATAATTCAGTAAGAGGTAATATTAGTATTCGTGATTTTACAAATAATATAGGGGCTAATAGAGATGATAAATATGGGATACCAGTCCCAACTAATCCAATTCAAGCAAGAGGAAGACAACAGACTATAATAGATATGAGGGGGATTTATAATCAAGATAATAGATCATTACTTCTTAGTGAGGGGACATTAGCAGAACCACATCATCTTGTAGCAGATCATACCGCAGTCCATGATTTGGCTGATGTAACTGAACCAGTATTAGGGGCTACTCTTCAAACAAGATTAGTAATGTTGGTTGATAGAATATCACAAGGAGATATAGATGCTATACCCAACTCAGGTCAAGCCCCTTTCTCTTTAACAATAAATACACCATCAGGATCTATAGGTAAATTAATTGGATTCAGTAGTAATGTATTGTCTATGAATGCTAACGCAGATAATCAACCAGCAGGAGTAGGGAATCCCTTTTTATCAGATAATCCTACTTTAGTGATTTCAAAAGATACGACATTACATGTATCTATCCCTGAACTTTCAGGAGTGAAATCATTTGAAGGGGAATCATCCCAGCAATACAAAACGATCAAGATTATCCCAAAAAGTGATTTTCAAAAAGGGGCTAATGGATCATTAAGTTTCACAAGTAACTATCAAGATTTTATAGATATTAATAATGGAGGTGAATTACAATTACAGGAATTAACTTTACAAGTAAGAGAACCTGATGGACGAATGGCTACCAGCCTTCAACCTGTAACACGAGCAACTATTAAGATCATACAGAATCCAGCTGAAGTAGAAGCAAATAAACTCGAAAAATTAATGGAGAAAATGGAGAGGAGAAATGCCATGATTCAGAGAAATGTCCCTGATATATCTAATCCACAAAAAGATTATACATAGATTTAAATACAAAATAAATTATATTGTATATATATATAGATATGACTAAACGAGGAAAAAACTCTTCATTCTATCATTTCAGATTACAAGAGGTAAGCCCTGATGATAATGATACCTATTTAGATTATCAGTATTTTAAAACAGCGAATGAGATATGTGATCTATATAATATAAGTAGGGCTTCACTTTATAGAATATTAAATGATCCACATGCTATAACATCACTACCATTTAGATTAGAAAGGATCTATTTACATAAGACAGCTATAGCATATATGCCTTAAGTGCTACATTTATGATACTTTTATATATTAATATATTAAATAACACTTAAAACAATCACAAATTTTAAAATTTAGGATACATTTAAGTCCTTTTATAGACTATTATTATATATAGGGTCTAAAAGTATCATAAAACTAATATCTTATATATATATCTGACTTAAGGACTTATGATTTATTATATATATTAAAGATAATCAATATGGCTAAAAGAGTGTATATCAAAGACGGAAAACATAAATCAGTTAAAAATCTTACAGAATATAAACTAATTGTATCTAAATTAGGTTGTATTTATGATATTGATAAAAAACCACATTATGAAAAAATTACGGAACAACATAAAGAGTTTTTAGATAAACATAAATTAATTATTAATAAATGGGGTAAAATTGTTTCATTACTCTAATTACTGAGTTGATCTTGTCTTAGGCTTAATATAAGTTTCATCGCCATGATCTTTTTTTTCAGTATCTTCTTTTAATTTTGTATCTATTTTATATTGTCTTTGTTTCTCATTACGAAGACAAACTTTATTTAATACATCTAAGACTTCTTCGAAGCCATACACATTACATATATTTTTTATTTTTCTACATGTCTTATCACAGAATTTCTGAGTATAACAGGTTTCTTTTTCACAAAAAGAGCAATAGAACATTTTATTTATATTATTATAATAGATAAAAAATAATATATTTATTTAATATATATTATGCCACAATCATTAGGACAAGCCCATACCGAAACAATCACAGCCTTAAACAATATTGGATCAGGATCAAAAGACTTTCAGTTGAATGTCCCCCCTGTTGAAAGCATCGCAGGAGCTGAACTACAGAAAATATCTAAATCTTATACTATTGTTGGTGGTGTCGATAGTAATACTGGATTAACACAACTTAATCCCATTAAAGTTGATGGGAATGGTGTCGTTTCTGTAGAATTAGCATCAAGTGGAAGTCTTGATGTAACCAATAGTAAAATAACTACAGGACAGGATGTTAAGGCTGTTGGATCAGCATTACAACAAGTGTTAATATATGGACGAAAAGCTGATGGGACTCTTCAGCCTTTAGAATGTAACGGAGATAGACTTTTAGTAGATGTTGTAGAATTAGCATCAAGTGGTAGAATTACAACATCGACAGCATTAAGTAGTCAGCAGGTATGTGGATTTGATACAACAACAGCAAGATTTAAGACTTTAAATTGTAATAGTGATGGTGTATTACAAACATCACATTTAGAAAAAACAACAACAAGATATAATAGTCAGAGTTTAGCTGGTAGTTCATTATGGGGGACTGAATTGGATACCTCAACACATTCTAAAGTTGAACTAACTATTAATAGTAATGCTACAACGAATATAGTTATTTATGGATCTGATACTTCAGGAGGGACATTTTTACCACTAAAATCATTATTTATAACGGCTGAAACTATTGTGGGGGGAAATGCTAATATAGGAACTTTTACATCTGAATCATGTCCCAAATTTCTTAAACTGGGTAATCCTGATGCTGGGGGTGTAGTTCTTGAGATACTTTTAACAAAATCAAATTAAACTATTTTGTTTCTTTTTTTAAAATTATTTTCTTTGTAAATATTATAGATTATAATGACTACGATTTATAAATTTCAGTTTAATGACGATGCTTATATAGGATCAACTAATTCACCTTTAGATCATAGATTATTAGAACACTATATGTGTATGGGACGAGAAAGATGTAAGCATATCAAATTATATAAATATTGTAATGAATATTTATTAAGACGAGATTTTACAAAATTAGTAGAAGTATTAGAAACATGTCCTATAAAACTCGAAAGATTAGAAAGAACAAAATTAGAACAAGAATATATTAATCAATATAAACCAAGCCTTAATATGAGGAATGCCTTTGGAAGGAAAAAGAAAAATAATAATAATATATCAGTATAATATATTAATCATGGAATACGAAGACGATCTAACTATTTTACCAATTAAGCCAAGACCTTCAGATATTAAAGTAAAAATTCATCCAAATTTACCTGATATAAATAAAGGTTGTTGTATGATAGATGTAGCTAAACCAAGATCAGGAAAAACAGCAAGATTAGTTAATTATTTACAGAATCCTAATTTTTATCAGAATAAGTTTGATGCTGTCTATATTTATTCATCAACCATGAGTAACGGAGATGATACAGCAAGATTTTTATATGATGAATTTGGTGAAACTATTTATAGTGAATATAGTGATAGTCACTTACAAGGGATCTTAGATTATCAGGATAGCATACCTAAAGAACAACGCCCAAGAATAGCCTTAATTTTTGATGATTTTATAGCATTCAATAATCTTAAAAGAACAGCCTTAATGTTTAAGATCGCATCATCCTATAGGCATCATAATATCATGTTATTATTATATAATACACAACAAATGAAATATCTACCCCCTATTGTGAGAGCCTGTGCTAATTATGTTATATTAAGTCAAAATTCTAATTTAAAACAAGTAGAACAATTATCGGAGGAATTTGGTAATATATATGGGGCTGATAAATTTAAGGATCTATTTGCTGAGGCAACGAATGAACCTTATGGATTCTTATATTTAGATCTGTATGGATTCACAGGGGATTCAAATAATCCCAAAGCATATAAAAATTTTACAGATCTAATGTATGAAGCCCCTGTTAGTTATAATAAGAAAATGTTAAGTCCTAACATTAAGAAAAAACCAAAGAAAAAATTAGAAGATATAGAGGAGGAGGTCAATAGCGGATCTGATGAAGATTCTACATAATTATTTAATTATAATTATAATAGAAAAAAAATATATATTATATATATATAAAATGGCAAGTGCTTGGATCGAACATGTTAAGGCGTATGCGAAAAAGAACAAGGTCACATATAAAGAAGCCATGAGTAAGGCGAAGGCTACATATAAGGTTAAGGATAAAAAGGTAATGGGTAAAGATAAAAAGAAATGATCTAATTTTTAATTTTTTATATTTTCAATAAGTCCAATAAGTCCATTTTCTGCCCCTGTTTTTCAAAACTTTCTATATATTGTTCTTTTCTATGGGACTTTATCATTTCTATGGCAAGAATTGGACTTATTGGACTTATTTTTTTTATTTTTTTTTAATTATTTAATTATTAAAATTTTTATTTAATAATTAATTTCTAAATATAATATATAAATCATAATGTTTAAAGTTGAATCTAATGGAAATGCTTATGTCCCTTCTAAATCAATCGCTCTTAAGCCTGATGTCGTAAGTGATGTTGTTGGTGTAGATCAGATTAAAATTAATGTCCCCAGTTATGTCGGATATATTGATCCTAATGCTTCATATTTGAAATTTAATCTTACTATGGAAAATGCTCGTGGTATGCTTGTCCCTGATAAGAATTGTGGAGGACATGCTCTAATCCGTAATTTAGAAATAAGAGATGGTGGAAATAAATCCCAAATCGAATATTGTGAAGACTACAACGCAAATTATGCTTTACTTGCTAATTATACTAAACAGAATACCTTAGCCCATAAAAGAGAACTCTTTAGCGGTGTTGTATCAAAATTAGCTGATCGTCCTTATGATCCTAATCTGTATTATCAGTCCCCTGTGACTGCTGGGGGGACAATTGTAGCCCCAACAGGTTTAGGAAAAACAGCCACAACCCCTACGATTCAAATGCCTCTTAATTGTGGTTTATGGAAACAGGGTCAGGTTATCCCAGTTGTTGCGATGAATGGGATGAGAATTACTATAGATACTGAAGATCCCCTCAGGGCATTACAATATCTTAAGGGTGAAGAACGATTTATGGGGCATAATTTAGGTATTACTAATAATCGTATCAGACCAGATCAGACAGGTGGCGGAAATATTAAGGCAACTGGTGACGATGCTCGTGGGGCTAATGCTAATTTGTCTGATACAATTTTTAGTATAGATTTAGCCATGACTGATAGATTCACATGTCCTTTTGATGTTGATGATATTCTTTACATATCAAATGTAGGAGGTGGTCTAACTAATGAAGAAAAACTGGGGACTATTGTTGGATTTAGTAATAATGGTGCTGGATTTGTGAGGGTTTCTTATGTGCCTGATAGAAATCAGGGAGCAGGTTTGGCTCAGGATCACCCAAGAGGAACAAGTCAGGTGTATGTTAAATTTACTGATAGACAATCCGCTCATCAGGTTTGTGGAGTTGGTGATGTAGGAGCAGATACTAAAACACATGTTATCTCAGCCCCCACATATCGTATGAGTAATATTGAATTAATCGTTCAGCAGATTACACCACCAAACCAATACGCTCAGGCAACAGCCCAAGCTGTTTCAGGTGAAAAGGGAGTTCAGATGGATATTATGGCTTATGAATTATTTAGGCATAATCAGAATAATGTTACAGGACTTCAGCAGATGTTGATCCCAACACGCATGACTCGTGCTAAATCTATATTTTCTCAGCCTCTTATGGTTAGTCGATTTAGATCTACAGAAAAATCATCTCTTCAGGGTATCCCTGATAATGCTTCAACCTATGAATTTATTTATGGAACAAAACATTATCCATCGAGATTAGGTCAGTTGGCAAGATATAGTTTAGTCGTAAATAATCGTGATAGACATAGACCTGAGGCTCTTCATGCTTCTGAGTTACAGAAAGCCATATTAAATGTTGATGAAAAAGTCCTATCTCTTCAGAACATAGACGCTCACTTCGCAATCGCAAGAGGTCTAACTAAATACGGACAAGTTATGAATCTTACAGGACAAACATTATCGCTAAGAGTTGATTATGCTGATGACGCATCACAGGTTAAATTATTTAATAACTATGTATATGGCTTAAGACGAATTATAATCAATAAAGATGGGGTTCAGGCTATTAACTGATTTCATTATTAATTTTATTTATTTATTAAAAATTTTATTTATAATTATTATATTTATAAATAATATATAAAACATGTCTTTTAATATCGTTGATGTTGAAAAGTTTGAAGTCTTACCAAATAATCAGCCTAATAATAATACATATTCATTTCGTGGGGGAACACCTATTATCTCAATAAATGTCCCAAGTCAGGCTAAGTTACTTAGACCAAGTAGTGTTAGAATTAATGGACGGATTCGCATCATGACCTCAGCGAGAGTGTTACCTGATCCAAATCAGATCAAATCTGTAGGCGGAGCAGGGGCTACAGATATAAAACTACCATCTCGTGTCGGAGTTTCGGCATGTATCCAAAATGTTAATATATCGTCTGAAGCAACTAATCAGACTTTAGAATCTGTTAGACAATATGGTCGTCTTGTGAATCATTTTCTATCAAATACTCATAGTCCTGATGATTTTCAGCATGAGAAAGCAGTCACCAACGCTTGTTCTGCTCTTCAGGATACAACTAATAATCTTACTATTCAAGATACAGATTTTAGTATCCCCCTTTATTGTGGTATGTTTCAGGGAGGTAATCCTATCCCCCTTTCTCAAAATGGGGTTAATGGCTTAACTATAAATCTCGAACTTGCTTCAGATAATCAAGCCCTTCAGGGATCAGGGACTGGTATTGCTAATGCTGGAGCATTTTATGAATTATCTAATATCAGTTTAAGTGGAGATTACCTGATCCCTGATGATGCTGGTATGGCTAAACTCGCTGTTGCTGGTTCAGGTGCTTTTCAGTATAATTCATTTTCGTCACTCTATTCTGTTATAAATAGTAGTGATTCAACTCAGACATATAATTTAGCTAATAGTAATGTATTAAGTGTGGTTCATAGTTTCTTACCAGTAAGTAATTCTAATAACTATAGTGCTAATAGTTTTGCTAATGGTGAATTACTTAATCGTGATGGGGCTGGAGCATATAATCAGCCAGTTCAGTTAAATAAAGTTTCTTTTAGTCGTGGAGGTATAAAACTTGGCTTAGATTATGAGATTGATTGTGCTACAAATTCACAGCAGGGAAGACCTGAAACTCAGGTGAATATAAACGCTCTAAATGCCTTTAAAGACTTTAGTAAATCACGCAGATTTCTTAATCAGCCCCAGTTAGATGGGTATGGTGGTCGAGATCTTATCCCCAGTTTAGATGTTATAGGTCACCTTGATAATCCATCCCCAGCAGGAGCAGTAGTTGATACAACAGGAGGACGACAGATCACTCAAGAAGTTGATGTGGGAGTTAGAAACTTTCTTATAGGTTTAGCTTTAGACCGAGTTTCTGATGTGGGAGTTAATTTCAAGGGAAATAGTTACTCAACAAGAATCCAATCCACTTTAGACGGAAATAGCCCAAATGCTATATTTACTTATGTATTAAGCAAAAATGTCCTTCAATATTCACCTAATGGAATTATGATCCAATCTTAAATTATTAATGATTTATTTATTTATTAAAAATTTTATTTATAATTATTATATTTATAAATAATATATAAAACATGTCTTTGCCTGATATTATGATTAATAAGCCTTTGCCTACAATCTCAAATATGGAAATAGATACAGAAGTTTTAGATCCTATATCCTCTTCTAATCAGGAGGTTGTTTTTCAGATCCCTAAAAATGGTGTCCTCGATGGTGGTTCATTTGTTTCTTTAGCAGTTAGAATCCCAACTGATGCTAATATAATTTCTAATACTGGTAGAAGTAATGCTTTTTTACCTCTTGAAACTGGTATATATGGATTAATTAGATCAGCCCAATTAACTATAGGATCTAAGGTTATCGCATCTAATGAAGATTTCGGACATTATGCCACTATGATGAGAAAATTTGAAACGCCAGAACATCGAGCCTATGTGGAGCAGGTTAAGGCAGGTAATTCGGTTGATAGATATGGTGGGCTTGTTGGATCTACAACAGGACGAGGCAGAGTGTGTCCTAAGGATCTACAGGTAGTCATCGATGCGACTGATGGGACTGGCGAATTAGAAACCCCACTTTTTATTCGTCCTACTGATAATGATGCCACAACCCCTGTTTTTAGTGTCCCACTCAGTTTTCTTATACCTATGATGAGATCAAGACAATTGCCTGTTTTTGCTTTAAAAGAAACTTGCTATCTTAGAATTCAGTTTAATACTCAGACTCATGGCACTACCGCAGGAAATACTTATGGTAACATCTGTTGTTTTGGTAACATGACGGCAGGAGCAGGAATCCCTGCTAATGTGAATGTTGTCCCATCTTTACCTAATATTAAATTTTATTCAGATCATCTCTATTATCCTGAAAATGTTATGAATGAAACTATCGCTCAGATGGCATCTGAAAAGGGTATGAATATGGTTTATGAAGATCTTGTTCTAACTAATACACAGATACAGGCAGGAGCGAATCCTACCGCCCCCAATTCTGTGACTACATCTGTAGAACGACAGGTAGCCGTATCAGGTAAAGTTGTTAGAAATCTTATGATCCAGCAGAAAAGAGTAGGGCATAGACATAGTCTTTTAGGTCAGTATCTATCTTACACTACAACACTAAATGATGACTATAATTTCAGGATTAATGATAACAGATATTATGATAGGAATTTAGAGAATCCATGTATGAAATATAATGAACTTGCTAAAGTTAGATCTAAACCCCTTCAAGTCCCACCTCAAATGTATTCAGCCAATAATGATAGTAATAAACAAAGGACTGATGGTAGGGCTGATGGAAATTCAGTATTTACAGGACTTATAAATAAAATTCAATTACCAAATAATAGTAACACACCAGCATCATTCTCGACGAATGGACTTCAGAGGACTTCTCACTATATAGGAGTTGATCTTACAACGACTGGATTTAATGTTCTTGGAAATGGTAAAAAAATAGGTGTGAAACCAATTATTCTTCAATATAATAAAAAGGGAGTTAATAATGATGCCGTAGCCACAGAGATGAGGATCTATGCTAATGTCGAGAGGGTTCTCATGTTTAAGGATGGTAATGTGATTGTATCAGCTTAAATTTTTTCTTTTTAAGGTATATTTTTTATTAAATATTATTATATTATTTTATAGTATAATAATGTCTAAATTTATCATTTTAGAATGTAACAGAGATAGATCTATAGATATTAATCCTCAGAACGAATTAACAGACGAATTTAAAAATAGATGGACGAATCAAGTATCTAATAGCGGTATTGTAGTAAATCGAGGTGATGTTCTTACAATAGAACAAACTATAGTAAATGTTAAGGGAGCATCCACAGAAGTGATGGAATTTCGTGGTAAAAATAATAATAATGGTATTGTAGATAATCGTATTGGACTGGAAGTAGCCTATTATATTAATCATATTGGTAAAAATACAGGTAACATGCCGATGTTAAAGCATAGAGTTTTTAGAGGAGTGGGTAGTTTAGATAATTTAGCGACAAATGGTAACGCAAATGCTGGATCAGACACAGCGGATGGCGGAAATGTTTATGTGGCAGGGGATCAAAGATTAAGTTATACTAATGGTAGATTTCAAGACATGATAGGAGATAGGTCTGTTGGAGAAACATTCTTTTTAAATTATCCATTTCAGCCTGATAATATTATCCCAGCAGGACAACCAGCAGATCCCTACGATCATACTAAACCTTTCGCTAATGATTTGGTTTGTCCCAACGATACCAAAATATTTCAAATAAAATTAAAAACAAGAGGAGGAGGAAAATCAGGACGACCTAATTCAGGATTTATAGCAGGTAAGGATTATGCCGTGATAACAACTGATTCAGGAGCAGTTAATACTACCATGAATTTTAGAGTCCTTACAACACAGACATTAGGAGATATACCAAATGTTATAGAAACATTTGAGATTACAGATTTTGGGGATAAAGATTTTAATGGTATCCCTATTGGAGCTAATGACCCATTAACAATAACAATCCCTGTGGGGGATATACCTGTTAGCCCACCCACAACCCCCCCTACTACTGAATCTGCTGGGACAGATCATGTTTTTACAATAACATCCATTTTAAATCCACATTATAAATCAAGTGATGTTAGGAAATTTGATGGAAAAAAATATTATCCGTTACAAATAGGATTTACTGGATTAGCATTATTCGAAGATACACAAATTAATCGGACAGATAATGCCCCAGTTCAGCCTATAACTCTTGATTTTGATATTAATAAAATACAATCTCAGCCATTATTACGAACAACAAAAGTAGATTTAGAAATACCTAAGGGTTTTCAGACCCCTTCAAATGTTGCCAATATTTTAACAGAACAATTAGGCAGACCCCAAAAAATATCTACGGATAATAATGTTGGTGATTTTTTAGATTGTAGTAAAATCGATTACGCTCATGATGATCCCCTTTCACAATTTGCCACAATAGATAATCCAAATATTGTAGGTAGTCAGTTATATCAACCAGCTTCAGCCAATTTTGTTAATTTTGGTAAGGATATACCTTCAGGAGGGAGTTTTTGTGGTAGAAGAACAACTTTTTATCAATCAATAGCTTGGCTTGAGCCTGAAAGATGGACTGGATTAGTCCCAGCATTTAAACAATTTTCAGTCCAAAATAGTGCCGTAAATATTAATAATGATATAGCGATAAATAATGGAGCGACACTTGTTGATAATGATAATTATGGTGATTTTACTCGTCAGGGAGTTGGTGAATTTGGAACTCATGCTGTTATTATTAGGGATTTTCTTACTCAGGGTAATTCTATATTAATGGATAGGGGGGAAATTATTGTTAGTAATATCAGATTTACAAGAAAAAACCTTGTTAGATTAATTAATATGAAAAAATGTGAAAAATATATGGGGGATTTATCTTTAAAGTTAGATGTAACATCTGATAATTTTAAAGATTTTTTATCCGTTAATTTAGATATTGGTATATATGATGATGAACTTTCAAGTCAAGGGCTTTTAACTGGAAACGGAGAAAATACTAATCCTAATAATATAAATCAACGCTTTAAATTTGCTACACACGAAGAAGCAGATCCAACAATTGGAGGGGATGGATTTTTGTTAGTTCATGTGGATCGAGGATTTAATGATGGATTAAATGGTTTTCAACGAGATTTAGAAAATGTTAAAAACGACGGACAACAACTCTCAAATGTATGGATAAGATCACGATATAATGAGGCTTTTAGATATAAATCAGAATATGGGGTGGCAGGATTTACAGATAATTTTGAATGTAATTTTTTAACTTCATTTGATAATATGAAATTAGGAGATAAGCATTTTGATACTACTAACACAGATATAGATCAAGTTTTTGGGGCTGGATATTTTGATGTTGGAGATGATAGATTTTATAGTATCGATGATTTAAATGATATGGCTAAAGAATTGGATATTGGCGTTGTCCCTGTGAATACCCCTAATAATCCTAATGATAATACCCAAAATGCTGGATGGCGATTTAATAATTATGTTGAGGCTGATTTACAACAGCCCCCATTTATTGGATTTGTTTCAGCATGTAAATCAGGTAACTCAGCTACAGCAGTTTTTGATCCTGTTAAACAATTTTCAGGAGATTTAACATATCAAGGGGGATCTATTGGTAATTGGACGATTGATGCCTCTAATTGTAAATATGGTATGATTTTAGGGTTTGACCCATCATTTACAAGAAATAAAGCGGTATGTATTCAAAATAATCAAGTTAGTAACTTAGGGACAGCAGTAAGCCAAAACTTTTTAAACATGGTAAATATGGGGGCTATGAATCCACAGATCAAATTTGATCCAGCATTTTCACGATTTAGTATATCAGGACTAAATACACCTGAATTTATCGGTAATGGATTAACTACAGATGATGCTTTAGAATTTACACCAAATGATAATCCAGAACAACAAGTTATCACATTTAATAGAAGACATCAAATCCTACCATCATTACAAAAAAACACAGGGACAAATAACCCAGCAGGGACACCACTTAGGATAGGACAATACGGACAAGCAGAACAAGAAGAAGGGACTTTTATCGATTCACAGGCTGGGGTTGCGATTGTTGGATTAGATCTATACGATCAAGATGGTATAATAAAACAATCAATAGATCCTGATAATTATTTTAATGATAAAAGTTTTATATTTCATGGATGTTTATTTGATAAAATGGGATTTAATATTGATACACTTTTACCTAAATACGGAGGTAGAAATGCCTTTTTTAGAGATCCTACATTATATAAAGATACAGATACATTTCAATCAGCCTTAAATAACATTATGAAACCCCTAACAACTGGAGCAGATGTGAGAGCATCAATTACACAGGCTACCTCTCTAAATTTTGCTAATGCCCCCATGTTTGATTTAGGTGGGGATACCTTACAAAATACAATTAGACCTGATGCCGTTCAGGGTGAGATCACCGCATCTGATTTACCTAATAAATTTGATTTTAGTTACCTAACAATTAATTCAAGTTTAGTTCAAGAGGGGACTGATACGATATATGTAGGTGGCTCTGATAATCAAAGTAAATTACCATGTATGTCCTATTTAACCAGAGAAAATAATGAAAGTGATTTTTTTTATCAAAATGAAAGGACTTTTAATTTTACAGCTACAAAGGATTTTACAATTACAGATATTACAACAGATATTAGATTACCAAATGGAGATCGACCAAATTTAGATCCACATACAACTATCATCTATAAGATAGAAAAACCCTTAACAAATCCACAAAACATGCCGATCCCTCAGGCTGTTACTAAAAAAAATAATTATCAGACGAAACAACGAAATTTACAAAAATAAAACTCTAAGGGTATATTATAATGGATATTACCGACTTACGAGAAAAACAAAGATTGTATAGAAAAGCATATTATAAAAAAAATAAAGAAAAGATCCAAAAATACCAAAGAGAATATTATAGAAAATACCTAAAACAGGATAAAAAAAAACATGAGGGGAGAACTGGATTTTCATGGAGAGGTAAAAAAACCCCCTATTTAGTTAGAACATATTTTGATGAGCCTATAATTATTAGCTTTAATTAATTAAAATCCATACTTTTGAGTCAATCTAAACTTTTCCTTCTTTTCAAGATCTATCCATTTTGTTGATGATTCTACAAAATTATCAAGAAAATAATAATTACAATTTCCATAATGATGTTTCATGACGAGAATATAATTACGAAAGATCAATTTATCCTGAGTATGAAGATAATCATGATTTTCTTCATAAATAAGATCAATCAAAAATTTTGGCTTATTAATTATATCCCAAAACTCTTTTGCTTTTGTTTTTTTAGTATTAAATAAATGGCTAAAATCAAGCTTGTTGATATTGCTTTTATTTAACTTACAGATTGATTTTAGCCATGTTGTTGCTTCTGCTCGTGTGGTAAATTGACCTTGAATAGTAATATCGGATTTACTAATCATGTAATGATTATGATATTCTTCATATCGTTGATATTGCTGTTGTCTATCACGAAATTCATCCCAATTATGAAGATAGTCGTGTCTATCTTCAAAAAAGGATTCATGGGGGCAACAAGCTGGATCAACATTAACATCCAACATATCAATTGGATCAATATCAATATACACACCATCACCAAGATAAAATTCGTTTTCGTCGCACATGTCGTTTTTTGAGTAAGTAGTAGTAGCCATAATGATTTAGTTTTCTTATATATAGTTAATCATTTGTCTTCAAGTAGTTTTAATTAAATATATTTTATATTGTTAATTATTTGGGGGGTGTCCCAAAATTTGGGGCAGAAACTGGACTTGTAGAATCTGAGTGGCAAGATTTGGACTTGTAGAAATTCATAAGGATTATGGTAACATGTCGATGCCCTTTTTTGTATAGCCCTTGTTTTAGCTTTCTCAACAAGTCCAATAAGTCCAGTTTCTGCCCCAGTTTTGAAAAGTTTCCCAAGTAACTCTTTTTGCGTAGGACTTTTTAAAACAGGGGCAAGAATTGGACTTATTGGACTTATTTTGGACTTGTAAATCTACGAATATTCTACTTTTATTTATTAATTCTATTCAATATTTATTACAATATATATCAATATATCATATATTATGGTCTATTATGTTTATTATTTTCTATTTTAATTCTATAATTATTTTCTAATCCTAATATATAAGATGCCAGTAAAGTTCCCTGAATTTGATTTGAGTGAATTTGATCCTGAACCTGATACACAACCAACCCATGACTTAGATATTATAGATCAGTATGGTGAAAAGCAAAGTCCCTTCATAAATACACCCACAAAAAAAAAAGTATATAAGCCGTTACCCCCATCTGAAGAAAAAGAATTACAAATGAAAATTATTAGTGAAGATAAAGAAAATGAAGTGAAAGCCAAAAGAGTTAGAAAAGAAAAACAATTATCTGAAAAACAGAGAAAACATTTAGAAAACATGAGATTAAAAAAAGCACAAAAAAAAATGAAAGAAGTAAAAGAAACTATCCAATCTACTGATAATAATATTACCATCCCAACCTATACAGAGCCGACCCCTGAAGAATTACAAGATATGGAGGCTAATGAATTTGATAACTGGCTAAAAAATATGAGTAAATTTGAAAAGATCATGAAGAAGATGGAGGCAGAAAAAGAAAGAAAAGCAGAAATCGAACGCAAACGAGAAGAAGCATTAGAAGCAAAATATAGAAAAAAGTTTGAGGCTGAGGCAAAAGCAAGATCAGAACATGAGAAGAAGATCAGACCTTTAAAAAGTGGCACAATCGCTCAGCCTGATGTCCCCATAAATATGAATATATTAGAACAAAAAGAAGAAATTAATCCCTATGATAAATATTATTCTTTTTAAGAAAAAATTTCTTTATAATATAATATAATAATAATGTCTAATGTATATGCTTCAAATGCGGACTCTGTTAGGGATTTTTTAGATAACTATAATGACGAAGGGATACAATCGATGGAGGACATGACGGATTCAGTAGCCTCATTAAATAATCTTGAATGGAAAGATAAAGCAGAAGGATTAAGAGCAAAAGCCCAACATGAAGCTATGAAAGGGGGAGAAGTTCTTGGGGGACTTATGGGGGTTAAAGGTTTAAAGGGCGGATTACAGAAAATAAAATCAGTATATCAGAAGGGTAAAGCATTAAAAAAAAACTTAGGTGATTTGAAAGATAAGGCTGATGATGCTCTTGGTGATACTAAAAATAAGGTAGGGGATTTAGGTAAGGAAGTTCAAGATAGAACAAAGCAGGTAGGGGGCGATCAGGATGAAGCTGATAGGGATATAGGTAATGATGTTAGTGTGGATGAGGGATCAGTCCCTAATGTAGATACAGAAGCAGGGGATTTAGGTGATGATGTATTAGGAGATTTATCAGACACGGCAAGATCCACCTTAAATGATTTATTTACAGGAGGCAGTCAAAGTTCAGGATATAGTGATTTAGCAGAAAGATACCAAAATTTTAGAAATAATCCAGTCAATAATCAAGACGATGCTGGAGATACTCGTAATACTGATGCTGGGGATCATAATGTTTTTGATAATGATACTGGTGAAAAAGATGAATTAGATAAAGCCTTAGATGATGGAGAACAGGGTGGGACATTAGAGGGTAGATTTAGAATCCCAGAAAAAGTAACGGCAAAAGATGGAAGGTTACCTGCCGAACCTGATATAGATGATCTACCCCCACAAGGATCTAAAACATTTTCTAATAATCAGTTTGATGACCCAGCGGATGAGCCATCCTATAAAAGTTCAGGTGAAAAGATTGGAGGAGATCAGGATTTAGACACTTATAGTGCTGATGTCCCTGATTCATATACACGAGAAACAGATGTCCCACAATCAACAGAAAGCAGTAGATCCGCAAGAAGAATTAAACCAGCTGATGAAGTTGAAAAGGTTGGGAAAGAAGAGGATGATGTAACAGATCTGGGGGTAGGGGATAAACCCTTATATCAACCCAGATCTATGAATACAAATATAGTTCAAAATGAAAGAATAAGATCAACTAAATATGATTTAGATCAGCCTGAATTAACAGATAGACCTGAGTTTAGTGATGAGCGTGACCCTGATCCTATTTTAGATGATAAACCATCTACATCCTCGAGTGATAATGCCGTTTCAACTGAAGCAGACAATCCAGCGGATGCCCCTGATATTAGTCTTTATCCAACTGAGCCGACTGGCGATTTTACCCTCACAAGCAACCCATTATTTAGCCGTCCTGATTTACAGGTTGAATCACCAGCCCAAGATTCAAATACATTACAGACTGATAGTGTTACATCAAATCAAGAAGGCTCACAATCAACTTTTAGAAATGCTAAATTATCTAATGAAGATGTTGGGGATTCAATAAACGATGAATCAGGTTATGGGGGTGATGTTGAAAATTTCGTCCAACAAGCAAAATCAAAGGTTCAGAGTATAGCAGATCAAGGATCAAACATGTTGAAAAAAATAGGATCAAGTGGGGGAGATGATTTAGCAGATGATGTGGGTAGTGGTTTATTAGATACGGCTACGGCTGGAGGAGAAGAGGCTGGTTTAGTAGGCTTAGATACAATCGCATCAGCCGTCCCTGTTTTGGGTGAGGTAGCCTTAGTTGGGACAGGTTTATATGAGGGGATTAAGGGATTATTTGATTTATTTGATCCTGATAGTTCTAAGCCCCCACCAGTTAAAACGCTGGGTGATGTGGCAAATGGAGTAAATCCCCTCTCGTTTGGTGGTGGTGTATCATCTCGATTATCGTCAGCTATACCAACCGCAGACGATGTATTAGATAGATCTGGTATGGAAAGTTTTTAAAAAAATCTCATATTATAATATATAAATTATGAATGAAGGAGAATATTTAGAATTATGTAATCAATTCAAAGAGTTAAATGATAAAAGGGATAATGAAAATAAAAAAATAAAAGAAAGAGAAATGTTATTAAAAAAGGAAATAATATCAATATATGGATTAGTTAGAGTTATATCTGATTTAATAGATCCATCGGAAATAGATGTAGAAATTAACATGTTAATAGATTTAGTAAGAGGAAGACTTAGTGAAATGGTTGAAAATCATATATTAAATCCGATTTAAATCTATAATAAATATCTAAATATATAATATAGATATGGATTATTTAAAATATAAGATTGAAAAATCAAGGGATATTAAGGCAAATTCTCTAAAAGCATATTTGATCGCAATAAAGAAATTAAATGACTACATGACTGATGAAGAATTTAAAGACTTAGATTTTTTAAAAGATGAAGATAAAGTGATTGAATTTTTAGAGGAAAGTTTCGCATTAACAACTCAGAAGAATTATTTAGCTTCAATTATCGTAGCACTATCAGCCTATGGTAAAAAATACGATGATGAATTAATTGGATACAGAAATCGATTGGATGATCTAAATGTTAAATATAACGAACAAATTAGCAAAAATGAAAAGACTGAAAAACAGGATAAAAATTGGATGTCCCTAAAACAAC
>Ga0181412_1000222_pt1 | contig 24814 bp, 43 predicted proteins | sample 35SPOviralmetaG_FD_130113 | JGI IMG/M metagenome (GOLD analysis project Ga0181412, IMG submission 130113) | Marine viral communities from the oligotrophic San Pedro Time Series (SPOT) site, San Pedro Channel, CA, USA - 35 SPOT_SRF_2012-08-15 | ecosystem: Environmental > Aquatic > Marine > Strait... | reverse complement strand
GTGCTATAGAAAAAGACCGTAAAAAGAGCTGCTGCTGCTGCTTTCATTGCGTGAATGTGCTGGTTGAGTCAATCACAGTTTCAGTAATCGTCTCTCTGTCGATACTTACCCTCTCAATAAGGCCAGGTTGATTCAGGGTCTCTGCAAACTGAAAAGCGTTGCCTGGGACTGTCTGCCGCCATTGCGTGCGGTCTGAAAGCGTAAGCACGTTACCGCTGACAGGTGGGCTAACGATGCCGGACGCAGGCTCAACGCCAGTGCCGCTAACTGTGTATTCAAAGCCGCTTCTGTAGGACTCAGAAACAATGTTTTCTCGCACTACTGTTTTGGACTCAGTATGAGACGTAACTAAACCCGAAGCGAAATTAGGGATCACCGGGACCGCTGCTACTGGGGATGCCAACAACAGCAAAAAAATTAGCCGCTTCACCGGACAGTCAGCTCACTGATGACCTGGCCGATTGCGGCTGTGCCTGCCGCCCCTGGGGTCAAAGTAATCGCCCCGCTAGTCAATATGGTCCCGGCTAGACCTGTGCTGGTTCCCGGGGCAGTGCTTGTGATGTCTCCAAAGGCGGGCACGGCTCCAGTCGTTGGAGCTGTTGTGCTTATGGTGTCGCCAGCGGTATAAGAGGTCGCGAAAGAAAATGCGTTGCCGCTTGTTACTTGCGTTGCGTCCGATAAGGTCAATGCGTTAACGCCGTGAGTGGCCGCCCCCAATCCACCTACGGCGTTGTTGGTAGTGCTGCCGCCTGAGGTGACAGAGGTAGCAACGCCAGACCCTGAGACGGAATAACTGTTGCCAACGCGGATTGCGCGAGTTGAAGCCGCGTTCACATCTAGCTGAATGCTGCTACTAAGTCGGTGTGTGAGGTCCGCTCTAGCAGGCAAAGCAGACGCCAATGTGATGCCCAATACCAAAAGTGTGCGGATCATTTGATGCCTGCGGACGACTTGTTGTTATCAACAATAACGCCGTTTTCCTCTTTCTTTTTCTTGCCGAGTTTGCCGAGTGCTGGCGAATAAGAAGCCGCCGTACCCGTGAGCAAAGAGGCTGGAAACGTGGGATCTACACTTTGCGAAAAGATGCCGAGATAGTTTGCCGTCAAAATCCCCATTGACCACAAAAGGATGGTTACGCGAACAATATCGCCCAGCCAAGAATGCCCCTGGTCCTCTTGTTCTTCCGACTTGGTTTGCGGTGTTTCTGCCATGGCTTAACAGAGCTACTCTCTAAGGGTAACGATCAGGCCTAACCATGCTGCTACTGATCCGCCCAATTCTGTTTCGGTTCTTGCAATCGGAGGGAGTCAAAAAACTGGTGGTCGATCTTTTGACCGAGTACGCCAAATCGACCGAATCACAAATAGACGATCAAGTCGTTTCCTATGTGGTCAAGTTCATGTACCCGGAAAAAAGAATTGAAAAATAAAAATGGCCGTTGGCGAAACCGTTTACGACCAGCCATTATCGGGCCGTCTGTAGGTTTTCTGAGCGTGCTCAGTTTGCTGCCCTTCTTTCAACATTTCAGGGATGACTCGCCCTACCACCTGGCTGGCGTTGCGGCCCTACAAGATGCCATGCCTGCTGAGCTTTTACAGGAAGACAGCCAGTGGTTCGAGGCGTGGCGGGCTGCTGGGATGGACGAAGAGGTCTATGTCCCTTACTTCAAGCAAACCGACAATGGCCCCGATGGGTGGCGTGATTGTTTCGCCTCTTCCGCCGCCATGCTCGCAGCCAGCGCCAATCTGGTCTCTAGCGATAACGAGTACATCTTCCACCTATCCCGCTTTGGGGACACGACCAGCGTTAATGCACAGCTCCAAACGCTCAGGTTTTTGGGCATGGATGTGGAGTTCACTCAGAGTGGCAATCCACAGATGATTGAGGAGGCCATATCCCGTGGAAATGGTGTTCTCGTTGGTTGGTACAACAAGGGCGACCTAACCAAAGGCGAAGCGCCAATGTGCGGGGGGCCTGCCTGCGGTCATTGGTCGCTGATCACGGGTGTGCAAGGGAAACACAGCCCGGTTGGCGATCAGTATTACGTCATGCACGACCCCATGGGCTTTCCGCTCATGCAGAAAGGCGGCCATGATTTTTCACGGTCGGGTAAATCTGTTCGCATCCGTCAGTCGGAGTTTAACTACAGGTGGCTAATTGAAGGGCCAAATTCAGGTTGGATGATCACTGTTTCCGGCGCTTAACGCCTAAGCGGTCAGCTTTAATTTCCGCCAACAGCTTGGTGTAGTGATCCTGGCCCGCCATAAAGGGCGAGAAAAACTCGCCCTCTAAGATCAGCCCCATTTTGTCCAGCTCTCGAAAGGCTTGGAGTTCAGGGCCTGCCATCAGAACGGAATGTCTGTGGCTGGGGCCTTGTGTGCCGGTGGGTTGATGGTGCCGTACCAACCTTCATCGTCTTCCTTGCCGGACTTCGCATTAAACCCAGCAGAAATGGCGGTGACAGTTTTCACCTCTCTAGCTTCAAAATCCCAAACTTGAATCTCTCTGTGTTTGGCGGGATCATCCGCAAGATTCATCAAGTGTTGGCAGAAAGCTGGGATTGATTCCACAGGGATTTTTAGCTGCAGCCTTTTGCCGCCTGGGTTGTATTGATGGTCGGCGTCGTTCTGGTAAATGTTCCATTTGCCAGGGGTCGGTAATGCGGGGTTGAAATCAGCCATTGAGTTTGTCGGGGGTAATGGAGTTGGCCAGCTCAAAAGCCAGCACGTCGTGAAGCTTGTATCTGATGCGTGGAGCGCGGGGGCCAAAGACCTGCCGCACTTCGTAGAAAGCGGGCCCAGTGCCTGCCTGTCGGTAACGGCGCAGGGTGTTGGGGTGTTTGCCCCAACGCTGCGCTAGCTGCTGTTCAGAAAAGAAGGGCCCGGAATAGTTCGGGTCATAGTTGGCCTGGATCATGGTCATGCCGTTGCTACCTTTTCGACTTCGGCTTTTCTTGCCTTATACGCTTTCATTAGGTCTTGTTTGTGGGCGTCGGTTAATCCAGCATCGTTTCCATTTTTGTCTTTGCCGTTGCGAATGGCGGCTTCCATGGCCATCCAGTTAGCACCAGGGCCAGCGTTTTTAATTTTGGTTTCCCAGATATAAAAGGGCCCCGTTTTAATGTCTTTTTCGACGATCTCTTGAGTGCGCTTGAATTCCGGGCTAGGCGTTGGCCGGGGCTTTGGTGCAGGCTCTGACCCACGGGTCAGGTTCTCGGCGTTCTCTTCCTTGTCATATAACGGCAAACCAAACTGGTTGCCGAACGTCCGCAAGGCTCGCTTGATCGCGTCGGTCTCTGCACCTTTAACGGCGTTTTCATGGTCGTGGCTGTTGTCGCCTCCCCAGCCTTCACGGGTAACACCACCGGCACGGACGCGAACGCGAGCGATGTAAGTGGGTTGTTTTTCGTTTACACATTTCATTTCAAGGGTTTCACTACTCCAGCCATCGAACCCGAAAATTCGATTGGCTTCTGAAATGGCGTGTTCGCCGGAAATGTAGTCAAGCGTGCGACCTCCAGCACCCTTGCGCTTTTTGACGTTGTTGAGGTCAAGCGGTGCAGCCAAAGATTCCTTGGCGGCTTGATCTAGAAGAATCGTGGACATGTCCATTATTTGAAGGCCCATGAGGGCAGTGAAAGGGTTTGTGGTTCCATCGGGGTGTGCCCCGGCCAATTGTTAAAGGTTCTGCAATTAGCGATCAGGTCCAGGGCCTTGCGGCGCAGATAACGGCCTTCTGCGATTGCGTCATCATCAAGGCGATATATGCCGATCTGATGAGGCGGTTCACGTTCAACAACTACAAAGACAAAACGCTTCATCTGGGACATCTCCAGATAGTGAGCGCATTGCAGGTGGTAAGAAAATGTGGCCACCTGTTTGGCAAAATTGGCTGGGCTTGCTCCACCAGCGGCCACCGTCTTTAGGTCGACAATGGTTTCATCTGGGGAAATCCAATCCAGCCGAGCTTTCATTGGGAGGGCTGTCGAATCGTCTTCTGCAAAAAAAGACTGTTCAGCTAACCCATCAATAAAAAAGGTGTTGCATAAAAGGTCGCCATTTACAGCGTGATTCATGCCTAGGGCCTTTTCGTATTGGGCCAAGGTGATGGGTTGCCGACCGTTGTTGATGGCTTGTTGGGCTTCTTCTTTGCCTGCCTTGGTGTTGCGTGGGCCGCAAACTTGGTAGGTGCTTTCAAACTTGTCAGGTTCAAGAATGAAGCAGTGGGCCAAGGTGCCCTCAATCATTTGAGGGCTTGGCTTGCGTTCAGCACGTCCACCTTGATGCTTCATCCAGTAGAGAAGCTCAGGGGACTCCAAAGCCTGCTTCATGTCGCTTTGGCTGTAACCAGGGTCGCTGAAGTAATCGACTTCTGAGACGGTCACTTAACGTCCTCCCGATCCCAATGGATGCCACCGGGACCATATAAGCCTTGAAGCTCAGGCCAGGTCCGCAAGATTTTGGCCACGTTGTCCGGGTCAGCGACCAAGCCAGCGGTGGCCAAGTTTCGGACAAAGCTGCCGCCATGCACCTGGGCGATATGGAACATTCGGGTAATTTCGCTTTGAGTCATTTGGGGCCTAGAGTCTGCATGGGCAGACTTCAGAAGCGATGCCAGGGGTGGTTGAAGCACTGGGGTTTGTCCTCCTATTTGTTGAGTTGTTCACAGGCGGCCTGGACGCCTAAGCGGCAGTCGCGTTCCGTCATTTGGTCCAGCGTGCCGGTCAGAGAAACGAACAAGGCACCGCCAAACAGCAGGAACAGAAAGGTAGTGAAGGCTGGAGCAAACCACCGGGGATTGCCGGGGTCGTTGTAGAGCTTGGTGCTCTGTAAGCGAACTTGTCTCATTGGTTTAGGGAAGGAGAGAAGGCCCCCAAAGGGGCCGGGGGGGGTCAGGACTGAGCTAGGGCCAGTTCGGCCTCCCAGCGGTTGTCGTCAAAGGCAGAAGGCTCCGGACGGCGGGGGTTGGTGTAGCCGCGCTTGCATCCGCAATCCAAAGCGAGCTTCCATTGCTTGCGGCCTTCTTCAATCGTGAACTCCATGGTTTCGGTGATGGCACCAAAGCAGTTCACGAACTTGATCAGGCATCCATCGGCGGTGACTTCAAAGATGAAGTTCTGAAGTCCGTTGGTCAGGGTGTGACTGGAGGTGATCATTGGGGTGGTTGGAACTGAAGCCAGTATGACCCCGCCTTGGTAGGTGACTAGTACCCCTTGTGCAGCTTTTTAAATTGACACAAGAAAGGGGGCCGAAGCCCCTAGGGTTAATCGATAGATTCCAGGAGGCGCTTGCGCTCCTGGGCCAGGTGCCGGTCAAGGTCTTTCACCAGTTGCTGGTGTTGTTCTTGTACCTTGCGGTCTAGTTCTTCCTGGTGGGCCACAAGGGCTTTCAGGTACTTAGAGCCAAGATCCATGGGGTGGTTGCATAGGCCTACCCATTCTGCCCCTTGTGGTCGGTGTTTGGTAGGGATTGTGTAGGTTCGTCAGTTGGCACAGGAATAGTGTTCATCCCATGCTTTGCCAGCAGCCGCTGCGTTTCCATCGCAACTGCATACATTCTGGCTCTCCTGTTTTCTTCTTTTACTTGCTCGTGCTTGACCAGAGCCTGCCGAAACTTGCTGTTCTGCTCACTTATTTGCTGATGCCATTCCTGCGCGACTTGCTGTGAACGCTGCTTGTTCTTTTCCTCCCACTCTTTCAACTTCGCCTCATGGAACCGTTTACGTTCAGCAGCTGCTTCGACTTGTTGTCGTTTTCTTTGGGATTGATACTTCCATTGGGCAATGACATGGCAGAGCAGCTGTTTGGGATCTAGGTAATAGTGAGTCTTGCTTTTCTTGCCTGGTTGATAGCCAAAATATCCCCTGGGCATCGCGCCAATGCCTTGATGCTTGTCCCATGGCTGCTTGTCACCTCGCCACATAGCCCGGATAATTTGGTCGCTTATATCTTTGGCGGCGCGTTTCTTGCCCATGCCAAAAATTTTTTGCTGAACAATCACACGGCGCACCTCTACAAATGCTTCGTATTCGGGCAACCATCCCCGTTCTTTGTAGCCCTGCAAAATTTTTTGGATGCGTTGCATCTTGATCTTCTGCCTTGCAGTTGCGCGTCTGCTGATCTCGTCATTAACAAACTTTTGCAAGATCTCTAGTTCGTAATCTGTGCAGCCTTTAAGGGATGCTCCATCCTTAAGGATTGCCGCAGGCCTAACGGCAAATTTCTCAGTCCTTACGATTGGCTCTTGCTTGGCTTGTTTCGACTGCTGTTTGAGGGTCTCTAGTTCCTCATGCCATTTTTGATATTTGTCTGGGTGGTGGCCCATCTGAGTCATCTTGTCGTGCAAAAAGGCACGACGTTTCTGAATCCTGTCCTGACCATTGCCGTGGTCGTGGTCGTACATGGGATTCAGGTATCTGTTTGGTTTACTCATTGCAGTTCCTCCCGAAGGTTTTCGATAGCGGCCAAGATCTCGTCAGCGCTGCCCTCGCCAACGTGGCTGATCAACAGCAGGTCTCTACGGGTCAAGGCCATAACAGCCCCGACGTTTTTGTAACCACGCCGCCATAGGGCGTTATGAGCACGGATTGGCAGCATCAGCCGATCAAGCGGCATCTCATGCAAGCTTTCTTGCTTTGGAGGCTCTAAGGCCTCGCACAATTCGCGGATGTCTTCGCGGGTTAGGGACTGGCCCTCTGGGGTGTCCCAAGCCATGACCCCATTGGCCAGGTCTTCACGGATCAAGCTGGCCAGGTAAGACAGCTTGGGTTTAGTCAATTCCATAAAACAGGGGTGGATAAGGCCGGGGTTGACAAGCCTGCGCCCATAAGTTGGCGACTCCTCTCTGTTATCCCCGGAAAGGCCTAAAGGCCTCAGAACTGAGCAGCAAGGCCGGTGGCCAAGTGCTTGAAAAAGTGGTGGAAATCGCCGTTGCGGAAATCCAGTTGCTGAAGGATGCCGGTGATCTGCTGGCGCTCTTGGCCCTTAGTGCTGAGGATGCGATCAATCACAACGTCGGTGGTGATGATGTGTGAATCGCCGGTCACAGGGCTGGTGACCTCGTAGGTCTTGATCGTGAAGTCTTTTTCAACGAAGAAGGTAGAGAGGTTCATGGGGTGGTTGACTGAACTAAGCTAAGTATGGGCCCAGGTGGTAGCCAAGTAGTAGGGATTATGCAGCTTGTTGAGTTGGCACAACCCCTAAGGCTGAAGGCCTCACCAATGACGCTTGGTGATGGTCTGGGTTTTGGCCTTGCCTTCTGCCCAGTCCCAAAAACGAACCTCACGGCCAGTCGAAAACTGCCCCCAAAACGGAAGAGCTGTCTCGCTGTCCCAGAAGTTCATGGCGCAATTCAAACTATGCCAGACCAGCTGGTCAGGATCGACGTGGGCCACAACCTCCATAACTTGATTCATGGTCTTGAAGACCAAGGACTGGCCATCAGGAGTGCGGAGCGTGAAGCCAAGAACCTTCTGGCCTACGCGGTCGAGCTGAAGAATGAACATCGGGTCTCTCCCGGAACTGAAGTTACTATGGCCCCGATTGGTAGGTCTTTGGTAGGTACTAGGACAGAGTTTGAATTGTCACAGTTGCGCCTGGACGTTCCCCAGGCAGGCAGTATCTCTGGCAAGCACTAAGCACCACCACGTAGCAATCGTCGGCAAATGCCGCCCCAGTCAGCCCATCAAGCAAACTCCGGCAACACTTGTCGATGTCGTTTTTTTTGGCCGTGTAGTGCGTGCGAGCTGATGGACGCAGGTTGCCTTTGGCACCAAAATCACCTTTAGGGCGCAAAAACCGAAACTCAACGGCAACGCTGCAGGCTTCCTCAATCAACTCCCCGCAGGCAGCTAATGCCTCAACTCGTACGGCGTCTCTCCAAGGCCCAAGACGTTCTGAGGCTTCTCGCATCCCGTAACGAGTGCGAATTTTTGAACCTTGCGGTGCGGCTTCAATTCCTGAAATTTCGATCTCGTAACGCATAAAAAAAGCGGGGTGCTCGAATCCCCGCCCGGTGCTCATGCCCTCCAACGCTAATTCATGTCTTTCATCCCGCAAGGCGTCCCCTTTACGTCACTTCCAACAGCAATTCGCGGAACGCTTCAGCCAAATCAACTTGCGGTTCTCTGGGTTATTCAGACCTACGCCGGAGCAAATGCCGACTGCTGGCCGTCAATTAAAACCATCGCTGATGGTGCGTGTGTTTCTGTCCGTACTGCTCGGGCTGTCGCTGGGCAGTTGGAGTCCATGGGACTCCTTCAACGCGAATCACGCCGAAATGATCGAGGTGACAGCTGCACAAACCTCTATCGGGTCACCGTCAACCACCTGGCCAACGTCGCCCCACCGTCCTTAGACCCCCCGGCAGCATCTGCCGTACCCCCCGGCAGGAAATGCCGCACCCCCCGGCAAATGGTGCCGGACCCCCCGGCAGGAGCTGCCGCCGAACTAAATACAAAAGAACTAAATACAAAAGAACTACAAACAGCCAGTAAAGCTGCAAAAGGCCGAAAGCCAGCACGAAATGACTACAGCGATGAGTTCCAGGCCTTTTGGCAGCAGTACCAAAAAATTGGCAATAGAGCGACTGGTCAATCCAAGCCCAAGGCATGGGTTGAATACAAAAAGCTCACCAGAGGCGTTCAGGAGCGCCTACAAGGCACTTTGGCCGCTTCGTTGAAGGATCAGGCCAGAGGGGAGCAAAAGGGCCGGTTCCTGACCTGCTACCCCGATTGTTTCCGTTGGCTACGTGATGGCCGTTATGAATCTTTTATGGAAACTGCCACAGCAGCCACAGCCAAACCCAGCCACCTGACCCATCCTGGTGTTCAGGAAGGCGATCCCTTCTAAACCCACCCCTGGCCAATGACTTCATCTCACAAGCGGTCCTCTCTCGACCGTGACGCAACCTTTTACGCTCCAAAGGTCTCCTGCTTCGCGTGTTACGACACTGGCATCGTCACCAATGGCGACGGGCTCCTGAACCATTACTTGCCCGATTACGACGCCGAAATTATCGACGGCAACATCCATCGGCATGGTGGCTCAGATTTAGCCGTTATCTGTCACTGCGTTGCTGCTTACGAGGCTCAGGACTACGAGGCCCAAACAACTCGCGCAGGGTTTCGTGATTCCACGGGTGTTCGCGCAACTGACACCAGTGGCCGTCAACAGCCCATAGGCGTCAACGTTGACAAGGACACCATCCGCGACATCCACCGTCAACGTCGTGCCAACTGGGAGGCCACTGCCCGTGACATCAACTCGTTAAGACAACAAGTCCGCACTGGCCTCAAGCCACTGCTGCCTGCATACATTGCTCACGTGAAAGAGCAGCTTCAAAACGTAGAGCAGCTCCTACCTTCAATCGACTGAATGAAACTCCACACAGTCAGGCAACGGCCTGTAATCTTTCGCCTGCAAACGCTTCTTGATCAATCTTTGGCCGTATCGCGTGCAGTTCTTGATAACACCCTCGAAGATGTTGAGCCCTTACCTGAATCAACTTATGAGTTTATTTCGGGCCAACTAAAAGAAATTGATCAAATTCTTCGCCTTTCTGCTCATGCATTGCCCGAAATGCCATTCGCTTCGCATATCAGTTGTAACGACCAAAAGGACTGTTGAAGGCCCTTATGAAGTAGTGCGTCGCCGCCATTGCAATACCTGCGATTACAGGTGGTATACCGCGCAGGAACCAGAGGTCAATATTGGCCCATATTTGCACTGGATAGGTGATCAAGTAAAAATTCCTGAGTAAAAAATTAATTGCATTTTTTGCATTTCTCCTAATGGCTAAAGTCACAATCAACCTGAAACAAGACCAGCTAGACGCCTACAAACGCATCGCTGAGCAAGAACAAAAACCGCTTTCGCATGTCGTCATTGACCACTTAACCAATTCGGATTTCAAACCCTCCACTTCACAGCTTTACAAGGCCGCAGCCGACGTTCATCGCAAATACAAAGGTTTTCTCTCACGCGATCAGGCGTTCCATATAACCTCTGTCGCCATTAATTCACTTCACCAAACTTCCAAGCCCTGTTAACGTCTGGGTATGGCTGCTAAATCGACTCATATTCAGGTAGATGAGCGGATAAATACCGTTTATAAGCTCTTATTGGAAGGAAACAGCAGAACTCAAATCCTGCAATATGGCGCGGACGCCTGGGGACTCAGCACTCGCCAGCTGGAGGAATACATCAAGCGGGCCCGTGATCACCAGCGCCTAGACGCTGAGCTAGAGCGGCCTGAATGGCTTCATGAATCGCTCTGCGCCCTGAAAGACATCCAGCGAAAGGCCACCACAAAAAGCCAATACAGCACAGCCCTGAAGGCCATCGAGTTGCAGGCCCGACTTTTGCGCTTCGAGATGTCATGAGTCTGGTTGATGATGTTGTAGGTAGTGAACCGCTGCTAGCTCCGATCCTTGAGCTGCAGCGATTCAGCAAACCGACCACCGCAGAAGTTCTGCAGCGTGTTCAAGCGGAGTTGCTTCCGCATCAAATTGCTTTTTGCCAGGACACAGAGCACCGCAAACTTGGCCTTGTGTGTGGATTTGGAGCGGGCAAAACCTACGGGTTGATCTGCAAAAGCCTTCACATGGCGGCCCTGAATGTGGGCCACGTTTCTGCCCTGTTCGAACCCATTGCTCCCATGTTGAGGGATATTCTCATGCGTCAGATGGATGAGCTGCTTACAAAATTTGAGATCCCTTTTGACTTTCGTGTGAGCCCCTTGCCGGAATACCGCATCCATTTTCGCGAGGGCTCACATACCATCCTTCTTCGCACCATGGAAACGGCCAATCGCATCCGTGGCCAGAACCTTTGCGCTGTTGGGTTCGACGAAGCCGATACAGCAAACAAGTCAGTTGCGACCCAAGCCATGCGGATGGCATTGGCTCGCCTGCGCTCTGGCAATGTCCAGCAGTTCTATGCGGCCACCACACCAGAAGGCTTCGGCTGGGCGTTCGACACCTTTGAGAAAAACGCAGGTGATGACACTGCGTTAATTCGCGCTAAAACTACGGACAACCCCTACCTCCCAGAAGGGTTCATTGATTCTTTACTGCAGAATTACCCAGAGCAACTCATTCAGTCTTATCTGAACGGAGTCTTCGTAAACCTGAACACTGGCCAGGTTTACGACCGTTTCGACCGAGCGAAGCACGTCATTGAGACGGCCCCGGTCAATTTGGACAATGAGCCACGCCACTGGGGTTGCGATTTCAATATTTCTAATTGCAACGCTATTTGTGGTGTACGCCTGGGCAATTCATTTCTTCTAATCGACGAAGTGAAAGCCCATGACACCGATTCAATGGCAAAAGCCATTAAAGAAAAATCAGCTCACTTACAAGTTCCTGTATATGTTTACCCTGACTCATCAGGCGCAAACCGCAGCACTAATGCCGCGAGAACAGACATTGAGCTGCTGCAAATGGCCGGGCTCACTGTCATAGCAGGCAAAAGCAACCCACTAATCAGAGATAGAGTGGCTGCTCTGCAGGCGTTGCTAGTGAACGGAAAGGGCGAAGTCCGTTTACAGATCCTTGCCAAGTGCGAAAAGATGATCGAGTGCCTGGAGCTACAGGGTTATTCAGAGCGCAATCCTCAGCAACCTGATAAGGAAGGTGGCTATGACCATTTAACGGACGCGCTGGGCTACGCCGTTTGGGCTCTATACAACCCGCTACACATTCGGGCCGGGCGTGGCACTGGAATCCGTGTCTATTAATATCAAATTATTGGTAGGGGCTTAGCCGTGTATTCATCTGGGATTGGTGGCGCTAAGCGTGTTGGCAACGTCAGCACTGTTGATTCGCCCAACCAGGCGTACATGAACATGGCTGATCATTGGGGCCTTCTGGAAGTCCTGTTATCGGGCACTTACGGCCTGCGCAAGGGTCACAGAAAATTTCTTCCGCAGTATCCACGAGAAGACGACCTCAGCTATGACAATCGTTTAAAAATCAGCTGTCTCAGCCCCTTCTACGCTCGCATCGAAAAAATGTTGGCGGGCATGTTGACCCGCAAACCGGTCAGATTGACCGACGTAAGTGACACGATCACAGAGCAGCTGTTTGACGCAGATTTGCAGGGCAATGACATCACGCAGTTTCTCTATGAGGCAACAAGAATTTGCCTGCGTTATGGCCATGTAGGTGTTCTGGTCGATGCTGCGTCTGATGGCAGCGGCAGGCCGTACTACGTTCGCTATACGCCAAGAGACATTTTAGGCTGGCGAAGTGAAATTATTGACGGCGAACAGAAGCTGACTCAGCTCCGTTTATTTGAAACGATCACTGAGCCCGATGGTAAATACGGGGAGAAGTTAGTTGAGCAAGTCCGAGTCCTGACACCTGGGGCTTACGAAATTCACCGCAAGGAACAGGACGGTGAATTCAAGCTGTTCGACGAGGGCACAACCACTGTCAAACAAATTCCGTTTGCGGTGGCATATTCCAACCGCTTTGGCGTGCTTGAGTCGCGGCCACCAATGAATGACATCGCAGAGCTAAACCTTAAGCACTATCAAGCCAGCTCTGACCTCAGCAATCAGTTGAGAATCAGTGCGGTGCCTTTCTTGGCTATCTACGGAATGCCGCCTAGTGCGGAAGAAATAACGGCTGGCCCATCGGAGGCCATGAGTCTGCCAACTGATTCCCGAGTTGAATTTGTGGAGCCATCTGGCAACAGTTACGAGGCGCAGTTCAAGCACCTAGACCGGATCGCGGAAGAGATCAACACGCTGGCGTTGGCCAGTGTCCTGGGCCAAAAGCTGTCAGCAGAAACGGCTGAGTCGAAGAGGATAGATCGCAGCCAGGGCGACAGCACCATGATGCTGATCGCGATGCAAATGCAGGATCTTTTGGATAACTGTTTGCGTTTCCATGCCGAATATTTGAACGAAAGCCAGCCAGGTACGGCTTACGTCAATCGGGACTTTTTGGGTCAACGTCTACAACCGCAAGAAATACAAGCATTGCTGCAGCTTTACACTGCCGGAACTATCACCCAGAAAACCTTGCTCGAAGAACTCAGCAAGGGCGAAGTGCTTGATGATCTGGACGTTGAAGAAGAGCTTGAGGCGCTTGAAATGGGCGGTCTATCAGGCACGCAGGAGCCTGAACCAGAGGAGGAGCCAGAAGAAGATGATGAAGATACGCTGCCAGAAGAGGATGAGGACGTAGAAGATGTGGCGGAATAAACCGGAGCGTCGAGAACGGAACTTATTTGTGTTCCAAGGCAGTTGTGTGGGCCCACATTTCGGGATCGTAAGAACTACTTGGTACGACAACGGCCAAATCAGCGGGATACAAGAAACAAGGCTGAGGGAAAGCCCTGACTGGGTTGTTAATACAGCCAAGTTCACCGCAGTAGTGGGCACAGCATTGCGGGAAGGTGCTGACGTGTCTGTCTATGTGGATTGTGACCCTGCCGAATTGGGTTTGGAGGGTTTGTGACTGCATCGCCTAGTGCTGCTGAACAGCGTAAATTCCTAGACAACACCATCAAGCCTGGTGGCGTTGCGGGTGTGCCTGAGAGCTACTACCGCAAGGCGTTGGATCTGAACCGCTTCAGTAATGGCGTAGCTAACAAGTTGTTGGAGTCTTACCGGCGGCAGATCGTCAAAGCGGTAAGAGAGCTAGAGCGCATCGACAAGATGCCTAGTAGCAAAAAGCCGCAGTTCAAAGCTGCACGAATGCGGGCCCTGATTAAACAAAACCTGGACGCCATGAAGCAGTGGTCTGGGCAGAGCATTAATGAGTTAATCCAACAGCTGGACGGTTTGGCTGATGTTGAGGTTGCGTTTGCCAGAGCGGAACTGCAACGGGTAGTGCCTGCAGCGGTTAAGACCCAGGTGCGGACGGTCGAGGTCACTGAGTCTTTTGCCAAGGCTGTGGTGAAAGCTGACCCATTGGATGTGGGCACCAACCTGTTACAGGACAGCTTTGAGGAGGCGGTAAAGGGGCCAGGTGCAGTGATGAAGCTAACGGCACGGCAGGGCGCTGTGATTCGGATGCCTGATGGCACCAGCATCGTGAAGGCATTTCGCGGGCTGGCTGAACGCCAAGGCGATCTGTTCTCGCGTGCGGTGCTGGATGGCTTGCTTACGGGTGAAAGCACAGAGTCGATTGCCCGGTCTTTGTATGGAGAGCTGGGCTTTTCGACTGAGGCACTTACCCCACGTCAGGTGGCCTTGGCCCAGCAGGGCAACGCCTGGAAGATGGCAAAACATCAGGTACGGACGTTGGTGAGGACCAGCGTTAATGCCACGTCAAACGCTGCAAGCCTGCAGGTCTATAAGGCCAATCCAAACCTTACGAAAAAGTACAGATGGATTGCCACGCTGGATAGCAACACCACGGCGATCTGCCGAAACCTGGATCAGAAGGAGTTCTTCTACGGCAAAGGGCCAACACCGTCAAACCCACCACATTTCGGTTGCAGATCCACGACTGTGCCGGTGATTGATTACGCGGGCGCATCGAAGAAATTTGGGATCGATATTCCACCACCTAGTTCAAAGATTGGCTATCGCCCGACTAAAGAGGGCACGCCGTCTAGTGCAGACCCCAAAGGTGGCCGGGTGCCTGTTGGGACAAGCGCAGCACAGCACCTGTACGACCTACGGGGTACGACTAAGGCGGGCAAGAAATCAAGGTTTGATGCCAGCCCTGCCCAGGCCCGGATGCTGAACGGTGGCAAGGCAACGCCTGGGGCATTTGAGAAGGCCCGTTATTACAACCGCTTAGCTGATCGCTATGGCCCTGATGGGGCGATGAAACGGTTTATGCGTGAGGACGGCTCAGAGGTAAGCCTTAAACAGCTGCGTTCCCGCTATGGGGAACCGGACAAGATCACAAAGAGCAAGAAAGCTGCGGCCCCTAAAGCAAAACCCACGACAAAAATTCTTACCAAGAATGAAAAGATCGCCAAGCAGGTGATGCAGGATCCAGCTTTAAAAAGCGATAAGAAACGCATCGAGGCGATGGTTGATAAAGGCGTGCCGAAGGGTACGGATTTTGTCGGCTTGATTGCTGATGCCAAGCAAAAGTCAGGGCTGAGTACCACTGAAAAGTTTGCAAAAGTCAAACCCAAACCCAAGCCAAAAACCAAAGCTGTAGCTAAGCCAAAGCCCAAGCCAGCGCCGACGCCAGAACCGACAGAAACACTCAAAGCTTTAAGTTCAGCCGGATTTCAAAAGGCTTATCAAGGCAAAGGGCAGCTAAACCTTACTGAGGTTTATGAGCAGCAAGGCTTCAATGCAAAGTCAGAGCTGGTTAAGGATATGGATCAGTTGTTGGCCAGAAAAGATTTAATGAAAGACGTTGATGGCAAAGATAATTTGGTGTTCTTTCGTGGCATTCCACAACAATCATCTGTAGATCAATGGCAAGGGCGTGGAAGCCAAGGAGGAATTCATTACGCAGGCAAAGGCGTTTATGGCAACGGCTCTTACATGGCGGCTGCTGGTCAGATGGGCAAGTATTCAGTCGAGGCAGCTCATTCCACTGCCAAATCTTATGCAGGAGATAGGGGAGCCTTAGTGACAGCTTCTGGGCTTCGTAAAAATGCGAATGTCTGGCGCACATCTATACCTGTGCCAAAAGATAACCCCGCATTAGAGCGCGTGGTAAACAATAAGGCCCGCACTGCGGCTCGTATGGAGGCGCATAATGAGTGGGAAAAGTGGAGCCTAGGTGTCGTAAAAGAAGCCAAGGCAAAATATGGCGAAGATTTGAACGATATTGGCGAAGCTGCAGCTGCACTAGGCTATGACGGTTACCAAGTCCCGATGGCAAACCACGGTCGCGGTGGCAGTGAGGATTATTGGGTTATCTTGAACCGTAATTCGCTTGTAAGCATTGAAGGTGCTAGCCCTGTGCCTGCGACAAGGTTTGACGGGGACAACATAATTTTTGAAGCATGGACTAGCGACTAATGGATTTTGAAAGCCCAGAAATTTCTCGTGAGTTGGCCCTCCTGATTCAGGATGTCCCGTTTGAGCAGCGGGCGACATTTAGGGCATTTGCTCAAAAAACCAAAAGCATGAAGGCCTTTAAAGCGTTGATTGATGAAGGGTTGTTTGGAAGTCTTTCGCCTAGTTAGTTAAGCTTGATGTGCTGTTAGGGCCTGTCCCATGCAACTTCACAGCAAGTTCCAGTTCAAACCGACCACAGAAGAGGCCCCGGCCTGCCCCCCGAAAAAGCCCGCTGCCAAGAAAAAAGCAGCTAAAACAGAAGCATCCAAGGAGGAAAGCTGATGCCTAGTTACAAAGGCCCCATGAAGCCCCAGAAACCTGCGGGCAAAAAGAAAAAGAAAGGAGGCAAGAAAAAGTGAAGAAAGGATCTCGTGTCGCCTGGTCCTACGGAGGGGTCAGGACCACAGGAGTGGTTCAAAGCGTTGCCAAATCTGATCGCGTGTCGATTAAGACCCGCAGCGGCGGCACTGTCACTAGGGTTGGCTCTGCTGATGATCCGATTGTGCGGATCAAGTCAGATGTGACTAGCAACACTGTTTTAAAAAGGCGCTCAGATCTGAGCCCTGCCAAAAAGGCTAAAAAGAAATAACCATGGCCAAGGCCATTGACAAAGGAGGCCACCGCTTCGAGGGCCTCAACAAACCGATAATGACCACAAAGCACCCCAAATATGCGGCTGCGGTTGTCACCAAGGTTGACGGCAAAGAAAAGCTGCTGAGGTTTGGCCTGCAGGGTGCAAAGCGTTTCCCCAAACGTGAGGGTGAAAGCAAAGCCGCTGCTGAAACCCGCAAAAACTGGAAGGCCCGGCACGCGCAAAACATCAAACGCGGGCCAAGTTCAAAGGCTTACTGGGCGAATAAGTTTCTTTGGTAGTACATTTGGGCTGCAATTAACCTTACGGGTTATTTATGTCTGAAGAACAACTGCAAGAGGCTACGCCTACAGCAGACACTAGTGAATTGGAACTGCTTAGAGGCAGTGTCGAAGCATTAGAGCGCAAGAATCACGAGCTGATTGGTAAATTAAAAAAAACCAAATCAGTGCCTGAAGGCGTCAATGTTCAAGAGTTAATGGACTTCAAGGCAAAAGCAGAGCAAGAACAACTGGAATCACAGGGCAAATACAGCGAAGCACTGCAAGCCAGAGAGCATCAGTTCCGCGAAAACAGCACCAAGAAAGATGAACGCATCGCAGAGCTGGAGACTCGTGTTCGTGACCTTGAGCTGACTGCGCCTGCGGTTAGCGCCCTGTCAGACGTTGTGCATGACCCTGATCTAGTCATGCGGAACTATTTGAAGGATAAGGAAATTCAGCAGGGCAACAATGGCCCGGTAGTGGTTGATGGCTATGAGCGAATCCCTGTTGCTGACTGGGCTCGCAACAACGTGCCGGAATGGGTGCAAAAGGCACCAAAGCCCCAGGGCGGTGGCGCACCTGCAGCGCGGGGTGCATCAAGCGGTGGCCTAGATCCTGATTTGCTGCGTGACTTGACCGTCGGCGGCATCAATCGCGGAATCAACATGTCAGCCCTGGGTGAAATTATTAGAAAGCACCCTGAAAATTGGCAGAATTACAAAGCTGAAGCGGAAAGACGTTTGCGCGAGCGTTAATATGAATCAACTGGCAACGCTACGCCGAGCCAATCGGGTTACGCCCACACCGTAAACACTACTTCAGGAGATCATGGCCACCCTTCGGTCAGATTTGATCATCCCCGAGGTATTTAGCCCTTACGTCATCGAGGAATCGACCCGTTCCGACGCATTTTTGCAGTCGGGTGTGGTGCAACCGATGGCCGAGCTAAATACTTCCGGCGATGGCTCAGGAGACTTTGTCTCCGTGCCTTTCTATAAGGCAAACCTTTCAGGAGACTTTGAGGTGCTGACCGACAGCACGTCATTGACACCAGGCAAAATCGAGGCAGATCGCCAGATCGGCGTATTGCTTCGTAGAGGCAGGGCCTTCGAGGCAAGAGACCTTGCGGCATTGGCATCTGGCTCCGACCCCATCGGAGCGATTGGCCAGAAAATGGCCCGCTATGTAAACCACCAAAAGCAGAAGGATCTTGTTTCCTGCTTGTCTGGTGTGTTCGGCTCGCTGAATGACAACTCTTCCAGCAGTGCTTTCTTTGGCCTGTGTTTGGATTCTGAGTCTGGCGACACACCGACCTCACTGACGCCTAGCCACGTCGCTCGTGCTAAGAACCTCTTAGGCGATCAAGGCGACAAGTTGGCTGCTGTGGTCATGCACAGCGCGACTTATTACGAGCTTGTCGAAAGGCGTGCCGTGGATTTCGTCGCGGCAGGTGATACCGCTGGTGGCGCAACCGCAAGCGGCGGTTCGATTGCGGGTGCCTTTGGTAACCCCACTGTTCCGGTCTTTATGGGAATGCGGGTTGTGGTCAGCGATGACGTGCAAACGCACGGAAGCGGCGCTTCTAAGGAATACGCCGTTTACTTCATGACCCAGGGCGCTGTTGGCGGTTCTGAGGTCACTGCGCTCAGGACCGAAACTGATCGCGACATATTAAGTTTGTCAGACGCGCTTGCAATTTCGCTTGGGTACTGCTACCACCCGATCGGTGCCAAGTGGGGCGTGACCACGGTCAACCCGACTCGCGCTCAGCTGGAAACCGTGGGCAACTGGTCGAAGGTGTACGAAACCAAGAACATTGGTATCGTCCGCTCGACCGTTGTTAGCTCCCTTGATTAACCCAGGAGGTACTAACCATGGCATCCATTTTTGAGGCAACAGCGGGCAAACTCATTGGCCCGACCACTGGCGGCACTGTGACCCAGGCCACCAACAAGACGACCGGCGTGACGATTAACGCTGCATCCGGTCAAATCACCATGAACGGCGCTGCCCTTGGTGCAGGCGCTGAAGCCACTTTTGCTGTGACCAACAGCGAGGTGGCTGCAACAGATGTTGTCGTTGCTGTTCACGGCTCTGCCGGAACTGCTGGCAGCTATTTGGTGCAGGCAAGCACGATGGCGGCAGGTTCTTTTAACCTGACCGTTTCAAACGTGACTTCTGGGTCGCTGTCAGAGGCGATCGTCATCAACTTTGTTGCGCTCAAGGGCGCTTCTAGCTGATGGCTTTGTTCGCTTTTAAGCGACTTAGGGAACAGCAGGCTGCCGCGCAAGCGGTGGCCTCTGCCCCTGCTAAGACTGAACCCAAGACCACCACCCGCAAGGCCAATGGCAGTAACAATCGTCGCAACAGCGGGCGGGGCAAGCTCGAACAGCTACATGACGCTGGCGGAAGCTGATGCCTACGTTGACGCCATGGTGCTGGGCACTGATGCAAACAAGTGGGGCTCAGGCAACACTGATAGTCGCAACCGTGCTCTGACAGCTGCCACACAACGGCTTGACCGCGAAAGATTTTTAGGGGCCAAGGCAACCGACACGCAGGCGCTTGAGTGGCCGCGTACAGGTGTCAGAAAGCCTTCGACATATATCAATACTTACGCAACGGGATTTCCGTTTCGTATTGCCGATGATTTCTTTACCGATACAGAGATTCCGTCGCAGATTAAACACGCTCAGATTGAGCTAGCGGTTTACCTGCACAGCAACAAAGACGGCATCAGCCTGGGCGGCCTTGAGGACTTCAAGAGCATTCAGGTGGGCAGTATTTCGGTTGTGCCTGATAAGACCGGTTCAGTGGGAGCTGATCGCGTGCCGCCCATGTTTGAAAGATATCTGCACAGCCTTAGAATCAGTGGACCAGGCAACATTTCTGTCAAACGGAGCTGATCCAATGCACATGGGCTGCCAAGGTGAATCAATCACCGGAACAGATGCAAGAACGGGGCGCTTTGGGGCGATTCAGTTCAAAGAAGATACGGTGATCAATGCAATCACTGCGGCTAGCTATACGGGCGACTCACTCGCTGGGGAAACCTTTGTAGCTCGTACTGTTATCTACGGCGTGTTTACTAGCATCCAGCTAACCAGCGGTGCTGCAATCGCTTACAAGCTCTAATGGCTCTTGGTGACATCCTGGCGGCAAAGCTGGCCCCGATTATCGGGGGAACGGTTCTTGGCGGTGATGTCACGATCCGCTTTGTGAGTGGCAGCAGCTACAACGCCACGACGGGCACGGTCACGGAGACTGAATCAGACACAGCGATTAAAGGTGTTGTTAGTGAAGTGGCGCTCCGTGAGGCCAACCAGCTGATTCAAGCGGGCGACAAAAAGTTAACCATCTCGGCGGCAGATGTGGCTAGCGCACCAGAGACCAAAGACCGCGTGGTGATCAGCAGCATTGTTTATCAGATTGTCCAGGTGGACAAGCAAGAGCTGAATGGTGTGGACATTGCCTACGACCTTTATTTGAGGGCCTAACGATGGCAAAACAGATTAATTTTGATCAAGTTGACGACTACTTAAACCAGCTGGGGGACTTTTATGCGCAAAGCACAGTGTTTGAAGCCGACAAATCGTTAAAAAAAGCAACGCCAACGCAAACCGGCAGGTTGAGGGCAAGTTGGCAGATCGGTGAAAACGCCATAAGTAACAAATCAGAACCACCCGGTGAATATTCGGCGGCTAAAGGAGGAAGCATCCCTAAAGCTAAGGGCATTAACTACCAACCAGGCACTGAAACAATTGGCAACGTTTACAACGTTCACAACGCCGTGGAATATGCCGAGCCGGTCTGCATGGGCACCGGCCTGCCACCTTCATGGGGCGACGACTTCAAGACCACGCAGGGCACTGTTGAGGGCTTCCCCGAAATCATCACCAAAGAATTGCAGGTTGATTCGCAAAGGCGTTTCAACGATGCTGTTAAAGATGCTCAAAGGAAAGGCAAGATCTGATGGCAGCTGCAGACCTCAACTCAGTGCGGGCCACGATCGAAGGGCGACTAGCCACTGAGCTAGCGAGCAGCCCTGCGATTTCTGTGGTCTTTCAAAACATGGCTTTTGAGCCCACGCCTAACAGTTCATTTGTTCAGTGCTTGACAACCTTCGGGGCCAACCAATACCTAAGCCAAGGATCTACAACTAATTGTCAGAACCGGATCGTAGGCCTTACCGTGTTTAACATCTTCAGCGGTAAAGGCGTTGGTCCTGGCGCGAACTTGGTGATTGGTAAACGAATCCGAGACCTTTACAATAGAGAGATCGTGTCGGGGGTTTTCTTCGACGCTCCTAACGGCCCCGAGGTACTGGCTTCACCAGTTCCAGAGGGTTACTTTCAAACACGGGTCTCTGTGACCTTTGAATTCATCGAGGAACTCTGACCATGGCAACACTTCGAGGCGAATCTGGTTCAGTTGAATTTGAGACCGGTGGCGGCAGTCTCGCCACTGTTGTCGGCACTCGTAGCTGGAGCCTGTCAATCACTAAAGAAACCCTGGACACTTCAGTCCATGGGAACACTTTCCGCCAATTTGTTGGCAGCATGATTTCCGGCTCTGGAACAGTTGAGCTGGTCTATGACCCAGACGCAACGGGCCAAGCCGCTTCTGTCGAAGACATCGTTAAGGCAAACGATGCCGCTGATGCTTCGTTTGAGTTGTTTACTACCGGCAACACAAACGGCACTGATTCGGTTGCCTTTGGCGGGATTATTACTGACATGGAAATCACCTCAACTGTTGGTGAGCTAGTTATTGTTAGCTGCAACTTTATTACTAGCAGCACCATCACTTCTAACCTTGAGTGATGAGGCTATAGTTAAGATGACAAATCTGTCATCTAAATGCCTGCTGGAAATCGCACCGTTGATCTGCTGGTTGGGGCGTTTGACCTCAACCAGCGTCGCAAGTTTGAACTAAAAAACGCTGAAGGCAAGAAAGTTGTCGATCTGTTTTTTAAACCGATCACACGCGCTGACCGTAAAAAAGCGCAAAGCCTTTCTGGTACGGACGAAGCATTAGACATCAGCACGCAGATGCTGTGCCAGATGGCAGAGCTTGAAGACGGGACTAAGGCTTTTGCTTCTGCTGATGCCCCCAAGCTTCAACGGCAGTTGCCTGAATCTGTATTAAACGAGCTTGAGCTGTTCTTGTTTGGCCTTGGTGAAGAGGCTGATCTTGAAGAAGCAAAAAACGACTAAAGCAGGACAGTTGGCTCAATTTTGAGTTTTTCTTGTGCTGCGAATTGGGGATGACTCTTAGCAGGCTTCGCACGGAACTAACCGATGCGGAGCTAGTGCATTTTGCTGCGTACTACGAATTAAAGGGTGAACGGGAAAAGCAGGCAATAGATCGCGCGAAGCAACAGCGGCGGTAAGCTGGGACAAGTTAACTGGCTGATGTGACCACAGTCCTTACAGCCAAGTTTGATTTTTCTCAGCCAAAGTCTGCCATTAAGGGGACGCAGGCTCAGGTTGACCAGTTAAAAAATAAAGCCAAAGGCGCACAAGGCGCATTAGACAATGCGGCTAAGTCTGCAAAAGGTGCAGGCGCTGCGTCTGCGTTTTTTGGCAAAGCGGCAAAGGGAGCGGTTCCAGGTGTTGCGGCCCTGGGCACTGCTTTAAAAACAGCTTTAGGGCCCATCGCTTTGCTGACATCAGCGGCGGGTGTTCTTACTTCTGCATTTTCGACGTTGGCCCAGCAAGACTTTGCGGAAGCAAAAGTCCGCACGCTTGGCGTTAACAGTGAGGAATTGAAGGGCCGTCTAAGTGATGTAAGCCGTGAGCTGTCGGGCCAGGCCAGTGTTGTCGAGCTAACTGCAGCGGCTTACGACGTGGCCTCTGCTGGCTTCAATGATGCGGCTTCTGCCGCGCAGGTGCTGAAGGCTTCGAGCCTTGCAGCCACTGGTGGATTCTCTGACCTAAACACCGTGGCAGATGCCACAACCTCAGTTCTCAACTCCTACGGCTTGGGGGCAGAAGAAGCTTCGCGCATCACTGACCAGTTCATTCAAACCCAAAACGATGGCAAGATCGTTATTGGTCAATATGCGGCCAACATCGCAAAGGTTGCCCCCATTGCAGCGGCCCTGGGCATTGGCCTGGATGAGGTCAACGCAGCGGTGGCCCAAATTACTGGCACAGGTACTGGTGCAGAGGTCACATTTACAGCACTCAAAACAGCATTTGCCCAGTTGGCGTCTGGTGGAGTCGGAGAAAAGCTGAAGGAGTTTGGGGTCAATATCGACGCCAACACGATTGCAGCTGATGGTTTTGTCGGCACCTTGAAAAAAATTAAGGATTCTGGAGCTGATACGGGCGCAATTCTCAAGGCCTTTGGCACAGAAGCTGGCCCTGTTTTGCAGCCGTTGTTAAACGACTTTGGCAAGCTGAACAAGCTGCTGGAGAACCAACGCAATGCCCAGGGCGCAGCCGCCAAAGCTGCCTTTGAGGCAGGCAACACAATCAATGGTTCTCTAAAACGTTTGCAAACGGCGTTTACAAATATCTTTGCCGATGGTTCAGAGCTGGGCGTGCTACTTAAAGGCACATTCCAGGTGGCAGCGGTTACTGTCGAAGCTCTTGGCGCTGCTTTAAAGCTAGTGTTGGCGCCCACCAGGGGCCTTATTGACGCTGCAACAAAAATTGCACAGGCTTTTCTGCCTATTGACGAAGGGGTAAATATCGCTTTTGAGCTTGAAAAAGCGTGGAAAAAGGTTTTAGGGGCCATCGACACCTTGACTAAAGGTGTCACTGCGTTTTTCTCAGTATTTGCTCAAACTATTCCAGAACTTATTGGCGTGGTTATTGATTTTGGGAGAAACATCAATGAAGCTTTAGGGAACCCAGTAGGCAATTTAATTAACCTTTACGGTCAATGGGCAAATTTTCTTTATGGGATATTTGGCCAAATTGGACAAGCTGCAAGCAATTTCTTTGGTGGTTTTGTCAGTAACGCAGGCCAAGCGGTTACAAGAGTTATTACGTTTTTTGGCGGGCTGTTTAGCAAGCTTGCAGAACTTATCAGCGGCTTTGAAAATTTTCTGCCTCAATGGCTCAAGGACTCGCTTTCAGGGGCTACCGGCGCAGCCAAAAACGTTGTGGCAGCTATTGCAACTGCAATAGGCAGCGTTAAAGAAATTGTTGAGGCAGTCCCTGAAAAACTCGCTACGACATTTACAGCGGAAGCTGTTAAACAGCAATCAACCGCAACCGCTACAGCTCAAAACACTATTAACCAAACTAACAATTCATTAAATGGCGCGACTAAAGGCAGCAAAGACAAAGGTAAGGACAAACTTACAGAACGGGAAAAGCAATTAGAGGCTGCAGCTAAGTTGACCCAGCAGCTTGAACGTCAAAATGAGTTAGATGCTTTAGGGACTGAAGAGGCTCGCAAGTTAAAAAAACTTGAGTTTGCCAAGTTAGACATTAAGCAAAAGTTCCCTAAACTTACGAACGAAGAAGTGCAGGCAATTCAAGACCTTTTGCAAGAAAATTACAACATCATAGAAGCAAAGAAAGCGCAGAAAGAGCTAGATGAAAAGGCAATTGCAGACGCTAAAAAACTTGAAGAGTTCTATAACCAGATTGGGGAGACGATTCAGTCTGGCCTTGTTCAAGGCATTCAAGACGCAATAACAGGTGCGAAGTCACTTGGCGAGTCTCTGTCAGGCATCCTGAAGTCGGTTGGCGGAATGTTCCTCAACGCAGGCATCGGCACCTTTAGCAAGGGAGGCGAGGGAGGAAGTGGTCTTCTTGGTCTTCTGCCTTTTGCCGAGGGCGGTTTTGTTAATAAGCCAACTAACGCATTAATCGGTGAAGGTGGCGAATCTGAGTACGTCGTTCCAGCAAGCAAGATGAATGAAGCCATGGGACGCTATGCCCGTGGTGCTCGTGGCAGTGCTGTTATTCCTGATGGTTCTGGTGGTGATGCAGGTGGCGGAATGGGTGGTG